>PDWI01007744.1_pt1 | contig 12875 bp, 10 predicted proteins | sample 1430891 | NCBI WGS metagenome assembly PDWI01 (sample SAMN01162508, study PRJNA174530) | Oral metagenome, whole genome shotgun sequencing project. | biome: Marine environment; feature: Marine mammal; material: Swab sample of the gingival sulcus; isolation source: swab sample of gingival sulcus... | reverse complement strand
AAACAAATAGCTGTGAGTTGAGTCTTCACTTTATAAGGGGCATCTACATAGGTGAGTCCTATCACTGATGGGGATTCTTGATCTTCTCCAATATGAAGATTTTCAGAAAAATCTGTATGAATATCAATATGTCCATATCCACAAATATTCTCGAGAAATCTATTACTCGTCACCTGAATAGATCGGACTCTATTTGATGGTATTTGCTTTAGGTAGCTTCGCATAATTCCTTTTTGCTTATAGGTAGTAATCCCCCTTGGGTCTACCACCGTGAAGTCATATAAATACTTTAGGAGTTTATGTACAATTTGAAACCAAAAAAAGATAAATCCCATAAAAAACAAAGGGTATCGTAGATACTGTGTCCATTCTGTTTTTCCTACGAGCCAATATATCCCTACATATATCATTCACAGTATAACTCCTGGTACAATAACACGAAACACCAAATAATACGGACTTCTCATCACAAGAAGCACCTTTTCTGCAGGAAGGTTTTTATATTTTTTTTCTAATACCTTATGTCTAAACTTCGTATCAAAGTTAGAAAAAATCTTCATCTATAAAAAATCAAAAAATAACTCCCTGCAAGTATAAGAAAATTAGAGCTTTTTTCAATTTCTTATACTTATGTATATATCGGAAATGCTTTACAAAGTTCAAGAACTCTCTTTGTTTGAGATTGAAGTATGCTTGAATTTTGATAATTTTTAATAGTTGTTGCAAAAATGTCAGCTATTTCCTTCATTTCGTTTTCTTTCATTCATCGCGTTGTTGCTGCAGGAGTACCAATACGAATTCCAGACGGATTCATTGGTGGGCGTGTATCATAAGGAATCATATTTTTATTACATGAAAGTCCTACAGACTCAAGTGCCTGCTCTGCATCTTTCCCACTCACTCCAAAGTTCGTGAATACATCTACGAGCATAAGATGATTTTCTGTTCCTCCTGAAACAATTTTAAATCCATGCTTTTGAAGTTCCTTTGCAAGTATTTGCGCGTTTCGTACCACTTGTTTTTGATATTCTTGAAACTCTGGTTTTAAAGCCTCTCAAAATGCCACAGCCTTTGCGGCAATCAAATTTTCATGAGGACCTCATTGAATCCCTGGAAATACAGCTCTGTCTATTGCTTTTGCATATGGTTCTTTACACATAATCATACCTCCTCGAGGACCTCTCAGTGTTTTATGGGTTGTGGTAGTCACTACATCACAGTATGGAACAGGATTTTCGATAATTCCAGCTGCAATAAGTCCAGCTATATGAGCAATATCAGCCATAAGAATTGCTCCTACTTTGTCTGCTATTTCTCGAAATCTTTTCCAGTCCATATTTTGTGAATAGGCTGAAAATCAAGCGAGAATCATTTGAGGTTTATGCTCCATAGCGAGTCTTTCTAACTCATCCATATCAATTATTTCTGTTTGTTTATCCAAAAAATAAGGAACAATATTATAGAGTATTCCTGAAAAGTTCATAGGGTGTCCATGTGAAAGATGTCCTCCTTGGTCAAGCGAAAATCCTAACACAGTATCCCCTGGTTTCAAAAGCCCCATATATACAGCCATATTCGCAGGACTTCCCGAAAGAGGTTGTACATTGACATGCTCTGCTCCAAAAAGTTCTTTTGCCCTATCTATTGCAAGATTTTCTACTTCGTCAACAACAGAACATCCTCCATAATATCGTCTCTTTGGATATCACTCTGCATATTTGTTGGTAAGAATACTTCCATTTGCCTCTAGGACATCTTTGGAAACATAATTTTCTGAGGCAATAAGTTCTATTTCTGTATCTTGTCTATGTGATTCTTTTGCAATAAGTTGTGCAAGAATTGGGTCATTATTTTGAAGCATAGTATCTATTTTTAGAAAATATATACTCTATATAATAGGAAAAAAAAACTCCCTTGCAAGGGAGAAAATACTATTTATCAGATATTTTTTTATAGGCTTCAAGTGTGAGTCAGGTAGACTGTTTTTCTCGAAATATTTTCAGAAGTTTTTTTGCTTCCTCAAGTTGTCTATCATATTTGTTTTCATAATCTTCTTCCTTAAACTCTACCTCTATATCAGGTTCTAATCCATCATCATTGATATTTTTCCCATTTGGAGTAAACCATTTTGCTACCGTGAGTTTGAGAAGACTGCCATCTTCTATCGAAAAGGGTTGTTGCACAGAACCTTTTCCATAACTTTTTTTCCCAAGAAGTAAGGCTCTATCATATTCTCGTAAAACCCCTGCGGTTATTTCTGACGCACTTGCTGAGTTTCCATTTATCAGAACAACGACTTTTTTGTCATATATATCCCCATCATTGAGAGAAAAATATTTTTGATCAAAGTAGGTATTTTTATAGTGCGTTTTTACAAGAATTTCTCCATTTGGAATAAATTCTGAAAGAATTTCTACAGCGCTTTGTAAATACCCTCCCCCGTTATCACGAACATCTATAATCAGTCCATCGGCTCAAGATGTTTTGACGTTTTCGAGAGCTTTTTTAAATTCCTTTGCTGTGGATTCTCCATACATATTGAGGGCTATATAGGCAATATTGTCCTGAGTAAAATATTTTTCTTCCACTGAAGGAATTTGTATTTTTGCTCGAATGACTTTTATCTCGATTTGTTTTTTTTCTCATGGACGAATAATATCAAGAACTACTTGGGTGCCAGCAGGTCATTTTATTTGATCGATAGCATCATATATATCAAGTTCTTCTAACTCTACTCCATTTGCCTTTATAACAATATCTCCAGATCGTACCCCGTATTTTTTTGCAGGGGAACCGTTGATAATTCTTTCTATTTTCACTCCAAGAGGTACTTTTTCTACTACAGCTCCTATTCCTTCAAAGTCTCAACTGAGTGAAGCTTCAAATTTTTCTCTGACTTCCGGGGACATATACTCACTATGTTGATCTCATAGTGCCTCTACCATTCATGCTATAGCCCCATTTACCAAATCTGTTTTTTGTATTTTTGTACTGCTATAATACTCTTCTTGAATCGTTTTATACACCTTCCAAAAGTTAGTAAGATCTAGTTGTGACTGTGAATGAGGGAGAAATTTTTCTCCTGTTTTTCATATGTTTTCAACATACATTTTCCCAATATATAGCGTAAAAATACAAGATAAAAGAAAAGATGTTAAAAAGATGATGATATTTTTTTTCATATACTCTATTTTTATTAAATTGGTGAAAAGTCTCCGAAAAGTATTTCCTTATTTTCTACAATTTTTACTATATTGTTTTCTCATAGAAAGCAAGTCAATAAAAAATAAAATCCTCTGTTAAAAAAATATTATAAACCCCTCTTTACTTCTTTTAATAGAGAGTAAAAATGAGAATATCCTACATCGTATATGTGAAAAACTTTTCTGTTATTTTCGCGAAAAATAGAGCTTTTATTTTTTAACAATTCTCTTTATTACTACTACTATATTTATATTTTTGTATTTCTTTTATATATATGATATTCTATATGTGTAAAAGTATAATATAAAAAGCAGATATGTTATTACATTTTTTAAAAAAACAGAAAGAACTCTCGAAGCAGAAAAAAATAATTGAAACAATGATAGTTTCTCTTAATATTTCTCCAGAGCAAAAAGAGTTATATCTTCAAGCACTTGAAATTCTTTCTCCTCAAGAATCTCAAAAGCTTTTTGAAAATCTTACGAGTTTTGTCGAAAAAATAGAACTCAAAGAAATTTCTCAAATAAACAAAGAAAGTTTTGGAACGATTGCTGGAATGAGAAAGAAAGAGGCTGAAGAGAAACTTGAAGAAATGAATAGTTTTTCCTTTTTACTTCATAATTTATAAAATATGTCAGTAGAACAAATACCAGAAATACAAACTCCAAATTTAGCATCTCTTGAGAAAAAAACGGATGAGAATATTAGCGCAAATGTAGAGTTTATTGTAGAGTGAGTTCCTCAAATAGAAGCTTTTTGTGAAAGAAACCCTAGAGCTATGGAAGAGTTTTTTAAAAAATTTTTACAAACAGAAACAGTATAAGGTATGCAAAAATATAAGGTTGTTGCATCAAAATCTCAGAAAAAGTATAGTCTAATACTTTCTGCAGATTCCGAACAATGAGTCAAGGAGCGTCTTCATAAAGAAGGATACTCTATTTTAAGTATTTCAGAAATTTCAAATGAACAAATACAGGGAAATAAATTTGTATTTCAAGCAGAAAAAAATGGAGAGATAAAGACAGGAGTTATTATCGGAAAAGATATTTTTAAAGTATATATAAAACTGGTTGATGATCTTGAATATAATGTTATTTCTCTCTATCCAGAATGAGATAGTATCGCTGAAAGTACTGAAAAACAGGAAGATGTACTCAGAAAACTCAAAATTTGATATGAGCTACAAAAAAAGAAGGGAAAAAAAGTACAGGGAGAGGAAGATAAACAGGAAAAATTTTATCTTAAAAAACAAATAGAAGAAACTTCAAAGCTCATTGATTCAGCACTCAATAAAATAGAGAATATACTGACAAATAGACAAGATTTTGAAATAGAGGATGAAGCTTTTTATAAACTTCAAAAGGTATATGAAAAACTGTTACACATTAAAGGATCCACTAATATAGCAAAACTACAAGAAATAGGAGAACTTGCTCTAGTAAAACTTGCCACCATAGAACTAGCAAGTCTTGAGGCAAAAAAAGATGAAACATCTCGAAAACTCCTCGCAGAAACCAATGGGCTCTTGAAAAAAATAGGTTCCGATAAGCATTTTATTGAAAGTGATAGAGATTATAAAAAACAGTTTTTAGCGTTTGTTTCTGGTGTTGGAAAACAGTTTTCACTTAAAGAAATAAAGAAAAATAGACAAAAAAAGAAAGAAGAAAAAAAACAAATTGATAAAGAGTCCTATAGTTTTTTAAAAACACTTCTCTTACTTGAAAAATATAAAGAAAAACTTTCAGATAATAACAAGGAAATACGAAAAAATATTTTTATATTTTTGAATCCATTTTTTCACTCTGATAGTAAAGATAAGATACTGTTAAAAAGAAAGGTAATACAGCAAAATATTTCTCTTTTAAAGGCAAAAAAGAACGGAGGACTTTCATCATATACTGGAGTAAAAAAGTGATTTCAAAAAATAAATGAATCTATTGAGTTATTTTCACACTATATTTCAAAAAATATTTTCTTTTTTCTTTTAGTATATATTACACTCTTTTTCCTCGTATTAGCGTGAAATTATTTTACTCTATTTGTAGGCTCTATAGAGGGATATGGAGTTGTGTTTTTTCTCTTGTTATATATTGCATATATACTTAGTCGTATTTCAACTGGAGCTATAAGTTTTGGGATAAATATTGTATTTTTTATAGGAATCTATATATTTTCTCTTATAAACTTTTAGTTTTTAGCGTGTAGAAAAATGAGATTTCTCCTCTTACTTGTTTGAGTCGTATTTTTTTTTCTCTTTTTTCTCTTTTCAAAAATTCCAGAGTTAGAATGATTTTTCATAAAAAATCTTTTTTATGAGGCAAATATTTATGTAGGTATTTCACTTCTCTTTCTTCTTTTTACTATCAAGTCTTTTAGAAAAAATTGAGAAACAGACACCTGAAATACAGGATTTTTATCCTCAATTTTTTCTCTACAGTTATGAGATATAGAAAATGTTCTAAAGTTTTTTTTTAGTCATATAGTACATTATATCGCTATAGGTCTTTTTTATGGAGCATTTTTTCTTCTTTTTGGAGAAATATTTTGAAACATTTCTCTTCCTCAAATATTTATATTTTTTAATATTTTAGTGTGTACCCTCTTTTTATTTGAAAAGAAAATCTCTCTTTTCTGAGATTTATTGCGAGTTAACACGAGTATTATTTCTCTGTACTACATTTTTTTTCATGCATTATATCTTTTCTGAGGAAATATACATATTTCTCTGTATGATCTTGGAAATATTATAGGTGTATTTTTACTGTTATACCTTTTTCTCTATAGATCATCCTATATGTCTCATAAAAAACTATTTTATAGCTATGCAATTAGTTTTTTCTTCCTAGAAAGTTTGGTGTTTTTGAGCCTTATATTTTGAAAAAGTCTAGAGCTTTGAATGATAGTATCATGTTTGTTTGGAGCTATTTTTTCTTTCTGAATAGATGCTATAAAACAGTATCTCTCTATTCCAAGAACTATAACAAGAATTTTTATTCTCCTGTTTTTTTCGTTTTCAGTTTTTTCTGGAATATGGCTGATATTTTGGTGAGAAAGATCTCTATTTATAAGTATTATTACCGTAACAGTAGCGAGTGTATTTTTATGATGATTTCATTATTATTTTCAAAATTATCTTGCAGCCCTCGGAGCAAGTCTATGAACTCTTGGGATAATATATGGAATATCCTCTCTCCTCTTACAGGGAGATTTCATATATCTATATAGTGGAGTTATTTATATTCTATTTTCATTTTTCCTTTTAGTTTTACATAAGAGTAAGTATATGAAATATAGCTTTGATATGTATTTTTTTCATACGCTCTCTCTTTTTGTCAATCTTGTTTGAGTGATATTATTCCTCTTTTTTGTAAAAAGCTCTATACTCCTTATCGCAAGTTTACTCCTTATAGAGTCAGTATACTATTCACTGCTATATTACCGTTTTAAAAAATAACATATGCCACACTTTTGTCTTAAAAACTCAGAAATTACAGCAAAACATCTTGTTGTATATATCAAAAAACCTTCTGATCTATCCTTGATTTCTTTCTTGAAACTTGATGCAAATATTGTTTCTCATATAAAAAAGAAAGTCAAAGCAGAAAAATCAAGTATGACATCTTATATTCTTGCAGGAAGAAAGTATGAATCACTTATCGTATTGTCTGATAAAGAACATACTTATGAAGCTTCTTGTAATTTTCTCTGAAAGTATTTTCCAAAAATGGAAGATTCTTTATGTCTTATCGCACATCCATGAGTAGATATACAGCATATTTTTGAGCTCTGTGAACTCTCAAGATATACATTTGATACCTACAAGTCTCAAAAGAAAAAAAGACGAACAGAGCTCCTTATTTCTTCATCTGACACTCAAGCACTCAAAAATACTCAGAAAAAAATAGAAAATATCTTTTTGGCTCGTGATTTAGGAGAAACCCCAGCATCAGATCTCACTCCTGAGGTATTTGCAAATATCGTAAAGAAAACAAAATTTAAACATATCAAAGTAAAGGTTCTCAGTTATAAAGATATTCAAAAGAAAAAACTTGGTCTGATAGAGTGAGTGGGAAAAGGGAGTCACAATACACCTCGTCTTGTGATTTTGGAACATATTGTAGACAAGAAAAAAGATATTACAGGAATTGTTGGGAAAGGAGTGACTTTTGATACAGGGTGAAATCAAATCAAACCAGGCGATTACATGTATGATATGAAGGGAGATATGGGATGAGCTGCTGTTACTTTTGCGCTCATGAAAGAACTTGATAGACACAATGTAGACAAAAATTTTGTCGCATGTCTTTGTTTGGCTGAAAATGTTGTATCGGCTAATGCCTACAAACCCTCAGATATACTGACTGGATATACGGGAAAAACCGTAGAAGTTATTCATACAGATGCAGAATGACGACTCGTTCTTGCTGATGGAATAAGCTATCTGGGAAAAAATTATAAAACCACACATATGATGACTATTGCTACACTTACAGGAGCATGTATGGTAGCTCTTGGATTTCGATACGCGGGAATTATGGGGAATGATAGACAGTTTTTAGACACACTTGTCAAATATAGTAAAAAACATACAGAAAAATATGTGGAACTTCCTTTTGCAGATCACCTTATAGAAAAGACAAAATCAGAAATTGCAGATTATAAAAATCTCGATAGAACAGTACATGCGGGAGCTTCCATGTGAGCTGCGTTTCTCTCTAATTTCTTGGAAAATGATGAAAAATACACTCATATAGATATTGCATGAGCCTATATCAATGAAGCTGATGCATACGGAAAAATGCCGAAATGAATGACGGGATTTGGAGTGGAAAGTTTATCTGAAATACTCACTCAGTAATATGAAGATTTTTTCTCTCATTACTTCCCTCTTTGTAGAAAAAAAGTGTTATGCCTGTGGACAGGTGTGACACTTTTTTTGTCCACAATGCAATGCTTCCCTTCAAAAGTATACCCCCTACTGCTATGTCTGTAAGCAGCCATCTCCAGATTTTAAGATTCATAGACACTGTCAAAAAGATTTTCCCTTTCAGCAAGTTATTGTACTCACTCACTATAAATATCCAGTAATAAAAAAATTACTCCAACACGCAAAGTATTATGGAAAACATCAAATATACACAGATCTGATACTACAAAATAGTGATTTTTTGAGAAAATATATGCAGCCTCATGGAATTTTTATACCAGTACCCATGTATTTTCTTCGCCAGTGGAAGCGTGGATACAATCAAAGTGAAAAAATAGCAAAACTTCTTGCTCGCCTGTGAGATGGTCGGCTCGACACAACGCGAGTGTACAAGAAAAAATATACCAAGCATCAGAGTCACCTCTCCGCAGAGCTTCGGCATACCAATATACGTAATTCTTTTTCTGCTGGTAAGAAATTCACCCAGAAAGGTGTAAAGCTATATATTGTAGATGATGTGATATCTACGGGTTCTACCCTCTGAGAAATAGCGAAAATATTTAAAAAACAAGGGCTGACAGATATACGAGCCGTGGTTATAGCGAGTGATTAGTTGATTTTTTATAAAAACTGCTGTATAATAATAAAAAGTAAAAAATATAATATGGCATTAGACAGAGAATTATCCCCCGATATTTGACCAGCTTGCTCTTCTTGTGGAACGCATACTTCACCAGAATGATATTGTAGTTATTGTCGAGGTTTAGTAGATGAGAATGGTGATTTGATTTGTTGATCAGCACAAGAGTGATGAGAAAAACCTATATGTGAAAATGTATGGAACCATTTAGATGATTTTAGTGTTGGATGATCTTTATGAATCTATAATCTTAATGGGAAAGATTATAGTATTATGATTTTAAATATACAAGGAAAGCAATGAAGATTTAAAGAATTTATTCTTGAATTTTGATGTGATATAGTTTCTATTGAAACTAATGGAAGTGTAGTTAAAAACTATAAAACAAAAGTAAGAAATAAAAAAAGATGAGGTACACGTTGGAAAAGAAAGAATCCTCCAGAAGCTATAAAACAATTTCTTGAAGAAAAGTTATGAGCAAAATTTGCACTCTCATAAATCTGAGTACAATAGAAAGTTAGATATACAACTAACTTTTTTTTATGTCAAAATTCCTAGAAGTTCGGGGAGCAAGAACCCATAATCTCAAAAATATTGATGTAAAAATCCCTAAAAATACCCTTACGGTCATTACAGGACTTTCTGGTTCAGGAAAATCATCACTTGCCTTTTCAACTATTTATTCAATCGGACAACAAAAATACCTGGAAAGCCTTTCAAGTTATGCACGAATGTTTGTGGGTTCTGGAAAAGATGAGGCACTATATGATGAAATTACTGGACTCTCCCCTACTATTTCTATTGATCAAAAAACTACCAATCGAAACCCGAGAAGTACTGTCGGGACCATTACAGAGATATATGATTATTATAAACTTTTATATCTCAATATTGGAGAAAGAAAGTGTATTGCATGTGGAGCATGAATCAAAAAAGATTCCCCAAAAGATATTCTTTCATTTATCTCACAGCATAAAATAGGTACAAAGTTTTATATTTCTTGTCCATTTTTAACAGATAAAGACTCACTCACAGTAGAAAAAATTAAAAAAGAAATTCTTGATGCTGGTTTTATTCGTTTTCTTATTGATGGGCAAGAAATGAATGTAAATATGGATTTTAAGCTCACAAACAAAAAACCAAATATAGAAATTATTGTAGACAGGTTACAGGTAAAAGATTATAACGACCCACAAAGTCCTGACACCAAGAGACTTAAGGATAGTATAGAAGTGGCATATAAAAATGGTAATAATCAACTCTCTATACACATTATTGGAGAACAGGAAAATAAAAAAAGTTTTTCTCAGGTCTTTGTATGTAGTCATTGTGGACATGTTCCAGAAAAACTCAGTATTTCTTCATTTAGCTTCAATTCTCATCAGGGTGCTTGTCCTTCATGTCATGGACTTGGTGAGCGGATGGTCTTTTTAGAAGAGAGTATTGTGAACCAAAAACTTTCCCTACTGGAGTGAGCTATTCTTCCCCCATGATTTTGAAATTATTTTTTAGCTTGTCTCACAGAAGTAGCAAAAAAACATACACTTCGACTTGATGTTCCCTATGGAACATTGTCTCAAAAAGAAAGAAACTTGGTATTATATGGAACAGGGGAAGAAAAGTACTCTGTCTCCTATGTCAATGATCAAGGACGAAAAAATACATATAATTCTAAGTTTGAATGAGCTATTAATACTCTCACGCGTCGATACTATGACGGAGGAATAGAACATGGACATTATGATGACTATGTGACAAATGTAGAGTGTCCAGATTGTCAAGGATATAGGCTAGGAAAAGAGCCTTTGAGTGTATTCCTTTCAGGAAAACATATTGGACAACTAGGAAACATGAATATTACTGATTCTCAAAAGTTTTTTCAAAAACTTACACTCAATGCAGAGCAAACAAAAATAGCAGATAAAGTCATGAAAAATATCCTTGAAAGACTCGAATTTCTTGCTTGAGTTGGACTTTCATATATGACACTTTCTCGTCGAGCAAATACCCTTTCTTGATGAGAAGCACAACGAATCCGTCTTGCAACACAAATAGGGGTAAAATTGGAGGGTATTATCTATATCTTAGACGAACCATCTATTGGACTCCATCCTCGAGATAATGATATGCTTATTTCCAACCTTAAAAAACTCCGAGATGTCGGAAATACGCTCATTGTAGTGGAACATGATGAAGATATTATGCGAGAATCAGATCATATTATTGATGTGGGGCCAGGAGCTGGAATCCATGGAGGGGAAATTGTAGCTGAAGGAAATTTTGAAAAAATCTGTAAAAATACAGCATCCGTCACAGGTCCATATTTGAGTGGACAAAAACAAGTTATTGTAGACATAAAAAAAAGAGAAAAAAAGAAATTTTTATCTATAAAATGAGCCCAACATCATAATCTCAAACATATTGATGTGGATTTTCCTATTTGAAATCTTTCTGTCGTCACTGGGGTATCAGGATCAGGAAAATCATCACTTGTAAATGACATACTTGCCAATTATCTTGCTAACACTTTGAACAGAGCGAGTCGCTCAGTATGAAAATATACTACTATAGAGTGAGCAGAAAACTTTGATAAAGTATTGATTATAGACCAATCTCCTATTGGAAAGACACCTCGATCAAATCCAGCGACTTATACGGGAGTATTTACATTTATAAGAGAGATATTTGCAGCAAGCTATGATGCCAAACTTAGAGGTTATGCTCCAGGGAGGTTCTCATTTAATACACGCGATGGTCGTTGTAATGAATGTGATGGAGATGGAGTGAAAAAAATAGAGATGCATTTTCTTCCTCCCGTATATACTAATTGTGAATCGTGTGATGGACAACGATTTAATGCTGAAACACTTGAAATAAAATACAAAGGGAAAACCATAGCAGACATACTTGACATGACTGTAGAGGAGGCACAAGAGTTCTTTTACGCACATCCTCGAGTGATGAAAATACTCAATATTCTTGAAAAAGTTGGTCTTTGATATATTAAACTATGACAATCTTCAACAACTCTCTCAGGAGGGGAAGCACAGCGTATCAAGCTTGGCTCAGAACTTTCAAAACGCTCTAGCTCTAAAACCATATACATTCTTGATGAACCAACGACGGGGCTGCACTTTCAAGATATTGAGAAACTCCTTCATATTTTGCACTCACTTGTCGACAAATGAAATACTGTTATTGTTATTGAACACAATATGAATATTATCCTTAATGCTGATCATATTGTAGACATTTGACCAGAGGGATGAGATGCTGGTGGAACACTTGTAGTTGCAGGAGATATTGAAACAGTAAAAAAATGTAAACAAAGTTATACAGGACAAGCAATTCAAAAATATATTGAACACTTTAATAGATGATAATGGACTACCTTCAGGAACATATTGACATCACTCAGCTTTCAAATTTTCACACTCCAGCGAAAGCTCGGTATTTTTATGAACTGAAAGAGGAGAAAGATATAGAAAAAATATATCAAATATATTGTTGGGCGAAAAAAAATGAGCTTCCAATACTTTTTGTGAGTGGGGGAACGAATATGCTTTTTGCCTTTGACAGCTATAATGGGGTGGTGATTAAAAATTCTTTAGCTGGCTGGAATTATGATACAACTTCTCAAAAATTACAAACATTTGGGTCAGAGTGTATCTCAGAAATAGCAGAATCACTGGAGTTGGAATATGGACAAAAACTTTGGCATAGGTTTATTGGGCTTCCTGGAAGTGTTGCAGGAGCTGTGTATGGAAACGCTGGTTGTTTTGGATTAGAAACAGAAAATAATTTTATCTCGTGTCGTGTGCTCAATTTGGAAAGTGGACAAATGTCGATAATAGAAAAAAAGGATATGGATTTTTCATATCGAAGTTCTCTTCTGAAAAAAGAAAAAAAATATTTTCTTATTTCAGCTGTATTTGATTTGAGTAAAAAGCAAGAAAAATATCACTCAGAAGTAGACAATATTGATTTTCGAGAAAATAAACAACCAAAAGGAAATAGTTGTGGAAGTTTTTTTAAAAATCCAAGTAGAGAACAGGCAGCATGATATCTAATAGAAGCAGTATGACTCAAATGATATCACATTTG
>PDWI01007743.1_pt1 | contig 12876 bp, 7 predicted proteins | sample 1430891 | NCBI WGS metagenome assembly PDWI01 (sample SAMN01162508, study PRJNA174530) | Oral metagenome, whole genome shotgun sequencing project. | biome: Marine environment; feature: Marine mammal; material: Swab sample of the gingival sulcus; isolation source: swab sample of gingival sulcus... | reverse complement strand
AACATATTTAGTTTGTGGCATAGGTCCTTCAAAGGCATCAACAAGTAAAAGAACTGAATCAACCATTTTCATAATTCTTTGTACTTCTCCACCAAAATCAGCATGGCCAGGAGTATCAACTATATTTATTTTATAATCTTTATATGATACCGAAGCATTTTTAGAAAAAATAGTAATTCCTCTTTCCTTTTCAATATCATCTGAATCCATAACTCTTTCTTCAACTTTTTCTAATTCATGAGTTTTAAAAACTCCCCCTTGTCTTAAAAGACAATCTACTAATGTTGTTTTCCCATGATCTACGTGTGCAATAATTGCAATGTTTTTAATTTTCATTTCTTACTTCCTTTTTCTATTTAAAAATATTTATATCCCTTAATTAAATTATTTTTAGCTTCAGCTAAGCCTAAAAATTTATTTTGAAAATAAATTCTATATTTACCATTTGAAATTTTTTTATCTAAAAGTTTAACTGTATTTCCATTTTTAAATAAAGTTTCTTGTTTTACTTCTGTCAAAGAAAATTTTTCAAAGTCAAACATATCTTCAACTGATTTCAAAAAAGAAAAATTATTTTCTTGAGTTAAATTTTCAATTTCTTCCAAAGTATAAGCCATATCTAAATTATAAGCTCCAACTTCACATCTCATAAGTGAAGTCATAGTTGCATAAGTATCTAACTCTTTCCCTAAGTCATAAATTAAACTTCTTATATAAGTTCCTTTTGAAACTTTTGTTAAAAATTTCCCTTTATTATCTTCGTAATCCAAAAATTTTATATATTCTATATTTATATCTCTTGCTTTTCTTTCAACTGTAATCCCCTGTCTTGCTAAATCATAAAGTTTCTGCCCATTTACTTTTAATGCAGAATACATTGGGGGAACTTGTTTTATTTCTCCCAAAAATTTTGGAATAACTTTCTCCACTTCCTCACGGAAAACTTTTTTTTCTTTCCTTTCTGTAACTTGCCCTTCAACATCATAAGTATCTGTTGCATATCCAAACTCAATCCCAGCCTCGTAAACTTTTTCTTCTGCTTCTAAATCAGAAGCAAGTTTCGTTGCCTTTCCCACACAAATTAACATAAGACCTGTTGCCATTGGGTCAAGAGTTCCTGTATGACCAATTTTTTTTATTTTTAAAATTTTCCTAAGGCTTCGTACCACATCAAAAGATGTTATACCTTTAGGTTTATTTATAACTATTATTCCATCCATAATTTTTTCTCCAATTTCTTTTCTTAGCGTGATATTATAGCACATAAATCAATTTTTTTTAATTTATTAGCTCCAAATCTCAATATTACATTTTTACTTTTAAGGCTTAGCTCCAACGAGAAGGGCGAAACAGTCTACGACTGCATCTAAGAATACTCTAAAATTGCTATAACAATTAAGTTCATCTAAAACAGCCGTTAGTCCGTGACGAGCCAAATTATAATTTACTTTAATATTAAAAAGGGATTAGAAAAAATATTTTCTAATCCTTTTATAATTTTTTAATTATTTTGCAATTATCACTATTACTGCCTCTTCTGGTTTTTTATTTCCATATCTATCTTGTGATTTATATTTTATCCAATTTGATTGATACTCTACAACTTCATCAAAGTTTCTGATACATTTTAATGAACGAGGGTATGTTCCAAGTAAAGCCTTAACACTTTTTTTTCTTCGCTCTATTGTTTTTTTAGGCTCAAGTTTATATGGTAAACCATGTAAGTAAGCCCCACCTGTAAATCTAATTGCTATCTTAGCCTCACCTATTATTTCAGGTTTTTTATCTTTATCTATTATTTCATTACCTTCTTCATCTAACTTTTTTTTAGGCTCATTATCAACATATTTCATAAAAGGTCTTACTATAGAAACTAAAAAATATCCATTAGGTGTCTTAAATCCATATTTACTTTTTCTTCCAGTTGTAACATCTGAAATTAATTTCACGATATAATTATTATCTTCATCTAACTCAAAAGTTATTTGATTTTGATCCCTTTCACTAACATAAATAAATTTCTTTATCTTATCCTCAATATTAGTATTTTTTATAAATCTTCTTAAATATTTAGGATAATATAATTTTTCTTCATAGTAAGGTGAAGTTATAATGTAATATTTTGCTGTCTCCCCAATAACTTTTAAAAGGCTTCCATCGGGTAAGTTATAATGTTTTTTTCTAGCTTCACTTGTGTAAACTGTTACACTTTGATTTGCATAATTTCCCTTTGAATCAACTTTTTCACTCTCAGAATTATCAAGAGGAATATATTTACTTAAAACTTTAATTCCTTCTGTAATAGATTTCTCTTTTTCTTTTTTTTCTTTTATAATTTCTTTTTTAGTTTCTTCTATAATTTTTTGTTTTATCTCTTCTATATTTTTTTCTGTAATCTCTTGCTTGACTCCATTTATTATTATTTCTTCAGGATTATTTTGTACTATCCCCTCTACATTAGCTTCAACATTTTCTATTTCTAGCCCTACAGGAAGTTCTTCTTTTTTCTCCATATTAACCTCAATAAATTTATTTAATTTTTCTATATCTGCTATTGCCTTCTCATAAGCAAAATTTCTTTTATTCGCTAACCTTGCATAAATATATCCCTCTTTACCATCATTAAGTCTAATTTTATACCAAATTTCTTTTTTATTATTTTGTACCGCTTCTAAAAGTTCTAATCTTCGATTTCGTTTAACTTGTGTAATTTTTTTAGATTTTATTTCAGGTAAAACTCTAATATTTGCATTATTTCTTATAAAAATAAAATTATCAAACTTTCTTTCAAAACCTTTTAATCCAATATCAAATTTTAAATTTTCTCTTTCTAAATTTTTATACTCAGTTAAAATTTCAAATTCAATATTTGGCTCAGGTTTTACTTCTTCTTTAACTATTTCAGTAGCTATGGATTGACTTTGTTCTGTAATTTTTTCTACTATAAACCTTGCTGGTTTTTCTAAGTTTTTTTCATTCACTTCTTGCTTAGTAACTGCAATATTATTTTCTTTTACTATATTTTCAGTTTTAATATTTTCTTCAGAATAAATAGACGTACTCAAAGCTATAAATATTAACAGAATAATTTTTTCCATAATCTTCCTCATTTCTATTTTAAATTTTTTTATCTATATATTATAACATAATTTTTTTAGATAAAAAACTCAACTATCCTACATATTATTTTTTCAAATAAATCTCTAACTTTCTCTTTAGATAAAGTTTTTCCACAAGATGCGACTTTCCCTTTAAAAACTAAACCAGGTGTTGACATCACTCCATAACTTGCAATATCTTTGAAATCTCTTATATGCTCTATTTCATAATCTTAATTTAATTCCGTTAAAACTTTATTTGCTGAATTTTCTAAATTTTTACATTTAGCACAACCAAAACCGAGTATTTTAATTATTTTATCTTCCGTTTTTTTTCAACTTTATTTCCTTTAACTTCAGCTTCCTTGATTTCTTTTTTCTTTAGCTAGATAAAATTTTTGCAACTAGATTATTCAACCATTTCATAACTAATGTTTACCCTTGAAAAAAGAAAGATATTGATTTTAATATTTGCAATGAAAACCCTCCTTAATATAAATTTATTTTTATATGTTATTGTAGCCTTATATAAAGAATTTTGCTAATTTTTTAATCTTTATTTTTTCACCACCCCATCCTTCGGACACCCCTATACAGAAAGGGAAAAGATATAAGTTATAACTTATAAAAATCTTAATTTTTACTTTTTTATCAGCTATACTTTTATAAAAAGGAGAGAAGCCTACGAAACTTCTCCCTATTTGCGAAACTAATATACTGTTTTGCTAAGCAAGATGAACAAAACAATAACTAGTATCCCAAAAAATGCCGCTTTAATATTTCTCACCTCCTTTCTCTGAAGGCAGATTAATTATATCATAAAAATTAAATTGATAAATAAATAAATAAATGTTATAATTCAATTAGCAAGAAAAAATGTCGCTTTAATTTTTTCTCTAATAGAACTGCTACGAACAGTTCTATTTTTTTTATAAATCTTTTTCGTTACTTTTATATTTATTTTATTATAAGCAAAAGGCAACGATGAAAAAAAAATTTTTTTCGTTGCCTTTTTATAATTTTTGTTTTTTTATTAAAATCTAACTTAAATTTTTTTATTCTTCTGTTTTCTCAACTTTATACAAGATTGCATATAGTAGTGGCACAACAAATAAAATTAAAAGTGTCGCAACAGTTAACCCAAAGATTATTGTTATCGCCATATCAGAAAATAATGGATCATAAATTAAAGGTAGCATTCCAAAAATTGTTGTTCCTGCTGCAAGTGAAACTGCCCTTATTCTACTTACACTCGAATCAATTATTGCTTGGAATTTATCTTTTTGTAAAACATTTATCTGATATCTAATTTCATCTAGCAATACAATAGAAGATTTTATCATCATACCACTCAAACTAATTGCTCCAATTATCGCCATAAAGCCAAAAGTTTTCCCTGAAATAAATAACCCTGGTGCTATCCCTATGAATGAAAGCGGAAGCACAGAGAAAATTATTATAGGATCTTTTAGTGAAGCAAATAGAAGTACACAAGTTGCAAACATAATTATCATTTGCAGTGGAACAAAAGATAAAATACTTTTCATATTTTTTTGTTGCTCGTGATATTGTCCGCTCCATTCAAATCTATATCCGTTAGGTAATTTTATTTCTTTTATTTCTTCAGCTAATTTTTTTCTTACATCTTCAACCATATAACCTTTTTCAACATCTGCTTGGACTTGTATTGCCCTCACTCCATCTTTTCTAACAATGATAGGATCTTCCCATTCAAGTTTTTTATCTTTGATTAGCTCATCAAACGGAACTTTATTTAAACCTAAGCCCCAAATTGAAACCTGCCCTAAGCTATCTATATTTATTTCTTTTGAACTTTTTTCTTTAAATAAAACTGGAATATTTTCATCTCCATCTTTAAAAATTCCGATTTTAGTTCCATCTAAAGCTCTATTTAAAGATTTTCCTATATCCATAGGAGTAATTAGAGTTTCTTTTTCTCTTTGCTTATCCATTTCAGGTTTTAAAACTAAAACTTTTTCTTTCCAGTCTGTTTGAACATTAGTTGCACCTTCTACATTTTTTAAAATTTTCAAAACTTCATTAGAATATTTTCTTAAAACTTCTCTATCTTGACCTAAGATACGAAGTTGAACCGGATATTTACTTGGGATACCGTTAATATATTTTCTAACCTCAACATTCGTATCAAGTAAATTCTCATCTGCATACTCTCTAACATTATTTGAAATTAAATCTATGTAATCTAAATCTTCAACCGAAACTATTATTTGAGCAAAGGCAGTATTCGGAAGTTCTGGTATCGTTGCAATATAATATCTTGGTGCACTTCCTCCAACAGTTGTTGTAACTGAAGTAATTCCTTTTTGAGTACTTAACATCTCTTCAACTTCTAAGGCAACTTTATTTGTAAACTTTATATCTGTTCTCTCTGGATTCCAAATATTTATAACGAAACCTTTCTTATCAGAATCTGGGAAGAAAGATAATGGCACACGAGAAAAAATTATCATAGAAAAGACAAACATCAAAATAATAATTATAGATGATTTCTTTTTATTTATTAAAATTTTCTCTAAAAATTTTGCAAATCTTTCATAAAACTTTTTCTTTTTTTCACTTTCTTCATGATGCGGCATCTCATTTAGATAAATATCACAAAAAACTGTAGTCTGTGTAAGAGAAATTATCCAACTCAATCCCAAAGATATCGAAATTATCCAGAAAGCTGAGCCAACATATTCTCCTGCTGCTGTCGGCATCAAATACATAGGTAAGAAAGCTATCGACGCAATAAAAGTTGCACCCAAAAGTGGAATTGCAGTTTTTTTCGTAGGCTCAACTAAAGATTCATACTTGCCTTTTTTTTCTTCAAGAGAATATAAAACTCCATCGACCACAACAATCGAATTATCAACTAACATCCCCATTGCAATTATAAACGAACCAAGTGATACCCTTTGTAAATCTATTTTTACTAATAGCATAACAATTAAAGTTCCCAAAATAGATAGTACCAAACCACTTCCAATAATTAAACCACTTCTCAGTCCCATGCTTAAAAGTAAAACTCCAATAACCACAGCTACTGATGCAATTAAATTATTTATAAATTGAGAGATAGCCGTTGAAACAAGTTCAGGTTGATAATAAACTTTTTCTATTTCTATACCATAAGGTAAATTTGCTTTTATTTCTTCAATTTTTCTTGAAATTTCTTTTCCAGTTTCAACGACATTTGTTCCTCCAACTGGTGAAAGCATTAAACCAATTGCTTCCCGTCCGTTGAATCTCATTTTATTTTTATATGGTTTCACTTCTTTTCTTTTAACTTCAGCAATATCTTTAAGAAAAATAGTTGAAGTTTTATTTGCACCTAAAACTGGAGGTGTTGTAAAAATAATTAAATTTTCTATATCTTCTATCGTTTTAAAACTTTGATTTACATCTATTCTAATATTTTTATTATCATAGACTAATGAATTTGTATAGGCTGGGATATTTTGAGAATTGAACGCCAAAGTAATCATTTTTTGATTTAATCCCAAACTTGCAACCTTATCTCTATCTATCAAAACCTCAATTACATTATCTGAATTACCAAATAAAGTTGTTTTTGAAATTCCCTTAGTGTTTTCTAATTTTTTTCTAATTTCTTTTACATGCTTATACAACTCATCTTTTAAAAATCCTTCACTTGTTATGGCAAAAAACATTCCATACACATCTCCATAATCATCTAAAACTAAAGATGGGAGAGTTCCTAAAGGTAAATTTATTTTTCCATCAGATATTTTTTTTCTGACATTATCCCAATACTGTTCAACTTCTTTACTTGGAATACTATCATCCAATTTTATTTTTACTTCTGAATAGCTAGTCTTAGAAACTGAACTTAACTCTGCATTAGGAATTTGCTTCAAAGCCTTTTCAATTTTATCTGTAACTTCAAGTTCGACTTCTTCTGGACTTGCCCCTGGATACAAAGTTACAACTAAAGCTTCCTTAACTTTAAATTCGGGGTCTTCCAATTTCCCTAATTTTACATAAGAGAATATTCCAGCTAAGACTATAATTATTGTTGCAAATATGATTACTACTCTATTTTTAATAGAGTATTCTATAATTTTCATTCTTGCTTTATCCTCCTATTTTTTTTCTTTTAATTCTCTAACTTTTGTTCCATCTGCTAATTTACTAATACCTGCTGTTATAACTTTATCTCCATTTTTTAAACCTTCTAAAATAATTATTTTATTATCTTGAGTTAAGTTTCCAATTTTTACTTTTGTTTTAACAGCCACAGAGTCTTTAAATAAATAAACATTAGTCTCTTTATCTTTTTCAAAAATAGCACTTAAAGGTAATAAAATATCTGTTCCCAATTCTCTTTTAACTTCAACTTTAACTGTTCCAGTTTCTCCAGCAGAAAATATATGAGATGAAGTCTGCTCAGTTGCAACATCTTTTTTCTCTTCTAAATTTTTATTTTTTTTGTCGGGGTTGTGGGGCGAAGCCACACCATCAAGGGCAACAGGAGACGAAGTCTCCGCTGTTGCCCCAATTTCTTTAAAAGTTAATGTAACTGGATAAGTTAATTTTGTTATATCTGGAGTTTGTGAAATATTTTTAATTTTTAATAAGTATTCTTTATTTTTCTTTTCTTCTGCTCTATCAACTTTAAAAATAATTTTTTCTGCATTTTCTAAATTTTTAATATCTTTCAAAGATACATTTATTTTTATATCAGAAATATTATCTGAGATAAAAGATACAACTGGAAAACCAGCATTTACAACAGAGCCAACATCAACAAGTTTTTTATCGATATAACCATCGTAAGGAGCAACAAGTTTTGTTTCTCTCAAAGTATTTTTTGCATTTTTAAGTCCCGCAGTTGCCTCTTTAAACATAGAAATAGCTACAGTTTTTTTAGCAACTATATCATCGTAATCTTTTTTTGATAGTGCTTTTGCTTTATACAATTTTTCAGCTCGAGCAAATTGTAATTTTGCATTGTTTGCCATAGCTTTGGCTGAATCATATTTCTTAGAAAAAACTTCCAAATTTAATTTATAATCTTCCTCATCTAAAAGAGCAATCACTTCCCCTTTTTTTACAAAGGTTCCCTTTTCAAAATTTATCTTTTTTATTGTACCTGAATGTTTAAAAGCAAGTCTTGTTTCATTTGTAGCTGAAACTTTCGAAGGAAAATCTAAAACTAATTTTTCACTTCCATTTGTTTTGACTTCTTCTATCTTGACAGGCCTAATAACTTCTTTTTTTTCTTCTTTTCCACAACTTATTAAAAATAAAATTGAGGCAACACATAAAATTTTTAAAAATTTTTTCTTATTCATTTCTATCTCCTAATTTTTGTTTATATTTTTATTTATTTTTTTATTTATTTTTATCTATTTAAAATTCAAAATCTATTGTTAATTATAAAGTTTATTTAAAGTTTTTTCAATGAATTTAAAGCTTTTATTTAAGTTCAATTACAACTATTTATTTAATATATTCATATTATTTGTATAGTGTATAATAATTAGAGTATAAATCTTCATATTTTCTTTATATAAAAATATAAATTTTTCACTTTTTAAAAAGTTTTGAAAATAAAGGAAAAACTAAGTCTGTCTTTTTTGATACTCTTATTTTTTTAGAAATTTTCATGTTATTTTTAGTTTTTCATTGAAAATAAAGAAAAAAACGAGGCTTATAAAACTCTTTTTACGGGCTTTAAATTTTTTTGCCTAGTATTTACTTGTCTCCTTCAAAAAAAATCGTTTAAAACCTAAATTATAGGCTTATACAGATAATTATTATCTTAAATAATAATTATTGTAGAAAACTTGATGATACAAAATTATAACTTTGATTTCTTTCACTTTGCTGCTCGCCTTTTGTGTCGGGGCTATTGCCCCGACACCCTATTTAACAAAACTTTTCAAATTCTATGAAAAAGGAAGCGTAGCTTCGCAGTCCCGCTTTTTTAACTATATTTTTCAATAACTTTCAATAATTTCTCAGACTTATCCTCTATAAGAGTAAATTTTTCTTTCAAATCATCACAAAATTTCATTAGTTTCCTAACTTCTTGAGTAATTCTTTTTTGTTCTTCTAATGGCGGAATCAAAACAAGCATATTTTTTAAATCCTCTAAAGATATATTACTCATTACTCCACCTCTTGCTAAAAAATTTGCTTCCTTTAAAACTAAAGAATTTAATAAAATATCAAAAAACTCTAAATCAAAAACAATATTCCCTCCTTTTAATATTGCAAAGGCTTGATTTATATTAGCAGGCAAATAATCTTTCTTTATTATACAAGTATTACCTATTGTTCCCGCTATTGAAAATAAAACATCTCCTTCTTCTAGTTGAGATTTTTTTTGATATTCATTTGCCTCTTCGGAAATAAAAGTTTTTATTGTTTCCAGTAAAACTTTTCCATCTTTTACATTTTCTATTTTTATAAAATTTATTCCTTTTTCTTGATAATCAAATCCATAAGTTGTAGGAGTTGAGCCTTTAGTTATTGACAGGAGTAAATTTCCTAGTCTTTCCACTTCCCAGCTCTTTGGTACATCAAAAAATATTTCTTCTTTCATTATTGAATCTAAATCTTTTTCTTTCTTTATTTTTTTTTCTTCAAGCAATCTTTTCTTTTCAATTTTAATTCTTTCTAAAAGTTTGCTAGCAGGAGTATCATTTTTATTTGAGTTCGACAGCTTACCTTTAATCGCTAAATCTAAAATTAATTTTCGTAGCTCTTTTACATCTTCTTTTTCTTTAATAATTTTATTAAAATTATTAAAGATTAAATTCAATTTAGATTTTAAATCTTCACTCTCATAATTTTTTTCTACTTCTTTTAGAATTGATTTTTTTAATTCTTTTATACTTTTCTCATTTTTATCGTATAAAACTTTTAATTTTCTTATCGAGTCTTGAAGTTTTTGGATTTTTTCAACTATTCTAATAATTTCATTTTCTGGTGCTAAGGGAATGATCATATTTTTAAATTTATTTATTGATACCCCACCAATCATTCCAGTCATATTTTCCAAAAAATTATTATAAAAGAAATTTGTTTTATAAATATAAAATAAATATCTAGCATCAAATTTTTCATAATAACTTTCAAAAGCATAAAGTTTATTCCCAAAGCATATTTTCTGCTCAGCTATTGCTATTTTTTTACCTGCACTTCCGCCTTCAGAGCAAATTAAAACAGAATTTTCTTTTGCAACTTTAAATTTTTGCGCTTTATCAAGAGGAACTTTCACTCCGTTTTCATAATTTATTTTGCTTGTTAAGTAGTCTATATCTTTTGTTCCTATGTAAGAATATCCCTCTTTAACATTTCTATAATTATCTTTCTTTTCCTTTTCGTTAACACTATTTCCATTAAAAATATTCCCTAAATCTTTAAGTCTTACCCATTGCCAAGTATCAGGAATTTTAAAAGGTTTTTCCTCTTCAGTAACAAGAGTAGATATGGCTTTATTAGATTTTATATTTTTCTCTTTAACTAATTTTTCTTTTTTTATCTTTTCTAAAAATTTACTTGCCGGTTCATCTGCTTGATTTTGTTCCACAAGTTTACCTTTCATCGCCATTTCTAAAATAAATTTATCTAAGGCTTCCAAAGAATTTTTATTTTTAAAGATTTTATCAAAATTTTCTAAAATAAATTTTATCATTACTCCTGCTCCTATTTTTTATCTTAATAAAACTTCTAAGCTATCCTTTAAATCCTCTTTAATTTTATTTATTTCTTCAGAATTTTCTTTTACAATCTTTAAATAGAAATCTGGACTTTTTAATTCTTCCTCTTGCTTATTTGGATTTTTGAAATCAAGATTAAAATTAGCTTTTATAATTTCATCTATATTAACTTTCCAAGCATTTTCATTCTCTTCTTTATTAGTCCACCACTTTCTTTCTAAATCAAATTCTTTATGCTTGATTGGCTTTGTTTTGCTATAAATCTTATAACTCTTAGGTAAAGGATGTTCAAAAAACCAAACCTCTTTTGTTTGCCACTTAGTACTTTTCTTCTTTTTAGGCTTTGAAAAAAATATAAGATTTGTAGTTATGCCAGTATAGGGAGAAAAAACCCCATTCGGTAATCTAACTATTACTTCTAAATTAAAATCTTTTAAAAGTTTTTTCTTAATAGCTGTTTTAGGTCCTTCTCCAAATAAAAATCCATCAGGGAGTACAACTCCACATCTGCCACTATCTTTTAATTGATACATCATTCTAGTAAAAAATAAATCTGCTGTCTCACTTGTTCTAAATTTATTCGGAAAATTCTCTTTTACTGTCTCTTCCTCATTTCCGCCAAAAGGTGGATTCATTGCTATAACGTCAACTAATTCATTTTCTTTAAATTCTTCTATATTTTGTGTAAGTCCATTTCCATGTTTTATATTTGGTGTATCTAGATTGTGTATTATCATATTTGTCAAACATAAAGAATAAGGCAAAGGTTTCTTTTCAATTCCATAAATAGACTTACCTAAGATCTCCAATTTTTCTTTAGTTAATTTTTTTTCTTGATTTTGTTTTATATACTCAAGAGCACTAATTAAAAAACCACCTGTTCCACAAGCAAAGTCTGCAATTTTTTCTCCAAGTTGTGGTTTTAATATATCAACTATAAAATCTGTAACAGGTCTTGGAGTATAATACTCTCCAGCATTTCCTGCACTTTGTAAATCTTTTAATATAATTTCATAAATATCATTAAAACTATGTCTTTCTTTATCATCTTCAAAATTTATCTTATTTATAACATTGATAACTTTTCTAAGCAGACTTCCAGATTTCATATAATTATGTGTGTCTTGAAAAAATTCTTTAACTAAAATTCTTCTTCTAGTGGCTTCCTCTGAAATTTCTATAGACTTTAAAACTATAAACAACTCTTCAATAAATTCTAGAAGTTCTTTTCCTGTTATTCCTTTTTCATTTGCTGCCCAATTCTTCCATCTATATTTACTTGGTATAATTTCTTTATAATTTTCTTCTCTAGCTTCCCATTCGGATTCTTTTATATCGAAAATTTTTAAAAATAAAAGCCATACAATTTGCTCTATTCTTTGAGCATCTCCGTTTATTCCTGCATCTTTTCTTGTAATATCTTGCAGTGCTTTTATGAAATTTTTTATAACCATTATATCAACTCCAAAATAGAATTTATCTTTGTCTTAGGGTTAATTTAATCTATTTAAAATATCTTCAATATTTTTTATATCTTCTATTTTATTTATAGCAAAAGATTTTCTTCCTAAGTCTTTTATACTTGCACCTATATGATAACAGATTTTTTTATCTAAAATTAAAAATCTATCGTGAAAATTTCCCATGTAAGCCACAGATAAATTTTTATATTGCTCATTAAATTTATTTATTTCTGTATTTTTTAATTTTGTTTTTGAGTTTGTGTAAATTTTTATTTTAATTTTATCTTTTCTATTTGATAAAATATTTAAAGTTTCTAGGCTAACATAATTATCAATTAAAATTATTTCTTTATCAGCTTTTTGAATTAAGTCTACCATTAAGCTAAAGGCATCATAAATTTGCCCATCAAAAAATATTCTTTGTGAAACTTCTTGTTTACTTGCAATATAGTTAAATATTTGTTCAAATTTTTTATCTGTTTCTTCTTGCTTAGCCTCTGTTTTCAATTGCTTTAATTCTATTCTGTCAAGTCTGGAAAAAATTTCTCCATTAGTTAAAAAATATTTTCTCATTTTAACAAATATATTCATAATTTTAAT
>PDWI01012779.1_pt1 | contig 12877 bp, 8 predicted proteins | sample 1430891 | NCBI WGS metagenome assembly PDWI01 (sample SAMN01162508, study PRJNA174530) | Oral metagenome, whole genome shotgun sequencing project. | biome: Marine environment; feature: Marine mammal; material: Swab sample of the gingival sulcus; isolation source: swab sample of gingival sulcus... | reverse complement strand
TCCGGCATCGGGTATCAGCGAGTGGGAGGAGTCGGCACCGGCGGTCTCAGCAGTGGCGTCGACCGGCGAGGGGGCGCCTGCCGGCACTGCGCTGTGCCCCGACACTGCGCCGTCCGAAACCACTGTGCCGTCCGAAACCACTGCGGCATCCGAAGGTAGCGCGTCCTCCGGAGCTATTTCGCCGCCCGGGTCGGCTGTGGCAGCCACGGCGTCTTTCGCGACCGAGCCACCGGAGTCCCGGCAACTGTCCGACGGCCCACCACCACGATCCTCCTTCTTGCTCGCCGCCCGCTGCTTGGCCTTGCGGGCCGCCTCAGCCACCCGTTGCGCCTCAGCCGCACCCTTGGGAGCCTCCTTGGCGCCGGTCGGCACGTCGTGCACAATCAGCCGCCCCGCGCAATGCTCACACGGCTCGCTGAACGCCTCCAGCAACCCCTGCCCGACCCGCTTGCGGGTCATCTGCACCAATCCCAGCGAGGTCACCTCGGCCACCTGATGTTTGGTGCGGTCGCGGCCAAGGCACTCCACCAGCCGACGCAGCACCAGGTCCCGGTTGGACTCCAGCACCATATCGATGAAATCGATGACGATGATCCCGCCGATGTCACGCAACCGCAGCTGCCGCACGATCTCCTCGGCGGCCTCCAGGTTGTTACGGGTGACGGTCTCCTCCAGATTGCCGCCGGACCCGACGAACCGGCCGGTGTTGACGTCGACGACGGTCATCGCCTCGGTCCGGTCGATCACCAGCGACCCACCGGAGGGCAGCCACACCTTGCGATCCAGCGCTTTGGCGATCTGTTCGTCGACCCGGTTGGCCTCGAACACATCGCCCGGTTCCTCCCACTTGGTCACCCTTTCCGCCAGGTCGGGAGCGACCTCGTCGATGTACTCCTTGACCGTCGACCACGAATCGTCCCCGGCCACAGTCAGTTTGGTGAAGTCCTCGTTGAACACGTCCCGGATGACCTTGACCGTCAGGTCGGGTTCACCGTGCAGCAGCGACGGCGCGTTGACCGACTCCGACCGGCGGGTGATCCGCTCATAGGTCTTGGTGAGCCGTTCGACGTCGCGGCGCAATTCCTGTTCCGAGGCGCCCTCGGCGGCGGTCCGTACGATCACCCCGGCATCCTGCGGCACCACTTCGCGCAGGATCTTCTTCAGCCGGGACCGTTCCTTGTCCGGCAGTTTGCGGGAGATGCCGGTCATGTTCGCTCCCGGAACCAGCACCAAGTACCGGCCGGGCAGGCAGACCTGGCTGGTCAGCCGGGCCCCCTTGTGCCCGATCGGATCCTTGCTGACCTGGACCAACACCGTATCGCCGGGTTTCAGCACCAGCTCGATGCGGCGCTGCTTACCGCCGACCCCGGCCGCGTCCCAGTTCACCTCCCCCGCGTACAGGACGGCGTTGCGGCCCCGGCCGATGTCGACGAAGGCGGCTTCCATGCTCGGCAGCACGTTCTGCACCTTGCCCAGGTACACATTGCCGATGAGTGAACTCGCCTCCTTGCGGGCCACATAGTGCTCCACCAGCACCCCGTCCTCGAGCACCACCAGCTGCGTGCGGCCGGCGTGCTCACGCACGAACATCGTCCGCTCGACGCTCTCGCGCCGGGCCAGGAACTCCGCCTCGGTGATGATCGGACGGCGCCTGGACTGCTCACGACCTTCACGGCGGCGCTGCCGCTTGGCTTCCAGCCGGGTGGACCCCTTGACCCCGGTGACGTCGTCACGACGACGCGAGGACCGGACCTTGGTCACCGTGTTGGGTGGATCGTCCGGGGAGCCGTCGTCCGAGCTTGCGCCACTGCGGCGCCGCCGGCGCCGGCGGCGCCGGGAGCTCGACGAGGCTTGACCGTCGTCCTCCACGGAGTCCTCGGAGTCCTCGAACTCCTCCGCACCGTCCTCATCGGCGCTGTCTTCGCCGTCGGCGGCCCGGCGACGCCGGCCCCGGCCACCGCGGCGGCGCCGGCGGCGGCGCCCACTGGTCGATTCCTCGGCGTCGTCGTCCTCGCCCGTGCCCTGCGCGTCATCGGCAAAGTCGTCGTCGACGTCGTCCTCGTCCGAGTCGTCGGGCCGGCCCTTGCGGCCTTGAGCGCGCCGGGGCTGGTCGTTGCCGCCCTGGTCGTTGTCGGCTTGGCTCCTGCGTGAGTCCGACTTCCTGCTCTCGCCGGTACTGCCGTCCACGACACTGGCGCCGCCCGCGGTACGGGCAGCCGGTGCCGCAGTCAGTTCCGGTGCTTGGAACAACAACAGCGGTGCGACCGCGCCGGCCGGTGCGCGCACGTCCACCGGATCCTCTTCGGCAGACTCGGTGGAGTTCTCCCCGGCATCGGATTCCTCCTCGGCAACGGCCGCGCCGCGGACAGCGGGCCCACCGGCGGGCTCTTCGCCGGCTGGCGCAACGTCCACCGGCTCGCTGCCCTCGCTGCGGCCGTCGTCGGTACCGGGGTCGACGGCTTCGCCGGTGCTCGCCTGCCCGCCGACTGATTCGTCGTGATCGTCGTCGGCCGCATCCGTACCCGTCTGGTGCCGGCCGGTCTCGGCGGTTCCCTGTCTGGCCTCGCGCGCCTCCTGCACGATCTCGCTGACATCCCGCTGGCCGCTGACCAGGTCCCGGATAGTTTGCAGATCCAGCTCCGAGGTGTCCCCGCCGGCCTGGGCGATCACCTCGCCGGTGACCGGCTGCGCCCGATCAGGTCCCTCGCCCTGGGCCGCTTTCTCATGCATCTGCCCGAGGGCCTGCTCCAGCGCATCGATTTCCCACTGCCGGCTGCCCGGTTCCAGGTGTTCTTCGGTCACGAGAGTACTCCCGTCCTACCCGCTGGCCCCGTTCACACCCCGCACGGCACCGCGGGCGCTCGGTGTGCCTGGACCGTAGCTCCAGGCCGACCAAGTCGCTGACTACGCCCGCGCTCGCGCAAGGCGAGCCGGGGCTCGCGCGCGGCGCAATTAGGCGCCGATGACCTCACGATCCGCTGCGAACGGGTCAGTCACTGACCGGCTCTCCTCGTCGAGCGGACCCTGCGCAAGCCGCGTCAGCAGTGCTGCCTGAGTGGGCGCGAGTCCATGCACGACGCGCAATGCGGCGAGGATGTCATCGGGTCGTACGGTTGGTGTGCTACGCCGGACGACCACTCGCAGTATCGCACATTCCAGGCATTGTCTAACTGAAAGCTCACCTGATCCGGACGCGACGTTGACCACACCAGGCGACCTGTCAACCGCGCCAGGCACCCGACCAGTCCCCTCGATGGCCACGTCCGGGCGGGCATGTGTATCCGTGAACAGCACTTCGCGCCCGATCGCCCAGAGGTCTTCGTCCCCGAGCACACGCAGATCCACCAGCGCGGCCCGCACCTCGAACCGGCGGATGCCCTTCTTGGTCATCCGGTCCACCTCGACCCGGTCCCGGCCGAGCAGCTCCTGCACCGCCGCCCGCGCTTCGTCGTCACTGACGCCGGGCAGATCCATCCGCCATACCGATGCCTGCAACCGGTCGGTGATCCCGCCGGGCACCGCCGCAGTCACCGCATCGACGATGTCCAGGCCGGGCGGTAACGCCGCATCCAACGCGGCCGCGACCCGGGCCGGGTCACACTCGCGCACCAGAGAGATCTCCACGTACTCCGCCTCGCTGGCCGCGCCGGTGGGCGCGGCATTGGCATAGGAGATCTTCGGGTGTGGTGTGAACCCGGCCGAGTAGGCCATCGGTACCGCGCACCGGCGCAGCGCGCGTTCCAGCGCCCGCTGGAAGTCCCGGTGACTGGAGAACCGCAGCCGAGACCGTTTCGCGTAACGCAACCGGATCTTCTGCACCGGTGGCGGTGGTGGTGGCGTGTCGGGCTGACGAGCCACAACGCGGACCTCAGGGGCGTCAGCCGCCGATGCTGGCCTGGCCACCGCCACCCTTGAGGGCAGCCAGCCTGGCCTCCAACTCGGTCTGCGCGGACAGGTCGTCCAAGGACTCGAACTGGGCTTCCATCGAGCTGGCGGCGAGCTCGACCTTGCCGGCGGCAAGTGCCTCCTGGCGGCGCACCCGTTCCTCGAACTGGCCCAACTCGCTGGTGGGATCCATCACGTCGATCTTGCCGATGGCGTCCATGACCTGGTTCTGAGCGTTGGCGGCCTTGGACCGGGCGACCAGTTCGTGGCGCTTGCGCTTGAGGTCGTCCAGACGCATGCGCATCTGGTCCAGCCCGCTCTTCAGCTTGTTGACCACCTCGGTCTGCGCGGCGATCTGCGGGTCGGCGATGCGGATCTCCTCTTCGAAGTCCATCTGCCGCTTCAGGGCGAACTTGGCCAGGTTGTCGAACCGGTCGGCCTCACCGGTGTTGCCCGCTTGGCGCAACTGGTCGGCTCGCTGCGAGGCAGCCATCGCCTTGGAGCCCCACTCCTGTACGGCCTGCTGATCCTCAGCCTTGTCCGCCTCCAGCATACGGAGATTGCCGATGGTGGCGGCGGTTGATTCCTCGGCCTCGGCGATGGAGTTGGTGAAGTCCCGGATCAGCTGATCCAGCATCTTCTCCGGATCCTCCGCCCGGTCGATGAGGGCGTTGAGGTTGGCACGGGTCAACTGGGCGATGCGGCCGAGGATGCTCTGCTTCTGCGCCATGCTGGTTTCTCCTTGTGTGAGTGAGTGAATGAGTGCTGTTGACGTTGTGTTGGCCGTCGCGGCTGGGCCAGCTAGAACCGGCCCCCGGACCCGCCGCCGAACCCGCCACCACCGAAACTGCCCCCGGAGCCACCACCGAATCCGCCGCCGAACCCGCCGCCGAATCCGCCGCTGAACCCGCCGCCTCGTCGGCCACCACTGCCGAACCCGTTCATGGCGGCCCCGATGATGACACTGAGTGGGTCGATGCCGCCACGCCGGTAGCCGCCACGGTAGTCGCCGAAACCACCGAATCCGCCGCCACGGTGCTGGTCCAAGTCCCGGTCGGCCAGATCGGTCGCTTCGCCGGCCAGTTGAGTGGCCCGGTTGGCCGCGGCCAGCGCGGCTTGCGGATCGTGCCCGGCCAAGGCCTGCGCATCGGCGAGTGCTCGTCTGGCCTCGTTCAACCGGGTGCGGGCCCTGGTCCCGACCGCCCCGCGATTGCGTGCGACGACGTCCTCGGCAGTTCTCAGTTCCCGTTGGGCGATGCTCACGGCCCGGCCGAGCTTGTCCATCGCCTGGCCGGCGCGTTGTTGGGCCTGGTCGACGGCGGCCAGCGCGTCGTCCAGTTCGTTGTCGGCGGTCACCACGCGCTTGAGCGCGCCCACCGGGTCTGTGCTGCCGCTGGTGTGGGCGTAGGCCAACGCGGAGCGGGCTGCGGTCAGGGACGCGCCGAGCCGTTGCTGCATGGCTTCGTCCGCCTGGGCGAGTGCCGACACGTCGGCCTGCAACGCGGGCACCGCCTGGGTGAGATCGCCGGCCGCCTGGTCCAATTCGCCGCGCAGGTCCTCGACCCGGCTGATGATCTCCTCGATCTGGCCCAGTGCCTCCTCGGCAGTGTGCAGGGCAAGGGCGCTCTGAGTACCCGAGGACGCGGCAGCCCGCTCGATGTGGCCGCGCGCGATGCCCAACCGCTCGGTGATCTCCTGGGTGGCATCGACCACCCGGGCCACCGCCCGCTCGGAGTACCGGGACTGCAACGCCTGGACGGTCGAACCCACCCGCGGCAGGGCGCCCTGAGCCTCTTCGGCCCGCTCCCGTAACTGCGGCAGCACCTGCCCGGCCCGTTTGCCCAAGTCACGCAACCTGGCGAAGTCCTCTTCCTGCTCGGCCAACGCCGCTTCGGCCTCGGCGGCCCGTTGCAGGATCTCGCGCAGCATCTGCTCGCGCTGTGCCGGTGTCTCCGGGAACTCGTCGTCCAACTGCTGGCGCACCTGGAAGGCGCGGTTCATCGACGCTTTCGCCTGATCCAACGCCGCGATATACGGGGCCACCGCCGCGTCCCCGAATTCGGCCTGGGCGAACTGGAGTTCGCGCGCGCTGGAACGCAGGTCCTCGTCCGCCGTGACCAGGGCGCGGCTGGCCTCGCTGTCCACCTCAGCCAGGCTCATCGCCTGCGGTGGGTGGCCCGGTGCCGGCGCAGAGCCGGTGTTCGCGCCGCCGGAGCGCCGCCGGGTGAGCACGAAAGCACCCGCCCCGATCGCGGTCACCACACCGGCGCCACCGAGAACCAGGGCCGCGGTGCTACCTACGCCGGAGGACCCGGATCCCGGCGACCGCGCACCGATGTTCTCGCGCAACCCATCGGCCAGCGCTTCGGCGGCACCGGCCCAGTCCTCGGTCTGCAGGTGGGACAGCATGTACTCGTCGGCCACCTCGCTGCGTTTCGAATCATCCAGTGGGAAACCCGTGCCGGCACCGACGAAGTACCTGCGGTCGGTGACCGCCACCGCGAGAATCGCGTTGTTGGAACCCATTCCGGACTGCTCGAACGTTCGCTCTACCCAGGTTTCCGGCTCCACTTCGCCGAAGGTGTCGACGAACAGGACATACAACGAGACGTGGTCTTCATCTCCCAGTTGCTGAATCGCCTCTTCGATGTTGTCTTCCTCGGAGGCGCTGAGAACGTTCGCGGTGTCCGTCACCGGACCAGGTAGGTTCATCGGGTCCTCGGCCATCGCGGCGGCCGGCGCCGCCGTGGTCACGGCAGCGGCAATCACCGCCGAGCCCAGCACTCTCATCCCCCTGACCACAACGCATCCCCTCATCCGTCCGCCGCTAGTTGTGCGTCCAAACCCGCAGTGGCCACGCTCAGCGGAAGCAGCGTGCGCCCGGTGGGCCCGATCCGGTTGCCGGTGCCCATCCTGGGGCACACGCCACAGTCCGAACATGGTGTCCACCGGCAGTCCTCCACCTCGATCTCGCTCAGGGCATCCTGCCAGTCTTCCCACAGCCATTGCTTGTCCAACCCGGAATCCAGATGGTCCCACGGCAGCACCTCGGAAAGCTCGCGTTCCCGGGTGGTGTACCAGTCCAGGTCCACCGGATGACCGGCCAGGACCTGCTGCGCGCAGTCGGCCCACCGTTGGAAGCTGAAATACTCACGCCAGCCGTCGAACCGGCCACCGGCACGCCAGACCGCTTCGATGACCGCGCCGACCCGCCGGTCGCCGCGGGACAACAGGCCTTCGACGATGCCTGGTTTGCCGTCGTGGTAGCGCATGCCGATGCTGCGGCCGAACTGCTTGTCGGCGCGGATGGCCGCTTTCAGTTCGGCCAGCCGGGCATCGGTGCTCTCATGATTCAGCTGAGCGGCCCACTGGAACGGGGTGTGCGGTTTCGGGACGAACCCTCCGATGCTGACGGTACAGCGAATATCCCTGTGCCCGGCCGCTTCTCGGCCGGCTTTGATGACGTGTCGGGCCATGTCGGCGATCTGCAGCACGTCCTCGTCGGTCTCGGTCGGCAGCCCGCACATGAAGTACAGCTTCACCTGCCGCCACCCGTTGCCGAACGCGGCGGCGACGGTGGCGATGAGGTCCTCCTCGCTGACCGTTTTGTTGATGACCTTGCGGATGCGTTCGCTGCCGCCCTCGGGGGCGAACGTGAGCCCGGACCGGCGCCCGCCGCGGGCCAGCTCTGCGGCCAGATCGACGTTGAAGGCGTCCACTCTGGTGGACGGCAGCGACAGCCCGACCTTGCGGCCCTCGTACCGGTCGGTGAGCTGCTTGCTCAGTGGGCCGATCTCCGAATGGTCGGCGCTGGACAGGCTGAGCAGACCGACTTCCTCGAAACCGGTTGCGGCCAGGCCTTTCTCTATCATCCGGCCGATGCCGTCAATGCTGCGCTCACGGACCGGACGGGTGATCATCCCAGCCTGGCAGAACCGGCATCCGCGGGTACACCCACGGAAGATCTCCAAACTCATCCGTTCGTGCACGGTCTCCGCCAGTGGGACCAGCGGTTGTTTGGGGTAGGGCCAGGCGTCCAGGTCCACGACGGTGTGCTTGGCAACCGTAGCGGGCGCGTCGGGGTGATTGGGGGTGACCGCCCGGATCTGGCCGAGGTTGGCGGCAGTCGTGTCCGGGTCGGCCGGGCGGTAGTACGTCACGTCGTAGAAGCCGGGCACGTACACCCCGCCGGTGGCGGCCAGTCTGGCCAGCAGCCCGGTGCGCCCGCCGGGGCGGCCGTGCGCCTTCCAGTCCCGGCAGATGTCGGTGACCACCAGCACCGCTTGCTCACCGTCGCCGAGGATCGCCGCGTCGATGAAGTCGGCGATCGGCTCGGGGTTGAAGGATGCGTGGCCACCGGCCAGCACGATGGGGTGCTCGTCGGTGCGCTCGGCGGCGTGCAGCGGGATGCCGGCCAGGTCCAGGGCGGTGAGCAGATTCGTGTAGCCCAGTTCGGTGGCCAGCGACACCCCCAGAAAGTCGAAGTCGCCGACGGCGCGGTGCGCGTCCACGGTGAACTGGGGGACGCCGTGCCGGCGCATCAGCGCCTCCAGGTCCGGCCACACCGCATAGGCGCGTTCGGCCAGGGTGTCGGGGCGCTCGTTGAGGACTTCGTACAGGATCATGACGCCCTGGTTGGGCAGGCCCACCTCGTAGGCGTCCGGGTACATCAACACCCACCGCACGGTGTGCTCGCCGGCCCCGTTCACCCGCGCGGCGTGCCAGTCCTTGACGCACGCGTTCACCTCCCCGCCCACGTACTGGATGGGCTTGCCGACCATGGCCAGCAGCGGCTCCAGAGCCGCGAAGACACTGTCGCCGGCACGGCGACGGGTGGCATGCAGCACGGTCATCGGGGGCGGCCTCCAGTGGGCGGAATCTCCTCGTCAATCGCCCATGGTAGGCGTTGCGGCCACGACCGGCTTCTCGTGTGGCCGAACGCCTGGCGGGGCGCGGTGCCGGACCTCGGGCGCTGGCCCTACCGAGCGGCCGCCAGGTCCGGGAACCACAACGCGATCTCGCGTTCCGCCGACTGCGGCGAATCCGAGCCGTGTACGACGTTCTCGGTGGAGCCCAGCCCGAAGTCGCGGCCCAGGTCGCCGCGGATGGTGCCCGGCGCGGCCTTGGTGGGGTCGGTGGCCCCGGCCAGGGACCTGAACCCGGCGACGCACTGGTTGCCCTCGATGACCACCGCCAGTACCGGACCGGACCTCATGAACTGTTTCAACGCCGGGTAGAACGGCTTGTCGATGTGATCGGCGTAGTGTCCGGCGAGCAGCTCGTCGGTGGTCTCCCGTAACTGGACGGCTACCAACGTGTAGCCCTTGCGCTCGATCCTGCGCAGCACCTCTCCGCACTGGCCTCGCCGGACACCGTCCGGCTTGACGAGCACCAGGCTTCTTTCCACCGCGTCGCTCACACCTCACACGGCCACCGCCACCCGGCGACGGCTCCCGTAGAGTTCTCCCCGAAGTTGCCGCCGTTGTCAAAACGACGTGGCAAGCCCGCACCTCAGCCACCCTGCGTCACATCGGGACTCGCCGTCCGTAACCGCCGTCGGCGGGCGGTGCCGGCCCGGACGTCCATGAGGCTCACCCGGCATCACGGCGCGGGCGGAGCCGAAGGGCCGGGTGTGGTGTCGACGTGGTGGCCGGCCCGGACCATCCACCAGGTCACCACCAGGTCAGCGCCACGAAAACGGCGCCGACCCACACCATCGCCGGGACCACGAGCGCGGTGGCCAACAACACCACCTGCAACACGCCGACCACGACCAGCCCGCCGGGCCGGCGGACCAGTGCGGCTCCGAGCACGAAAGCCAGACACACCAGCGCGCCACCGGCCAGCGCGGTGGTGCTCGACAGCCCGGACAGCCGGGAGGCGACCAGGGTGGCGAACAGGACGACGAACGCCTCCAGGATGAGCGCGGTGGCGCCCAGCCGGGCCGTCATCGGGCCAGGCCGGGCGGACAGGGACGGGCCGGTCACCTCAGCACTCGGTCAGGTCGATGACGTCCTCGCCCAACTCCGCGGCGAGGTCGATGTCCACGGCGCGCACCGAGTCGTCCACCGGGTCCACGGGCGCGGCCCGCAACAGCACTCGCGCCTGCCCCGCCACTGTCACCGACCCGGTGACCAGCACCCCGCTGCCGTGTCCGCCCGCCGCCTCGGCCCGGTCCACGGCCACCTGGATGGCGTCGTCCAGGCGCGGCACCTCGTGGACCCTGTCCTCCCCGAACACCTGCCTGGCCAGCCCGGCCAGTTCCGGCACCGGGACGGCCCGGGGTGAACCGGAGGCGGTGATCACGACTTCGGCCAGCGTGGGTTCCAGTTCGGCCAGCATTGCCTCGGCCGGTTTGCCGGCCAGGATGCCGACCACGCCCACGATGCGCTGCAGGTCGGTGCTCTCGGTGAGCGCGGCGACGGTGGCCTGGACTCCGGCGGTGTTGTGGGCTGCGTCGAGGAAAACTGCCGGCGAGGTCCGGACCAGCTCCAACCGCCCCGGGACCGTCACGGACTCCATTGCCATGGAAAGGATTTCACCACTGATGGGACGGCACCCGCCACCGAGGAACGCCTCGACCGCGGCGACCGCGGTGGCCGCATTGTGGGCCTGGTGCCGCCCGTGCAGCGGCAGGTAGACGCCGGTGTAGGTCGCTGCCCGGCCCCGCACCGTGACGGTCTGGCCGCCTACGGCGATCTGCCGGTGTTCCAGTGCGTAGTCGATGCCTTCGACGGCCAGGGTGGCGTTGAGATCGCTGGCCTTGCGGGTCAGCACCTGCAGGGCGTCGGCCGGCTGCGCGGCCAGCACGATCTGGCTGTCCTCGCGGAAGATGCCGGCCTTCTCGGCGGCGATCTCGGCGACCGTGCCCCCGAGCATCTCGGTGTGGTCCAGGCTGATCGGCGTCACCACCGACACCGCCGCGTCGGCGACGTTGGTGGCGTCCCACTGCCCACCCAGCCCTACTTCCACGACGGCCACGTCGACGGGTGCGTCGGCGAAGATCACGTACGCCATGGCCGTCAACACTTCGAAGTAGGTCATCGGGGACCCGCCCTCCTTGGCGAGTCTGCCGTCGACCATCGCCACCATGGTGGCGATCTCCTCCCAGGTATCGGCGAAGTCCTGGGCGCTGACCGGGGATCCGTCGACGCTGATGCGTTCGGTGACCTGCTGGAGGTGTGGGCTGGTGTAGCGGCCGGTCCGCAAGTTGTGCTCGCGCAACATGCGCTCGACCATCCTGGCCACCGAGGTCTTACCGTTGGTACCGGTGCCTGGGCTGCATGTCCGACTCCGGCGCCCGGGCCAACAGCTCCGCGTAGACCGGGCCGGCCACATCGGCGGCGGCCGGTCGCGCAGGCTTCTCTGACACACGCATCACTGTAGCGCCGGGGCGCCGCATCGGCTCGCACCCGCGCCGCACCGGCGTCAGGCTACCGTGGGTGGCATGCTCCCCCGGCTGGTGGCCACCGACTGTGACGGAACCCTGCTGCGATCCGACGGCACCGTCTCCGAGCGCACCCGGACGGTGCTGGCCGATGTGGTCGCCGCCGGGACCGACATCATGCTGGTCACTGCCCGGCCGCCACGGTGGATGCCGGAGTTGGCGGACATGCTCGGTATCGACGGCGCCGCACTGTGCATGAACGGGGCGTTGCGCTACGACCTGCGCACCGGTGACCTCACCTGCCTGGCGCAGATCGACGAGGCGCTGGGGGCCCGGCTGGTCGAGGACATCCGGGCGGAAGTCCCCGGGGTGAGTTTCGCCGTCGAATCGATTCGCGGTTTCGCCCGGGAACCCGGTTTCGAGCGGGCCAGCGGCCGCCACGACGGGCAATGGCATGTCGCCGAGGGTGCGGCCGTCGTGGCCGAGGCCGCCGGCAAGCTGCTGGTGCGCCACCAGCGAATGCACGTGGACGACCTGCACGCGGCGGTGTCCACGGTGGTCGGTGACCGCGCCGAGGTGTCCCATTCCGGGGCCACCGGGCTGGCCGAGATCGGCCCGAAAGGGGTCACGAAAGGGACCGCGCTGGCGCAGGTGTGCGCGGCATCGGGAATCGACGCCAGTCAGGTGTGGGCGTTCGGGGACATGCTCAACGACCTGCCGATGCTGCGGTGGGCCGGCCGCTCGTTCGCGGTCGCCAACGCGCATGCGCAGGTAAAGGCCGCCTGCAGCGACGCGGCTCCCGCCAACGACGAGGACAGCGTCGCCCAGGTGCTCGCGGCCGCGATTGCGGCTGCCCGTCCCGGTGCTACCGGTCCCGGTACTGTCGAGTTCGGCGATATCCGGCTCAGCGGTGCAGGTCGAACCGGTCCAGTTCCATCACCGTGACCCACGCGTCGACGAAGTCGTGCACGAACTTCCCGGCCGCGTCGTCACTGGCGTAGACCTCCGCGACGGCCCGTAGCTCGGCGTGGGCGCCGAACACCAGGTCGGCCCGGCTGGCCGTCCAGCAGGCCCCGTGACGGCCGGTGCCGGTGTAGGTGTCGCTGCCCTCGACCGGTGTCCACGTGGTCTGCAGGTCCAGCAGGTTGACGAAGAAGTCGTTGGTGAGCAGGCCGGGCCGGTCGGTCAGCACACCCAGCATCGAGCCGCCACTGTTGGCACCCAGCACCCGCAGTCCACCCACCAGCACGGTCATCTGCGGGACGCTGAGGTTGAGCTGGTTGGCCTTGTCCACCAACAGGTACTCCGCCGGAAGGGGATTGCTGGACCGCTCGTAGTTGCGGAACCCGTCGGCCTTCGGCTCCAGCCAGGTGAAGGACTCGACGTCGGTCTGCTCCGCCGATGCGTCGGTACGTCCGGGGATGAACGGTACCTGCACCGGGTGGCGGGCCGCCTTGGCGGCCTGCTCGACACCCACTCCTCCGGCCAGCACGATCAGGTCGGCCAGCGAGATCCTCGTTCCACCCCGGTGCGCGGCGTCGAAGTCGTTCTTGATGCCCTCCAGCACCTGCAGCACCACGGACAGCTGGGCCGGGTCGTTGGCCG
>PDWI01007741.1_pt1 | contig 12880 bp, 9 predicted proteins | sample 1430891 | NCBI WGS metagenome assembly PDWI01 (sample SAMN01162508, study PRJNA174530) | Oral metagenome, whole genome shotgun sequencing project. | biome: Marine environment; feature: Marine mammal; material: Swab sample of the gingival sulcus; isolation source: swab sample of gingival sulcus... | reverse complement strand
GTAACTCGCTGGATGAAGGTTTGATCTATCTGCAAGTTACCCGTGGTGCGGCAGATCGGGATTTTGCCTATCCAAAAGATGCCAAGCCAACGCTGGTAATGTTTTCACAGGCTAAAAATGTCATCAATAACCCGATTGCAGAGACGGGGATTTCTGTGATTACTGTACCGGATATTCGTTGGGCGCGACGTGATATTAAAACCGTTGGCTTACTGGCTCCCTGTATGGCCAAAATGGAAGCCAAAGCTGCCGGTGCGGATGATGCGTGGATGGTTGAGGATGGTTATATTACCGAGGGTAGCTCCAATAATGCTTATATCGTCACCAAGGACGGGACGATTGTGACGCGGCAAATTGGCAATCAAATCCTTAATGGTATTACCCGTCGTGCGGTGCTGGCATTGGCAAGAGAGCATGACTATAAGATTGAGGAGCGTTTGTTTACTGTTGAAGAATGTTACGATGCGGCAGAGGCATTTGTTACCTCAGCGACCTTATTTGTGCAGGCGGTTGTCAGTATTGATGACAAGCAAGTGGGTGATGGCAAGCCCGGCCCGGTGGCTCAAAAGCTGCGTGAATATTACGTGGATATGGCACTGGCTGAAGTGGGGTCATGAGCGGAATTATTGAACTCTGTGAGTTGTTGAAGGTGCTACAGGCGTTGAGTAGTTTTAACTGAGTATGAAGCCTTTATTGTTTTTTGTGGTGCTGGTTTTTTTGTTGGGTTTTTTACCAAAAGAGCACCACGTCATGCCTGTTGATGGCGCCAGTGTTCGGGACTGGAATCCGAAGTCCTTCTGGTACTATCCTTGGGGGCGCTCCGGTGTGCATAAGGGTATTGATATATTTGCACCGTTAGGCACTACGGTGCGTGCCAGCACAGGCGGGATTGTGCTGTATAGTGGTCACTACGGTATGGGAGGCAAGGTGGTCTACATACTGGGTACAAATTGGCGGCTTCATTACTATGCCCACTTAAACAGCATTGAGGTTTCTTCTTTTACTCCGGTTGCAGCGGGGCAGGTGATTGGCTCGGTGGGTACGACCGGCAACGCAGCGGGCAAGTCGCCCCATCTGCATTACACGATTAAGAGCACGTTTCCCCGGTTCTGGACGTATCAACCAGATCAGCGCTCGGCATGGCGCAAGACATTTTTTCTTGATCCCGGTAAGTTTTTGCAGGGGGTTCCTCAGTAACGCAGTGGTGTAAATTATCGGTGATTTGCCACTGTTGTCGGTATGCTGTCCGCACTTGCTTGCAGGTTGAGTGCCTTCGGGTGTTTCTGGTAGTGCTGTCGAATCGCGGCGGCGAGGGCTTGTTTCTCTGCCACATCAATTGTGCTACCAACTGAGTCATGTTGGGCGTTCGGTACACAAGCAATCAGTCTTTCCAGTAGTTCGTTTTGTGGCTTGGGCATGTTTGGCAGCCAGCGTTGCAGCAGTGCCTTGTCTATTCTGGCAGGCAGAGAGCCTAGAGTTCCAATATCATTTTGATCATGAACCAACAGGCCGGAGGTTGTGCCTCGATCCAGTGTTAGTACTTGTAGGAAGTACAGGGTATGGTAAGCCAGTTGTTTCTGGAAGTCTTCGGTGCTGGGCGAGGGGTTATCATCAATGGCCTGAGACAGAATGTCGGCATAGCTGTCGATAATCCGGCTTATCACACGTTCAGCCAGGTCATAATCGGCTTGTGCATCAGCAGTGCGGTAATTTTCCAGATAGAAATGACACACACCGCGATGACGATTCAAAACGGGAATGAAGAAGTAGCGATTACCCTGTGCGCAAGCTTCTGCGAATTGTTCAGGGGCAGCATCTTGCAGGCAGCGGTGAAACTGCTCTGTCGCTGGCGAGTGCTCAACCACAGGGTTTAAATCCGCCATAATGCGCCAGTAAGCCTGACCATTTTTCAACTCTGTCCAGCTAACGTGTAAGTGTACGGAAGGTGCCAATGGGTTCTGTGGGTGAATGATGCTGGATAACGCGGTCGCTGAGCCGAGCGACCGCATTGCATCTTCTTCGTATTGCACCTGTGACACATTGACAGAGCCACGGTTGAAAACTGCTTCATCCTTAGCAACGTAGCGCACACCACCACCGTGTTGGCCTTCTGCCCGAAACCACTCAACTGGCTCAAACATACTATTGGTTCCGGCGGCCTGACTTATTTGCTCCATGCGATTAACCAGTTGTTGCTGCAAGGCACTAACCAGTGTGTAAGCGCGGCGGGCAGATGGCGATTGTGCTTCAATTCGCTGCATTTTATTCCCTCAGAGTGGCTTAGTTTGTTTACTTTGTAGGAGACTAGGGTTTGACGATGTTTAATAGCTCTACTTCAAAAATCAGTGTTTCATTAGGGCCAATAGTGGAGCCAGCACCCTGCATACCGTAGGCCAACTCTGATGGAATGACAAAGCGATATTTGCTGCCGACATTCATCAGCTGAACCCCTTCCGTCCAACCCGGAATGACTTGATTCAATCCAAACTCAACAGGTTGTCCACGCTCATAAGTGCTGTCAAACACGGTGCCATCTAACAATGTGCCTTTGTAGTGTACTTTTACAATATCCGTTGCTTTAGGCTTGTTACCATCTGACGCAGTTAATACTTCATATTGCAAGCCGCTCTTGGTCACTTTCACGCCTTCACGGGCTTTGTTTTTTTCCATGTACGCCTTGCCTGCTTTAATTGCCGTTTCAGAGGCCTTATCAATGGCACGATCCTCGCTGGCTTGCATGGCTGCGTGTGCTTCTTCCATGGTAAGCGTCGTTGGCTTGCCTTGGTGCTGGTCGCGCATCCCTTCTAGCAAAATGTAGTAATCAATGTCTTCAGAGTATTGTTTAAGGATACGATCTCCGATCATCATGCCGAGACTGTAGCTCAGGCGCTCGTCATCAGTCATTTGCGACTTATTCCGAGTATCTGCCATTACATTTCCGGTCATCATTACCGAAGCCACACAAGTAGCGATCAGTGTCTTTTTCATTTTATATTCCTTGAATAGTGATGTTTATCTAAACACGGGTCATGTACTATCACACTCATCCCGATGAGGTTGCATTTCACATTAGTCCGCGTCGGGGGGAAGTTGAGTCATTGTACACTAATTGCCGTGGGGCATTCATGGGGAATAATTGCCAATTTAACTGTATAAAAAAACTAGCAGACACAAGATGTTGTGCTTGTGTAAGGCCACAATGACTATTGACTTATTCACAGAATGACAAAAGTGTTAGTATTTTTCTAATCTAGCGGCGGTTTACGATAAAGTGGGCGTGATTTATGTCTTAACTATTTGATTTAAAAGTAGTTGTCTATTTTTTGTGTAAATATTCCCATTTCGTTAACAGCCGCATAAAAACTCACTGATAGCCGCTTATCATTGTTTATTCCACAAAGTTATCCACAGGCATTGTGAATGATTGTGGGTAAAGTTTTAATCATTTTATAAAGCAATAAGTTAGAGCCTGTTGACGTTTGCCTAACCAGGCTTAGGATGTAAGAGTCTGATCATTTAAGTGGTTCCATGAGCATAGAAAGAGTGACTATCAGTGAAGGAAAGACACGCCATCAAGTGCCTGTTCGGAAAGTCGAAGCATTACCGGCCAATGGCCATGCGTTTTGAAAAAAGCGATTGATTCTTTGTTGATATGCTTAATTTTTACTTAATTCACACTGAACTAAAAAACGGCTAGGGTGAGCAGAGTGGAATGGTCAGTAACTTATGCACACTAATTGTTGCGTGATGACAATAACCAGATGATGGCCTAATTTTCAGTTAAACGTTGTAGGGTGTTTATCGTAACCCTTTGATTTAATTTAATATCAATGCTATTTACTAAAAATGGTTAAATTTTGCAAATGACGTTATCCACAAGGTTGTACATGTAGTACGAAATAGCTATCAACATAGTTATCCACAGGTTATGTGTGCTTGTGGATAAAATAAATAGTCAAGTATGTTCAGTTGAATAAACTAATAGCGGGCATAAGTAATTATTAGCTCAAGCCTTCCGCTGACGGGTTTCAACTTCAAAGCCCACGATATTCCGGTTGTCTTTGCTGAACTCAACACCAATCAGGTGAATGGTTTTCCCCTGTGCTGCAAACTTTTCTGCATAAGCCTTATCAATAATTTGCTGAAGCGCTTTACCATCGGGGGCTAGCTCAACAACTTTAAACTCAAAGATATATATCTGATGGTTGAATGATAACGTCATGTCGATACGGCCAAGGTTGGTGGCATCTTCCACGGTTACGTTTAAACCCAGAGAAGCGAAGTAAGAATAGAAAACACTTGCATAATAGCCTTCGTAATTTTGGATATTACTATGGCTGTACCAGTTATAAGGAATACTGGAAAAGAAGCTCTGAAACAGTGCTTTTAATCTCTCAAAGTCATTGACTAACAACAAGCGGTAGAGCTGACTGCTTTGCATTGCCTGTTTAGACTTGTCTTGTACCAGCGAAGAAAGCAGGTGCTCATTCAGGCTTTGATACACCTCACGGTTCGGGTAACCTAGCGTGTAAAATAGCTGCCCGCCTAAGTTTTCCTCCTCCTTAATCGTGAGGTAGCCGGTTTGAAATAACAGGGCTTCCGTAGTCATATCATCGACATCAAAGCTAGAGAGCATCGCACTACTGCTGAACATATTATTAAGCTGCAAGGTTGGTACTTGACGCTCTAGCAATAAATCGACCAAAAAAGTTGGTGTGCCGGTTTCAAACCAATAGTTTTGAAAACTACGGGTTTTAAAAAGCTGGAGAATATCAAATGGGTTGTAAACCGCCTCCCCCAGCCAGCGGTAGCCATTATACCATTGGCGGATTTCTTCCCGATCCAGGCCTGCTAATTCAGCAGCAAATGTCGTATCAATATCATGGTCGGTATATCCGCAGATAGTCGAATAATGAGGATCGAGTGTAATGTCATATAGGTTATTCAAACCTGAAAACAAGCTGACCTTAGAAAACTTGCTCACGCCGGTTAAAAAGCTAAATTTGATTTTGGCATCATAGTCTTTGATGGTGCTGTAAAAGCCTCTTAATAAGTCGCGGTTTTCTCGCGCCATGTCCGGTGTTCTGATGGCATCTAAAATAGGTTTGTCGTACTCATCGACCAGAATGACGACGGGAAGTGTGGTCCTAGCCGTTATTTTGTCAATAAGGTCTGCAAAGCGGCTGTCAGCATCATCAAACTGGCGTACTACGTCAAATGTTTGCTCAATGTGTGTAAGCTGTTGGTGTAGTGACTCTTGTAGACTTTGTTGATTGTTATAATTCTTGCGGCCAAAGCTAAAGCGCAGTACCGGATATTGAACAGACCAGTCCCACTTTGGATATACCGTTAAGCCTTCAAAAAGCGCTCTATTGCCCTCGAAAAGTTCTTTTAATGTATCCAAAAATAAACTTTTTCCAAAGCGGCGCGGTCGGGATAAAAAGTAATGTGTGCCATTTTCGATGAGAGATAAGGCCAGCCTCGTTTTATCAACATAGTAATAGTTTCCCTGACGGATTTTTGAGAGGGTTTGGATGCCGACTGGGAGTTTCTTTTGTTCTGTCATAACTGCCTAGTATTCTCTAAGTGAGACCAGTCTATCACGGTCGAGGGGTGGTTTGCCGTGATGCTGGCTCAATCAGTTATGTGATGGCACTTTTGGGAAGGTGCCATTTGTTGACTCCGTATTTTACCCCCTGGGCGGGTCGCCAGATGGTAAATTTGCCTATGCTGCATCTGTGATCAAACCTACTGTCTGTCGCTCTATCGCGTTAGTTGGGAAGTTTTCAGAGCTACATATCCGTTTAGAAAAGTTACCCTGAACACTCATAGTTTTGTAATCAAGCGGTGCTTTGTAATGAAAAAAATACACTTATTACCGATGGTTATGGCTTTTTCTGCAAGTTCAGTTGCTGTTGCTGACGATTGGCCGGTAGGCGAGATCGACAAAGCATCCACATTGCAAAATCAATCCATCTCCATCTCTGTTCTGAATAACGACACAGGCAATAATTTAGTTGTGTCAGGAGTGGATGATTCCTCCAAAAAGTGGGGGCAGGTCACGTTAGATGCAGACAAAAAGACACTAAACTACACACCATACAAGGACTTCACAGGTACTGACTCGTTTTGGTACGAGCTGAAAGATGATCAGGGGCGCATCAATGCTGCAAAGGTCATTGTTGATGTGGCTTCAAGCACACCCAGTGGTCCTTGGCCTTTGGCAAATACAGATGAAGTAGACGCAGAGTATGACTCAGCTATTACGATTCCGGTGTTGGCTAATGATGTGGGGGTTAAACTGAAGCTTGTCGAAGTAGATGAGTGGTCAGTTAATAAAGGTAAGGCGTGGATAAGTGCGAATAACCAAATCACTTATCAGCAGTACGGCGAAAACCGGGGAGATCAGCAAGATGAATTCTGGTACACCCTTGAAGACCAGTGGGGCCGGAGAAATGCTGCAAAGGTTATTGTTTCCATAAAAGGAGATCCAACCACTAGCCCTTGGCCGGTTGCCGTTCCTGATGTCGCAACGGCTGATAACGGTCTGCGAGCCAATATTTCTGTGTTAGAGAATGACGAAGGGGCAGGGCTGGAAATTGAGGAAGTTGATGAAACGACCAAGCAAGGGGGTGAGGCACGTATCTTTGGTGATAAAATACGCTATACCCCTCCGGCTGACTTCTCTGGACGTGACTCTTTCTGGTATCAGTTTGCAGATGAGCAGGGAAGGACAAATAGCGCTAAAGTTACCTTGAATGTTACAAAAAACACGCAAAAGTCCGTTGTTGAGTTTTGTGGTAATACTTATGAAACCGACGGCACAAAAGCCAACACTCGGTTGAGTGACCTATCTCCTATGGCTCCTGTGAGTTATCCATCAACCGCCATTAGGTCGACAGGCGTTGACGGTGACTTGGGAGTTGTTAATGGACGGCGTTACTATGTGGAAGGTGATGTTGGTTCAGAACAAGTAGTATGGATGGATGTTGATGGGGTACTTACCCGTGTTTCCTCTATTCGGAGTGATCAGCCGACTGCAGCACTGGCTATGTATAAGGGTGTCTTTTACTTCACACAAGGCGGACGTTATCTGTTATCACATGATGGAGAGCGGTTAGTGGAGCACGTCGATTTGTTGCAAGACTTCGTATGGGGCATCAGATCACCGGTGGAAATATCCGACACAAATCATTTTAAAAGTACGATCGAACGGGTTGAAGGACAGGGTGATGCGTTGCATTTTTCGGTCAAAAGCATGAAACATATCGACGACCCCATTCCTACTCGTGGGGAGCTGATATTAACAACTTTGTGGCGAATTAGTTCTGACTTAGATTGGAAGCCTGTGAAGTTTGCTCAGACTAGGAGCTTCAGGTACATTTCGTCCCATATCAGAGAAGCAAAGAATTTCTATTACTTCAATGGAATTGATTACTATCACTTTACTTATAGAGTGTCCACTCCAAACAATGGAGCCAGAGATTTTCAGGCGAAACTGGTTGATAATGGCATTGAACTGGATAGTGCTCTTGGTAATGTTGAAAAATTTATTGAGGATAGAGGGCGTTTGTTTGTTCTGACTAAATATACTCGTGATTCAGTTCCTCCTTATACAGAGAGACCTTCCAAATTGTATGTTGTTGATAATGTCAATAATAAGTTTGTTGACTTGGCAACTTGTCCTCAATAGGAGAAAGTTAGTGGGAGGAGCTGCTCTTCCTCCCCCTGATTGGGGTTGACTTATTAGCTGCTGGCCTGTGCGACAGTGATACCTTTGCGCTTACAGATTTGTTTCAAATTAGCTCAACCTTGACTGATAGATCGGTTAAAATTCCCGAATGCATCATATCAAAGGAGTGTTTGATGAACCGATTTAAGGTCAGCAGTATCTGCCTCTCGCTGCTTGTGTTGGGTGGCGGCTGTAGTAGTGATCCTGAGCCAGAACAAGCGGTATCACCATCGGTGCTTGATGACAGCGAGAAAGTGGCCGTCGAGTTGAAAATTCCGGGTGTAGGTGGTGAGCCTGATACGGCAGGCGTAGCAAAAATTTCGGAGAACGTATCTGGTACGGTTCCTGCGGTGGAAGTGGTTGATGCGAACGCTGCCGCGAATGGGGTAAATCTAAATACGCAAACTGGTGCTTCCGTGTCATCGGCTGAAGTGCCGCGACCGTTATTATTAAGTGATGTGATTTACAACCGTTTTGACCAGTTAGCACAAGGTACCGGTGAAACGCCGTTTATTGGTTCGGTATTCTACCCCTTGGGCTGGTCGCCGGATGGCAAGCTTGCTTATGCCATTGAGCCACTAGGTGAGGCGGTTGGTGACTATTTTCTGGATGTATACATTCAGGACTTGGTGACGGATAAAATTCTTTGGCGCGATAAATACCGAAGCTCGCCGGATTCTGGCGGCCATCAAAGCTTTGCCGCCTATTGGATGGCAAAGGAGTCTGGCATAGGAGCACGATTTAAAAAATATGGCATTCGGCCATTGCGGGATGTGGCGCTGTTCTCAGGGCCGATTAATGTTGGTAATGATCAGATCCAATATGCTGTGACCAAAAAAGTGAAGGCGGAGCCGAGTTTTGGCGATATAGCGATGGTGTCGGAGTATCGGGTGAATGTCAGCTCGGCAACCCGTGGTAAAAAGTCGGTGCATAAAAAGAAGTACACTAGACCCTTGGATGTGCTGGATGTTGATGTGATTGGTTATCTCCGCTCGGATGATCCTGAACGAGTTGCTCTGCTGGTCGCTGGCATCAGGCGAGGCTGGGAGGGGCCGCCGCATGTTGTTCGGTTGAAGGTGGTAGGCGCAAACCTTGTGCGCGGTTTTAAAAAATAAACTGACCTGTAGGTTGTGTGTCACAACACCGTCAGCGGAGCGCCGGGCTTGACTAACTACATGTAGTAGTGCCTTGTAATTAAAAAACAATATATGGTATTTTAGCTGCTAGTGTAGCGGTATGTCCGTTGTGGTGAGTGCATATTATGATCACCCCATTCAATCTTGATGACTCTTAGAGAGTGAAGTATGTCAGTAAAACGTAGAATGACCCGTACGACAGCCAGCCGAACCAAGAAAAGCTCAGCGCGATTAAACACGATGAGGCAGCAGAGAAGAGCCACCCGCCACGCGAAGGTGGTTAGGCCTGTCGGTACTGCTGGCAACCTTAGCGAGTAGTTGTATCTTAATGCTGCTGGCAAGGCGGCTCGTTGCTGGAGTGCTCTGTGTCTTGAATCTGGCTGGCCCACCACGCAAGATTGAAATGGCGTTTTAGTGCCTTGTTTGCATCTTGCAAGCTCGGAGTTTTCGATCAGGACTAGAGGTTATTCCGTCTTGGTTGCTTGTTTATCATCTATCTGAATATGTCCTGACTGTCGGGTGTTCCGTTGGCTGATAATGTCAAATATCAATAGATCCGAATGGTTCTATTATCTCGTTTGATGCGGATGTACTTTTTACAAGCGCATCATTGCTCTGTACCCTTCTGAGGAAAAAAATTTATGTTTAAATTAAAACACGTTACTGTCGCAGCCTCTTTCGCACTTGCCTTATCCACAGCCGCATTCGCCGGAGATGATGCCTGTAAGACGGTCACTTTCTCAGATGTCGGGTGGACAGATATAACAGCAACTACCGCAGCTGCCAGTGTCGTGCTGGATGCGATGGGGTACGAGCCTGAAATCAAGGTACTGTCTGTACCGGTGACTTACGTTAGCTTGAAAAATAAAGATATTGATGTGTTTCTTGGTAACTGGATGCCAACAATGGAATCCGACATTAAGCCGTACCGTGAGGATAAGTCGGTCGAGACGTTGGTCAAAAATCTGGAAGGTGCAAAATATACATTAGCCACAAACGAGGTTGGTGCGAAGTTGGGCATTAAAAACTTTACGGATATTGCCAAGCACCGCGACGCATTGGGCGGCAAGATTTACGGTATCGAGCCGGGTAACGATGGGAACCGTTTGATTCAAGGCATGATTGATAAGGGGTCGTTCGACCTGAAAAAATTCAAGTTGGTTGAGTCTAGTGAGCAAGGCATGTTGGCGCAGGTGGCTCGAGCCAGCCGTAAGAAGAAGCCAGTTGTTTTTCTGGGTTGGGAACCGCACCCAATGAATGCAAATTTCAAATTGACCTATCTGGAAGGCGGCGATGATGTGTTCGGGCCAAATCTGGGTGGCGCTGAGATTTATACCAATGTTCGTGCCGGTTATGCGGAGGAGTGCCCCAATGTGGGTAAGTTCCTGACAAACCTGACCTTTACGCTGGCTATGGAAAACGAAATCATGGGCAGTATTCTGAATGATGAAATGGAAGCGGGTAAGGCTGCAGAGGCATGGATCAAGGCAAATCCTGCGGTATTGGATGCTTGGTTGGCTGATGTTAAAACCGTGGATGGCAAGCCTGCATTGGACGAGGTGAAAAAAGCACTGAAGCTTTAAGTATCCGGTGGTTGCGCTGCACCACAAATCGTTAGGTTAGAAATAAAAGCCAGCCCGTGTGAACAGAGCTGGCTTTTTTGTTGTTATCGGAGGTTGGGATGGAATGGTTAACCGAAAATAAGTTGCCGCTGGGTAATTGGATTAAGTCGGTTGTAGAGTGGCTGATGGATAATGCCACCTGGTTATTTGATGCCTTTGCTGATGGCATGGCATTTGTTATCGATAACTTTGTGGATGGCATGTTGTGGTTTCATCCACTGTTTATGATTGCAGTGTTCAGCGCGATTGCTTTTGCCCTGCACCATAGCTGGAAGCTGGTCGCATTGATTGTCGTGAGCCTGCTGTTGGTGATTAATCTTGGCTACTGGGAGGAAACCATACAGACGCTAGGGCTAGTGTTGTTCGCGACCCTGGTGAGTGTGGTGATCGGTGTGCCACTGGGGATTGCCGCAGCGCACCGTCCTTGGCTGTATAGTATTTTGCGGCCTATTCTGGACTTGATGCAGACTATTCCAACCTTTGTGTATCTGATTCCCACGATGATTATGTTTGGCCTAGGTGTAGTGCCGGGGCTGATTTCTACGGTGATCTTCGCTATTCCCGCACCCATCCGCCTAACTTATCTGGGGGTTTCTGGCACGCCGAAAGCTTTGATGGAAGCCGCTGCATCGTTTGGTGCGACACCGAGCCAGTTACTGTGGAAAGTTGAGCTGCCCTTTGCCCGTCCAACCATTATGGCAGGTGTTACCCAGTGCATTATGTTGTCATTGTCAATGGTGGTTATCGCCGCAATGGTTGGCGCACCGGGCTTGGGTATTCCTGTGTTACGAGCGTTGAATACGGTCAACATTTCCCAAGGCTTTGAGGCTGGTTTGGCGATTGTGGTTATCGCAATCTTACTGGATCGGGTGTGTAAGCAAAAAGACCCCGTAGGAGACCAATAATGACTGCTGTTAGCTTTAAAAATGTCGATATTATCTTTGGTGATTCGCCCGATGATGCGGTAAAAATGCTGGATCAGGGTGCGACGCGTCAGGAAATACTGGATGCAACCGGCAAGGTCTTGGGGGCGGCGGGCGCGTCTATTGATATTGAGGAAGGCGAGATCTGTGTGTTCATGGGCTTGTCTGGTTCAGGAAAGTCCACGCTATTACGGGCGGTGAATGGTTTAAATTCCGTCACACGCGGTGAAGTGCTGGTCGATTACGATGGCCGGAAAATTGATGTGGCCAGTTGTGATAAAAACACACTACGTGAGTTACGTACTAGCAAAGTGGCGATGGTTTTCCAGCAATTTGCACTGTTGCCGTGGCGTACCGTTCGGGAAAACGTGGGCTTGGGCCTGGAGCTGAAGGGCATGAGCCGTAAAGCGCGTAACGCCATCGTTGATGAAAAACTCAAGCTGGTGGGGCTGGATGAGTGGGCAGATAAGTACGCTCACGAATTATCTGGTGGTATGCAGCAGCGTGTGGGTTTGGCGCGCGCCTTTGCTACTGATGCCGATATTTTGTTAATGGATGAGCCATTCTCCGCGCTGGATCCGCTAATTCGTGACAAATTGCAAGATGAGCTGCTTGACCTACAACATGCATTGAAAAAGACCATTATCTTCGTGAGTCATGATTTGGATGAAGCGATGAAAATTGGTACACATATTGCGATTATGGAAAGTGGCCGTATTGTGCAATATGGCGAACCAGAGGACATCGTCCTGAATCCGGCCAATGATTATGTTGCAGAATTTGTAGCGCACATGAACCCGATTAATGTATTGCGTGCAGCATCACTGATGAGGCCTCTATCAAGAATGGAGCGGGATGGTGATGAGTATGTGCTGGATTGGTCGGGCCAGAATCGACTGACTCTGGATGCCGAAGAAGGTATCGCCTCTATTCGTGTCTGTGGTGAACCTGCGGAGATGTTGACGTATTCGCAGGGAATGGATTTGCCTAGGTTTAAGGATAAACATCCGGGCAGTATCCTAGCCGCAAGTCCGCGTATTCTGATGCGGGAGGCGATTAATATCCGTTATCATACAGGCTTGCCGGTGCCATTGGTTGAAGATGGCAAATTAGTCGGCGTAGTCGGTGGTGATGAAATCTATCACGGGTTGTTGCGTCTTCAGGATACCTAAGAGCGGGCGCAAGCTTCATGGAGGCTTGTTTTTATTTGTCTAATAATCAAGCTGTTATGATTAGGGTTAGTCGGGGCGAACCCAGCAATTCTCATTTTGCCCCAAAAGGTAAAAAATCAGCGTAGACTATGACCGCTATATTGATGATTATCCGGGAGGTATTTGATGAATACACCTAATGTATCTCTGAGTTTTACTGATATTGTCGCTCAATTACGTGAGACTTTTCGCCAATTTCCTGATTGCCGAAAACCGGGGAATAATGCCCGTTACACACTGGAAGATGCGGGACTCA
>PDWI01007739.1_pt1 | contig 12881 bp, 3 predicted proteins | sample 1430891 | NCBI WGS metagenome assembly PDWI01 (sample SAMN01162508, study PRJNA174530) | Oral metagenome, whole genome shotgun sequencing project. | biome: Marine environment; feature: Marine mammal; material: Swab sample of the gingival sulcus; isolation source: swab sample of gingival sulcus... | reverse complement strand
AAGGTATGGAATACCGGAGGATAAAGTGGTAGTACTCCACAATGCAGTGGAGCCTGTTGATAAGATGGCATTTGCCGATGATAAAAAGGCAGTAAAAGAGAAAGTAGTTACATTTTTGGGTAGGATAACATTCCAAAAAGGTCCTGATTATTTTGTGGAAGTCGCTCATAAGGTCCTTAAAAAAGATAAGAATGTTAGGTTTGTGATGGCAGGCTCGGGAGATATGATGAATAAAATCATAAAAAGAGCAGCAGAGCTTAAAATAGCGACCAGATTTCACTTTACCGGATTTCTCAAAGGAGAAGATGTGGACAGAATGTTTGCTCATAGCGATGTGTATGTGATGCCAAGTGTGTCGGAGCCATTTGGAATTTCCCCATTGGAAGCGATGAGGTCAAATGTGCCGACGATTATTTCTAAACAATCGGGAGTATCAGAGGTCTTGAATTTTGCATTGAAATGCGATTTTTGGGATATCGATGCAATGGCAGATTACATTTATGGGTTGCTACATTATGATGGAATATCAAAAATGTTTGCAAAAAACGGAAAAGTAGAGGTTGATGATTTGAAGTGGGAAAATGCCGCAAAGAAATTATTGAAACAGTATAGCGATGTTATAGAAAGAGTTTCAGTACAATGAATACGTGGATGATAGTGGTAGAAAAAAGTTGAGAGCACTAGGAAGTTGCAATAGTAAAATTAAAAAACAAACCGTTGTATTTGCTAAAAGAATTTAGTAACTTTGACGGTTGAATCAAAAAGAATACAAATATGAAATCAATTTGTTTTTACTTTCAGGTACACCAGCCATTTAGATTGAGAAGATACAGATTTTTCGATATTGGCAAAGATCATAATTACTATGATGATTATCAAAACGACTATATTCTAAAAAGGGTAGCCGATAAGTGTTATTTACCGATGAACCAGCTACTTCTTGATTTAATAAATGAGTATGGCACACAGTTTAAAGTAAGTTTTTCCATATCCGGTACTGCTTTGGATCAGTTCGAGATGTATGCTCCGGAGGTTTTGGAAAGTTTCAAAAGACTTGCAGAAACGGGATGTGTAGAATTTTTGGCAGAAACTCACGCCCACTCCCTTTGTGCATTGAAAAGCAAAGGGGAATTTATTGACCAGGTCAATATGCAAAAGTCAAGAATGAAAGAATTGATTGGTTATACACCTAAGACTTTTAGAAACACCGAGCTTATATACTCCGATGAAATAGGAAGTATGGTGGCAGATATGGGCTTTAGAACGATGTTAACTGAAGGAGCAAAGCATATCTTGGGCTGGAAATCACCTAATTACATCTACACTAATGCTATCAATCCAAAATTGAAATTATTATTGAAGAATTTCCAATTGAGCGATGATATTGCCTTTAGATTTTCAGAAAGGTCTTGGTCTGAATGGCCTCTCACAACCGAGAAATATGTCGATTGGTTAAATAGCATCAGCGATGAGGAAAATATCATCAATCTTTTTATGGATTATGAGACATTTGGAGAACACCAATGGGAAGAAACGGGTATTTTCGATTTTATGAGAGCACTACCGGGAGCGGTATTCAAGAATAGCTCTTTTTCTTTCAATACCCCGGATGAAGTAAGCAAAATGTATCAGCCTGTGGCAAAACTTCATATTCCATACCCCATTTCATGGGCGGATGAAGAACGAGATTTGACAGCTTGGCTTGGTAATGAACTTCAAGACGAGGCATTCGACAAACTGTACAAACTGGAAGAAAAGATAAAAACCTGTAAGGACGAAAAGTTGCAGAAAGATTGGAAATATTTGCAAACCAGTGACCATTTCTACTATATGTGTACAAAATGGTTCTCTGATGGAGACGTACACAAGTACTTCAATCCGTACGGCTCTCCTTACGATGCATTTATAAACTATATGAACGTATTGTCAGATTTTGAAATCAGAGTGGAGCAGGCGTGTGGAGAAAAGAAGAAAGTAAGTAAAAAAAAGTAGAAAAAAGGTTGTATGATATGCATGATATCGTGGCTTTTATGAATAATATTATGATAATTTTATAAAAGGAATTATCCCGGTTTAGTTACTAAAAGTACTGTAAACGAAAATATTTTAACATTTTTTTATAAAAAAAAATGACATTTCTTTCATATTATAAAAATTTATAATATATTTGCGCAAATGTTATAACGGAATGCTTCCGTTTTAGCATTACTTATCCCTTAATTAAAGTAAACATTTCATTAAATAGTTGTTTGTGAATATGCTCATCGTATTTGAGTGCATTTTGTTTTTGTTCATGACAATTACATATTGGTTGAATACAATTAATTTTTTTAATAAAAAATGTCTCTAATGAAAACTTTAATTTACAATTTTAAGAAAGTTATCTTATTGTTTTTCGTTTTACTGGGAATGCAGTATGGTTTTTCGCAATCTGTTGATGCGGATATATCTATGTTGTCTGTTTCCCCTGCTTCAGGTCCATATCATGAAGGTCAAACGATTACATATAATTTTCGAATTACCAATAATTCAGTTGGGTTAATTGGATTTCCTCTTACCATAGATAGTTTGGTACTTACAAGTATTATACCCGAAGGGTTCGAATTTCGTCAATCTGACAATACCGAAACTTGGCTTAATCCGGTAGGGAACAATTTAATCCTTAGGGATTTTGTTAACATACATGAAAAGGGCGGTGTTGAAGAATACAGTCTGGTTCTGAGGTTTAAAGGTAACTCAGGTGGTGTTGATAATTGGAAGACTAGGATAGAACTTTATGAGTTCTTTAAACAAAGGAATAAATTATCAGACTTGGATCCGGATAATCATACCCAGGGTGATACCGATTGGATTGAACATCGGGTTGATGTCTTTGATTTGGCTTTAAAAAGCAATACCGGAACAGTTTATCCTAATTATGGAGATGAGGTTGAGTTTGATGTCGTTGTTTATAATCAAGGAAGTAAAGCTGCTCATGATGTTGTTGTTGCCAATTATAAATTTGAAGGCTTTGAACTTGTCCCAAGTCCAGACTGGACTTATGATGCGTCTACCGGAAACTGGAAACATACTTTCCCTGGTCCTATTGCTCCCGGAGGTTCTGCTGAGACTAAAATAAAGCTTAAGCTGCTTCCTGTTAAAGATCAAAGGGAGTGGGCTAATTATGTTGAGATAGTTAGTGCAAAAGACGGTTCAGGTGCTTTTATGGTTGATTTTGACGGTATTTTTGATGAAGATCCGAATAATGATGCAGGAGGAAAACCCAACTCAGGTTCTGATGATTTTATAGAGGGAAATGGTAGTGGTCCTGTTGGAGGTATAAATCCTGATACTGATGAGGATAATCACGATCCCGGTTTTTTGAGAATTTTAGATCTTGCATTGGAGAAAACTACCAGCGACCCGCTAATAACTAATTTTGGTGATGTTGTTAAATTTGATTTTGACATACATAATCAAGGAACTGTACCGGTTAGAGATGTCAAAATCACTGATTATTTGCCTTCAGGATACACGTATGATCCAAATGATAACATAGGTTCAGGTTGGACAATGGTAGGTGGTAACTTAGAAAGGACTGTACCTCTGATAGTTCAACCGGGAAATAGCACTTCTGTTAGTTTGAATCTTCGTTTGAATGATGTCGTTTCCGATCATACCGAATATGTAAATTACTCTGAGATAACAGGGGCATCTGATATTAATAATAACGTGTTTCAAGAATATGACGATGCAGATAGTGAAATGGCTTCGAATAGTGCGCAGGAGAGGGAAGTACTGCCTGGTACTCTATATGATAATGATGTTTGGAGACAAATTTCCTCCGGTTATCAAGATGATTTTGATCCGGCAATTGCCAATTTCTTTGATTTAGCTCTTAAGAAAAAAGTTAAACCGGAACTGCCTACCAGTCCTTATCTAGGAGGTAATCAAGTGGAATTTGTGATTACTGTTTATAATCAAGGGGGAGTAGTTGCAAATAATATAAAGGTGGTTGATTATATTCCTGACGGGTATGAGTTCATAAGTGTAAACACTCCAACTTGGACACATGATGATGTAAACAACAGGGCTTTTACAACAATTACTACTCCACTAGCAACCGGTGATTCGGTTGAGATTTCATTATTTTTAAAAATATTACCTGTTGATGATAAAGTATCGTCTTATCTGAATGCTGCCGAAATAGAAAGTGCTACAGATGAAGTTGGCACTCCAATGCCTAAAGACATAGATAGTAATATGGATAATGATGAAGACAACGATGCAGGTGGCGCTTACAGAACAGCAAGCGATGACAGTTTAATTGGAGATGGAAAAGGTGGTGTAGGGGATACTGATGCTAATACAGATGAGGACGACCACGATATAGCTCTTCCTCAAATATACGACATTGCGCTTAAGCATACCTTGGAAACTCCGGCTCCACATCAATATGGACAAGAGCATACATTTAAAATTACTCTTTATAATCAGGGGAATATGCCTCTAACAAATATAGAGGTAGAGGATTATATTGCTTCCGGATATGACTTTGTACCTTCTACAGGATGGACTCATAGCGGCAATACTGCAAAATATACATATAAAGGAACACTTAATCCGGGACAATCTACCGATATTGAGATAACTCTAAAAACTAAAATGACAAACGGTGGAGAAAAAGATTGGATTAATTATGCTACTGTTACCGGAATGACAGATAATGCCGGAAATGATAGAGCAGGTTGGGATATTGATTCTCATGTAGGTTCAGATACACCGGAAGAACGTAGTGTAGAGTTGAATGATTCTAACGATAATAACATACTAGTAAAAGGAACATATGAAAATGAAGATCAAGATGATCACGATCCTGCCGGAATAGAACTATTTGACTTGGCTTTGAGAAAGATTGTAAACACAGTTTATTATCCTTTTAATTATAACTCAATTATACCATTTAAAATAACCGTATATAACCAAGGAAGTATAGAGGCTAGAAATGTAAAAGTTACAGATTATATTCCGGAAGGTTTTGATTTTGTATTATCAAACAATCCGGGTTGGACTGAAAACTCACTTAATAGTAGTGTCGAATACACTATTCCTGACCCTATAGCACCGGGGGGTTCTACTGATATTTTTATAAATTTAGTAGTTCTACCAAATATAAGTTCGGGTGATTCTTGGGTAAATATAGCTGAAATATCGTATGCTGAAGACAAAGATGGAAACGATATGAGTAACTCTGATTTTGATAGTTGGTATGATAAAGACAAAGATAATGATGTAGGAGCTACACCTGATGTTGCAGGTGAAGATGATTTTATAGATGGTGATGCAAAAAATGGAGCTACCAATGAATATAGTGAAGAAGAAGACGATCATGATTCCGGAAGAATACATGTATTCGATTTAGCGTTGAATAAAAAAATGATAACTTCCAACCCTAATTATGGTGATATTGTAGATTTTGAAATTACCGTATATAATCAAGGTAATGATGATGCACAGAATGTGGAAATAAAGGATTATACACCTGAAGGATTTGAATTTTCTGCAGGAATTAATCCGGGTTGGTCAGGTAGTATTAATACAGGGTTGAGCTATACACATACAGGTGTAATTCCTGCGAAGGGGCAGGTTACTATTCCGTTAAAATTGAGATTGGTAAATAGTCAAGGAGGTAAAAGTAATTGGATTAATTACGCCGAAATAGAAGATGCGGAAAACGCAACGGCTCCCGGATTTATTTATATTGATCCGGATAGTAATCCCGGATCGGATTTCGTTGGAGAGAGAGATGTGAAGCCCGGGGATGCTGCTGATGATAATATCGTTTCAAACGATAAAGGAAGAGAAGAGGATGATCATGACCCTGCAGGTATTTATATATTTGATTTGGCGTTGAGAAATACTATAAAGGGGGTGTATTATCCATTCAACTACAATGATGTAATACCTTTCGAAATTACTGTGTATAATCAAGGTAATGTAGAAGCTAAAAATGTAAAAGTTACAGATTACATTCCGGAAGGTTTTGATTTGGTATTGGCTAATAACCCCGGTTGGACTGAAGATGGGCTAAATAGTAGTGTTGAATATACTATTACGGCTCCTATTGCACCCGGAGATTCTGCAAAGGTTTTATTAAATTTAACAGTTATACCAAATGTAAATTCGGGTGATTCTTGGGTAAATATTGCTGAAATATCATATGCCGAAGACAAAGATGGAAGCGATATGAGTGGTTTGGATTTTGATAGTTGGTATGATGAGGATAAGGATAATGACGCAGGAGGTAGACCTGATGTTGTAAACGAAGATAATTTCATAGACGGAGATGCTAAACACGGCGATACCAATATGTATGAAAAAGAAGAAGATGATCATGATCCTGAAAGAATACACGTACTTGATTTGGCATTGAAAAAAACAATGATAACTGCTAGTCCTATTTATGGAGATATTGTTGACTTTGAAATTACCGTATATAATCAGGGTAATGATGATGCGCAGAATGTAGAAATAAGTGATTATGCTCCAGAAGGGTTTGAATTTTCTGCAGGAGCTAATCCGGGTTGGTCAGGTAGTATTAGTACAGGGTTGACTTATATACATACCGGAGTGATTCCGGCAAAAGGTCAGGTTACTATTCCATTGCAGTTGAGATTGGCAAGTGGTGAAGGAGGTGAAGATAATTGGATAAATTACGCGGAAATAAAAGGAGCGCAAAATGCCACAAATCCAGCGTATCCTTATAGTGATCCTGATAGTAATCCAGGCTCAAATTCAAATGAAGAGAAAAATGTAAAGCCTGGTGATGTTGCTGATAATGATATTTTGTCAAATGACAAAGGAGGAGAAGAAGATGATCACGATCCTGCAGGAGTAGAGATATTTGATTTGGCATTGAGAAATATCACAAAAGGGGTTCATTATCCGTTCAATTATGGAGATATAGTACCTTTTGAAATTACAGTGTATAATCAAGGAAGTCAGGAAGCTAAAAATGTAAAAGTTACAGATTATATTCCTTCAGGTTTTGATTTTGTACTGGCTAACAATTATGGTTGGATAGAGGATGCACTTAATAATAAGGCAGAATATACTATCACCGGACCTATAGAACCGGGTGATTCTGTACATGTTTTGATTAATTTGACAGTTATAGCAAATACAGATCCGGGTGATTCTTGGATAAATATTGCAGAAATATCATATGCCGAAGATAAAGATGGAAACGATATGAGCGATTTGGATTTTGATAGTTGGTATGATGAGGATAAGGGGAATGACGCAGGAGGTAGACCTGATGTTGTAAACGAAGATAATTTCATAGATGGAGATGCAAAGCATGGCGCTACAAATATTTATGAAGAGGAAGAGGATGACCACGATCCCGAGAAAATACATGTATTTGATTTGGCTTTAAAGAAGAAAATGATATCTGTTGATCCTAGTTATGGTGATATTATAGATTTTGAAATTACCATATATAATCAAGGTAATGAGGATGCTATAAATGTGGATATAAAAGATTATTGTCCTGAAGGCTTCGAATTTTCTGCCGGATTAAATACCGGTTGGTCGGGTAGTATCAGTACAGGTCTTAGTTATACATATACCGGGTTAATTTCTGCAAAGAGTGAGGTAACTATACCATTAAAATTGAGGTTGGTAGGTACTCAAGGAGGAAAAAATCATTGGATTAATTATGCAGAAATTCAAGGTGCGGAGAATGCAACTAATCCTGCTTATCCTTATATCGACTCTGATAGTAATCCGGGTTCGGATTCGGGTGAAGAGAAAAAAGTAAAGCCGGGTGATGCTTCTGATGATGATGTTATGTCAAATGATAAAGGAGGAGAAGAAGATGACCACGACCCTGCAGGTATATGGATAAGAGACTTAGCTTTGAAAAAAGAAATAATAGAAGATGGCCCATACAAATATGGGGATACTATTAAGTTCAAGGTTACAGTTTATAATCAGGGAAATACTCCTGCCAGGGATATTGAGGTTGTTGATTATAATCCTCAAGGACTACAGTTTTGCTCAGCTAGTTTCCCAACTTGGCATAGTGATCCATTTACAGGTAATTCTCATGCTACTATAAGCAATATAATAACTCCGGGAGATTCTATTGTATTAGACTTGTTTTATAAACTTAGGCCAATAACTTCCGAATGTATGGAGGGAGCTTATACTAACAATGCTGAGATATTCCAATTCGAAGACGAAAATTCAAATATTTTATTTGAAGATTTTGATAGTAAGATGGATTATGATCCTGACAATGACGTAGGAGGAACTCCTCAGACCAGTGAGGACAATCACATAGATGATGATAGGTATGATTACAATAACGATGGAATATATGATGAAGACGATAGTGATCCTGCAGTAGTTGATATTGTTGATGTTGCGTTGAAAGCAGAGTTTGTATCGGGAGAGATTAAATATCTTAAAACCCACAAGTATAGATTGAGAGTTTTCAACCAAAGTAATATACCTGTTAAGAATACAAAAGTTAAGGCGTATTTGCCTGATGGTTATGAAATAGATTTCTCTGCTAATCCGGGTTGGTCTAGTATTGATACTACAGCTATTATTCCTGATACGATTAGTCCTTGTGATAGTTTTGATTTATTCGTTGATTTACGTATGGTTAGGACTAACGGAGGTTATAAAGATTGGACTAATTATTTTGAGATAACTGAAGTTTATAATCAATTGGGAGAGGATAGAACTGATTGGGATCTTGATTCTGAGCTTGGTTCTAATACAGCAGAAGAACGTTCTGTTGAACTGGGAGACGCTAATGATAATAATATTTTCGTAAAAGGTACTGCATACAATGAAGATCAAGATGATCACGATCCTGCGGGAATACATGTATTTGATTTGGCTTTGAAAAAGATAGTTACTCCACCTTCTTCTACAATTAAATACGGTGAAGAAGTTGAATTTAAGATAACTCTATACAATCAAGGTAGTATAGAATCTCAGAACATTCAGATAAAAGAAGAGGCCATCCCATGTGGTTTAGAATTTAGCTCGTCAAATTCCGGTTGGGTTTATAGTGGAAATAGCGCTACATATACCTATAACAGTATTTTGATTCCGGGTAGTAATGTTGAAATTCCGGTTAGATTTAACGTTTTAGATTGTAATAACACTAATTGGGAAGATTCTTGGAAAAATAATGCTGAAATAGTTTACGCAGAGGATAATTTGGGTAATGACAAATCTAAAGATGATGTTGATAGTAATTATGATGATGATCCATTAAATGATTTGGTTGTTGATGATGCTCTTCAATTGCCTGAAAGTCAAGATGATGATGATCACGATATTGCTATTGTGAAGGTTTATGATTTGGCCTTGAAAATTATTGCTGATGATAGAGGACCTATGTCTCCCGGAGATATAGCTGTGTTTACAATCACCCTTCATAATCAAGGAAACCAAAGTTTAGAAGATATTGTAGTATATGATTACATAAGTGAAGGTTATTCTTTGGTTGCTGGTTCTACAAATCCGGGTTGGACATTACATAATGCGACTACTGCTGAGTATACATATGGTGGACCTTTGACACCGGGAGATAGTTGTAAAATAAAGATTAAATTGAAGGTTGAGAATGGTGATGAAATTCCTGCATTTGTACATTATGCCGAAGTTGCAAGTGCCAAGACATCAAAAGGTGTAAATTTAACAGATGATGCAGATGGTCAATTTGCATCAGATACAAACTATGAGAGGGAAGTTTTTGTAGGTCATGAGTGGGATAATGAAATATTTGGCATTGGTTTCAGAGCTGATCCAAGTGAGGATATGGATGATCACGATCCGGCATCTGTTGACGTAGTGGGGAAAGTAGGAGATTTTGTTTGGCATGATTTGAATGGTAATGGTCTTCAGGATCCCGGCGAACCAGGTGTTCCTAATGTAATTGTAGAGTTGCATAATGTTGATTACGGACTAGAAACTCAGTACGATACAACAGATATAAATGGACATTATTTGTTTGATTTGGTAATGCCCGGCACTTACTATCTCAAGTTTAGATTGTATGGAGATTATGAGTTTACAATAGCTAATCAAGGAAACTACTATCAGTCACATTTGAATAGTGATGTAGACGGGACAAATGGTTTTGGAACAACTGCAAACTTCAAGGTTAAAGGAAATGATAGAATATTAGATAAAGATGCAGGTGTTTATAAATGTGTGCCATTGGGAGATTTGGTATGGCTCGATTACATAAAGAACAATGTATATGATCACGGAGTAGAGAATGGAGTTAACGGTTTGAAAGTTGAGTTGTATAAATTGGTAGGAACAGAATGGACGTTATGGGATATTGAATTTACAGGAATAAACCCTAAAAGTGATTGTGGAGACGGATATTATTATTTCTGTACTATGCCCGGAAAATATTATTTGAGATTTGTACAACCACCAACAGGAATAGTTCCCGTTGCAGCTAATGTTGGTTATAACGATAATATAGATTCAGACGTAACAAGAGCACATGGTCTTGGAACCACTAATACTTTCACTCTTATATCAGGAACAGCAGGTAATTTGACGATTGATGCCGGATTTTTGCCGATGTCAACGATAAAGAACAGTATGGTTTGGATAGATAATGATTTGGACGGTGTGAAAGATCCGGGCGAACCCGGTGTGCCAAATATGGGGGTTGAATTGTATGATGCAGAAGGAATTCTTTATTCCAGTACTACTACAGATTCCAAAGGTAGTTATGAATTGGATTACTTGCAAGCAGAAAACTATTATTTGAAATTCAAGATTCCTGCGCCTCAGTCTTCAGCTTATGGATTTACTGAAAGTAATAAAGGTAGTGATGATAAGGACAGTGATGTTACAGGAGAGAACGGAGCAGGTACAACAGCATTGTTTAATTTAGGACCGCAGCAAAGTAAGGAGCATAAAGATGCAGGATTAGCTTTTGGTGCATTACCACAAAACTACTTAAGTGTAGGTGCAGAATTGAAAGATGGTTACGTAAGAGTAGATTGGGCAACAGCGAATCAGTATAATGTTGGTAAGTATATCGTGCAAAGATCTTATGGTAATTTGGTTGATTTTGTCAATGTAGGAGAGGTCAAAGCAAAAGAGGAGGATTCTAATTCATACACATTTGATGATCACTCAGAATTCAAAAATGGAGTTTATTACTATAGGATTGTTTCTGTTGATTTGGATGGATTTTCTTCAAAGAGTGATTTTGTTGCTGTCTTTGTTAGTAACGGTAATGAAAGCATGGTTGAGGTGTATCCTAACCCAATAGTTGATGAGGCAACCATTAGATTTAGTCTTCAAAGTCCTTCTAGTGTTATAATGGATGTTTTAGACATAGAAGGTAGAATTGTTAAATCAGGGCTAGTTAATGAAAAATTTGATATGGGCATATATCATGTTAATTTAGATTTGAATAGTCTAAAACCTGCAACTTATCATCTAAGGGTAAAGTCTGACAGTGAAACAATATTTAAAAAGATTATTGTCGTAAGCAAATAGTAGTTTAAGGTAATAATCTTTGATATTATATCAAATAGCAGGAGGCTGTCCAAAAAGTTTTGGCAGCCTCTTTTTAATTTGTTTATAGTATCTTAGCAAATAAATACTACTTATGGCTAAGGTGACGTTTAAGAGTCAACCGGGTAAATGTCCAGAACTTTTTCCTATGATGATTAAGGTTTTATTTTATAGTTATTTGTCAAATATTTACTCTTGTCGCAAAATAGCAAAAGCTTTAACCGAGAACATCCATTTTATGTATATTTCAGGAAATTCTACTCCCAACTTTAGAACCATAAATGATTTTAGAGGCAAAAAACTAAAAAATCACCTTCAAGAACTTTTTACCGAAGTTGTGAAAATGTTAGTAGAGCTGGGGTATGTTAGCCTTGATGTGCAGTATATAGACGGAACGAAAATAGAAGCAAAATCCAATAAATATGCTTTTGTTTGGCGGGGTTCTGTAGAAAAGTACAAGAAAAAATTAAAGGTTAAAATCAATACCGTTCTTTCCGATATAGAAAGTAGTATAAAATCAGACAATAAAGAAGAATTGCCTAAAAAGATTGATTCCAAAGCGTTAAAAGAGAAGTTGTCAAGACTAAAAGGCCCCACTAAAAAACAATCTAAAGAATTAAAAAAGCTCCAAGAAGAACATCTCCCTAAATTAGAAAAATACGAAAAAGATATTTTAGGTAATAGAAATTCTTACAGTAAAACAGATGAAGATGCTACTTTTATGGGAATGAAAGAAGATCATATGCTGAATGGTCAACTCAAACCCGCCTATAATGTTCAGATATCCACCGAAAATCAATTTATAACACACATCTATTCATCAAAAGCCCGGGGATACCAATTACATTAAAATCACATATAACTGAATTTGCATCAAATTACAGTCGCCAAAGTAAGGAAATAGTAGCAGACTCGGGCTACGGAAGTGAAGAGAACTATGAATTATGACACATTAAGGAGTATTTCCAAACTTACACACTTGGTGGGATAGTCTCTGACCAAAACGTCCTACAATCTTTAAATATTATTGGTAACTTATAGGCTGAATAGTTGCCATAAAATAACTAAAACCTAATTTTGCTTCGATTCACCGTCTCCCGTCTTCGGTCGTCCTACTTCCTCCCTCTAAGTCTCCTATAATTGTTCACAAAAGGATTAATCATATTTTGGATAAAAGACGTGTATTTGGGGTCTTCTTTTTCGCCCAATCCGAAATTGAGTTTGTCGGAGGTATTTTTAGAAAGGTACAGAGTGCCAAACAGCCAATCCCAAATAGCCAGACGCGAGCCCATATTTTTGTTCCAATGTTCGGGGGCTTTGCTGTGGTG
>PDWI01007737.1_pt1 | contig 12881 bp, 8 predicted proteins | sample 1430891 | NCBI WGS metagenome assembly PDWI01 (sample SAMN01162508, study PRJNA174530) | Oral metagenome, whole genome shotgun sequencing project. | biome: Marine environment; feature: Marine mammal; material: Swab sample of the gingival sulcus; isolation source: swab sample of gingival sulcus... | reverse complement strand
GACAATTATTCTAATTTTCATACCGATATGAAAAAGAAAACTTAAATATCGTATAAATGATAATTGATAATCAGACATTTAATAGTCGAACTCAGGTTGGTAAGATTATTTGACTTTCTTTTCTTAAAAAAAATAATCTAATCAGTAATAAAAATACTCCTCATAAGTAAAAAAACTTATAAGGAGTAGATATTTTATGGTATATTACCATTTTTTTTCAATTAAAAATGTCTAAAATTTCAGTTAAACACTAAAAATTAAAATGAGTTTTACTTTTATTTTTCTAATGCAAAACTAAACATTTCTTCTATTTCAGTTGCTTTTTGATTTAATATTTCAGGTGCTTGTGTATCCCAAAGGTCAATATCAACAAATTCTTGTGCTTGTGCAGAAGTGATATAAAACTGTCCACGACCTTTATAAGCAAATTGTAAAGAGTAAGCAAATCCTAACCCTTCACTTAATTCGTGGGCTATTTTTGACTTCAACTTTCCTTCTTCTTCTAATTCTTTACTATATTTTTTCAGTTTTTCAACAGTACGAAAACCAACTGTTTGTGTTACATAACCATTTAATTTCATCATCAAACCCACAAAAACATTTTGATTATCAGTTTGTGTATAAGCTGTTTTAATAGTAGCATAAATACTGTCGGCAACACCTTTGTATATTCCTTCTTTTTCGCTTACTTTATTCATATAATGAACAAACTGATTGTCTTCATATTCCGGATATTGTCCATCAACTTTTTCTTTATTCAAATAAGCAATATCTCCCAAAAGATAAGTAACAGCTTTGTCAAGTTCTTTTTTACGTGCTTCTTTTGTATCTGCCGACATTGCTGCCACTTTCAGAGCGTTGGTAAATCCATTTAATTGAAAAGCACCGATAAAGCCTTGTTCTATAAATTGTCCTACTTCCACTCCTTTGGCATTTAAAAGACGTGATTTTTTACCCATTTTACCTGCTTTTCCTTTTTCTGCTTCTTGGTCAGCATTGTCTTTTAGGTGTTCAAGCCAATTGGCAAATTGGTCTTGTACCGATTGTGCTACTTGATTTTTAACATTTTTATTGTACAATTCAAGCAGTTCTTGTCCTGTTTTTCCATCAACACCCAAATTATCATTAATCTCTTTGATAGACTTAAAAGTGTTGCTAATTGTTTTTAATTCCGTATTTTCTGTTGGTTCGTTTTTTTCATCATCTTGGCAAGACACAAAGAAGAAAGAAAGAACCAATGCGAATAAAATTGTTTTTTTCATCATTTTGATTGTTTTATTTATTATTGTATTAAAATTTGAAAAGCAAATATACAACTATTGTAAGGAATAACAAAATATTTTTTACTTATTCGGAGCAATTGCGACACATTTCAAACTGTTTTCTATTTGAAAGTATTTTTTTTCTAAACTGATAGCTTGATTTTGAATGCCAACTTTTTAGCAATGTCTGTGTATTTAAGTTACCGAAGACAAATGAGCTGTCTTTATCAAAACAGCAAGGTAAAATTTCTCCTTTTGCATTGATGACTGCTCCTTTCCAAAGCCTTTTACAACGGTTTTTTTGTTTGCTTTTGATGTGATACTTACCGTCTTTTTGCTTCTGATAGCGAGCATATCGGTAAATCGTGGTTAGCTGAGGATTGCCGTTCTCAAAATCGTATAATTGAGCCGATTTTAGGGTTAGTTTATCGGCAGAAAGGCTTTTTGTTAATGATTTAATCTCTTTTATTTGATGTTCGTTGCTTTTAAGAACAAGAAACTGGATTTCAACAAAAGGGTGTGGTTTGTTTAGTCTTTTTTTCCAAAAAACAATGTTTTCTACCGCTTCAATGGCTTTATTTAACTTTCCTCCAACACGGTAGGTTTCGTAAGTCTCTTGTGTTGTTCCATCAATGGAAACAATAAGACGGTCAAGTTTTGATTCTACCAGATATTTTGCCAACTGTCTGTCTATCAATTGTGCATTGGTAGAAGTAGAAGTCAATAAATTGTGTTGATGAGCTATCTTAACAATTTCTACAAACTTGTTATTAAGCAACGGTTCGCCTTGAAAATAAAGAATAGAATGAATGGTGTAAGAAGAAATTTCTCTGAAAATCTTCTTCACCAAATCAATTTTTATCTTTTCAGATTGAGGATTGTAGAGCCTCATACCAACAGGACATTCTGGGCATCTAAGGTTACAAATATTGGCTGGTTCAATAGAAATAAATTGAGGGTAAACTTTCCATTTTGTAACAATTCCCCCTATTGATAGCCAATAAGAAATTTGCAACAGCGTAAGATTCCACAATCGTTTTGCGTGAAAAACTGTTTGAAAAATCCGAAACAAATAATATAGTTTTGAACGTATCAAATAAGGAAATAAATACAAAAAGGGTTACAATCGTTGTTTGACTTCTATCTCTTCGTAAGTTTCCAATAGGTCGCCAACTTGTATGTTGTCAAAGTTTTTAATACCCAAACCACATTCCGAATTGAAAGCCACCTCTTTCACATCATCTTTGTAGTGTTTCAACGATTCTATTTCGCCATTGAAAATCACAATGCCATCTCTGATAACACGCACTTTGTTGTCTCGTTTTACCTTACCTTCTTTTACGAAACTTCCTGCAATAGCTCCCACTTTTGATATTTTGAACACATTTTGTACTTCAAGCATTGCTGTAACCACCTCTTTGATTTTGGGTTGTAGCATACCTTCCATTGCCGATTTGATTTCCTCAATAGCATCATAAATAATAGAGTAATTTCTAATATCAATCTCTTCGTTGTCAGCCATTCTCTTGGCAGTGGCTGTTGGACGCACTTGAAAACCAACAATAATTGCGTTGGAGGCTGCCGCCAACATCACGTCAGAGTCAGAAATAGCACCGACCGCTTTGTGAATAATATTTACTTGGATATTTTCTCTTGAAAGTTTTTGTAATGAGTCTGCCAACGCCTCTACCGAACCGTCCACGTCTCCTTTTACAATAATATTCAACTCTTGGAAGTCTCCCAATGCAATTCTTCGTCCCAATTCATCAAGGGTAAAGTGTTTGCGTGTTCTAATATTTTGTTCTCTTTGTAGTTGTTCACGTTTGTTGGCGATTTCTCTTGCTTCTTGCTCGGTCGCTACCACATTAAAGTTGTCACCAGCCTGTGGAGCACCATTCAATCCCAATATCAACACAGGTTCTGCGGGTTTGGCTTCTTTTATGCGTTGATTACGTTCGTTGAACATCGCTTTTACTTTTCCAAAATAACTTCCAGCCAAAACAATATCCCCTTGTTTTAATGTTCCGTTTTGTACCAAAACAGTAGAGATATAGCCTCGCCCTTTGTCCAGCGATGATTCAATAATTGAACCTACGGCACTTCTGTTTGGATTGGCTTTGAGTTCAAGAAGTTCTGCTTCCAACAGCACTTTTTCCAACAACTCTTCAATTCCAATTCCTTTTTTGGCTGAAATATCTTGTGACTGATATTTTCCTCCCCACTCTTCCACCAAGAAATTCATTGTAGAAAGTGTCTCTTTGATTTTATCTGGGTTGGCTCCAGGCATATCAATTTTATTAATAGCAAACACAATCGGAACACCTGCCGCCGTTGCGTGATTGATAGCCTCTTTGGTTTGTGGCATCACGTTATCGTTGGCTGCTACAATAATAATCGCCAAGTCGGTAACCTTTGCACCACGAGCCCTCATCGCCGTAAATGCTTCGTGTCCAGGAGTATCTAAAAACGTTATCCGCTGACCGTTGTCTAATTTAACATTATAAGCTCCGATGTGTTGGGTAATTCCTCCTGCTTCCCCTGCAATCACGTTGGTACTTCGGATATAGTCAAGCAACGATGTTTTACCATGATCGACGTGCCCCATCACCGTAACAATAGGCGAACGAAGTTCTAAATCTTCTTCGGCATCTTCTTCGGTAGTAGCATTCAAGGCTTCTATTACATCGTGACTAACATATTCTGTTGTAAATCCAAATTCTTCTGCTACAATATTAATTGTTTCAGCATCAAGTCGTTGATTGATAGATACCATCATACCAATATCCATACAAGTTTTAATAACATCGTTGATAGAAATATCCATCATCGTCGCCAATTCACTTGCTGTTACAAATTCAGTAAGTTTTAAGATTTTTACTTCTGCTGTTTCTTCGCCATTTTGAGCGTTGGCTTTGGCTTTTTGTCTTTCAAGTGCCTTACGCTGACGTTTGAGTTTACCTTTGCCTTTACCACGAAGTTTTTCGAGCGTTTCTTTTATTTGACGATTTACATCTTCTTCGTTTACCTCTGTTTTTATGGTTTTGTTTTTCTTGCCTTTTTTTGCCTTTTTCTTATCGCCAAAATTATTTTTAGCATTATCTACATCAACTTTTGTCTTTTTTATTCTCTTTCTTTTGGTTGATTTTCCTCCCTCTTGTCTTTTTAGTCGCTTCTCTTCTCGCTCTTTTTTCTTTTGCTCTTTGGTTTTAGGAGCAGGGCGTGTTGTATCATTGATTGAATCTAAATCAATAGAACCTATCACTTTGGGCTGATGTGTTGGAGTTTCTTTTTTAAGACGAAATGGTTTATCCTCCTTTGTTGTTGTTATGTTGGATTTTTCCTCTTCTTTTGTTGTTTTTTCTTCTACAACTGTTGGCTCAACCTGTACTTTTGTCTCTTTTACATCTTCTTTTTCTTCTTTCGGAGCAAATGGTTTAAATTTGGCTGTCTCTTTTTGTTTTGCCTTATTTTCTACTTTAACAGTTGGAGGAGTTTCGGTCTTTTTCGCTTCTTGTTTGGTCTGTTCTTTTTTCTGTTCAACCGTTACTTTTTCAACCGTTTTTTTCTCCTCTTTTGGAGGAGTTGGTTCTTCTTTTTTATTTTTCTTACCATTTAAATTGTCCAAATCAATACGTCCCACTTCTTTGAACTTGGGCTTAGATGTTTTGACTGTTTTTGTTTCAAAGATAGCCTCTTTCTTTTGCTCTTTCTTTTTCTTAAAGTCGTCAATGGCAATTAACTCTTGCTTTTCTTTCGACATTCTATCTTGGCTCTTTTTTTCTGCCTCAATTTTGAGTGCCATATCTTGGTTAAATTCTTTGGCAAGTAAAAGATATTCTTCATCTCCTATTTTGAAGTTAGGATTTGATTTTACTTCAATATCTTTTTTCGACAAAAATTCAACTGCTGTGGATAAACCTATATTTAGGTCTTTACATACTTTACTTAATCTTGTTGCCATATATTTATTTTCAGTTTGATAGTAGGCTATCTTTTTTAATGTATAAATAGTTTAATCTTCTTCTTCAAATTCAGATTTTAGAATATCTAAAATGTCATCAATTGTTTTTTCTTCAAGGTCAGTACGACGAATTAGGTCTTCTCTTGAAACGGCTAAAACACTTTTTGCAGTATCACAACCAATAGATTTTAATGTGTCAATTATCCATTCATCTATTTCGTCTGCAAATTCTTCTAAATAAATATCTTCTTCGCTATCTTGTTCTTCTATATCTCTAAATACTTCTATCTCGTAGCCTGTTAACATACTTGCTAACTTGATATTAAATCCTCCTTTTCCTATTGCCAACGAAACTTCCTCTGGTTTAAGATATACTTCTGCCCTTTTTTCATCTTCAAAAATAGTTATTGAGGTTGTTTTCGCAGGGTTTAACGCTCTTGCTATAAATAGATTGACATTTTCGGTATAGTTGATAATATCAATATTTTCGTTTCTCAATTCTCTTACAATTCCGTGAATGCGTGAGCCTTTCACTCCCACACAAGCTCCTACCGGGTCAATTCTTTCGTCGTATGATTCAACAGCAATTTTAGCTCGTTCGCCAGGAATACGAACTATCTTTTTGATAGTTATCAATCCATCGTGTATTTCAGGAACTTCCAATTCCAATAATCTTTGTAAGAAAAGTGGTGAAGTCCTTGATAAAGTAATTTTTGGATTGTTGTTTTTATTGTCAATCTGAGCAATAACCGCTCTTACTGTTTCACCTTTGCGATAAAAATCAGAAGGGATTTGTTCCGATTTTGGTAGATATAATTCATTGCCCTCATCGTCCATCAACAACATCTCTTTTTTCCAAATTTGGTACAATTCAGCACTAATAATTTCTCCTACTCTTTCGCTATATTCTTGGAACAAACTCTCTTTTTGAAGGTCAAGTATTTTAGAATTCAATGTTTGACGCAACGTTAAGATAGCTCTACGACCAAACTCATTAAAATCAACTTGCTCGGTATAGTCTTCTCCTACTTCATAATCGCTATCAATTTTACGTGCTTGACTTAAACGTACTTCTGTGTTTTCATCTTCAAATTCATCGTCTGCAACAACTAAACGGTTACGATAAATTTCAAAGTCGCCTTTGTCAGGGTTGATAATAACATCAAAGTTCTTATCCGACCCGTATGTTTTTGCTATAGCGTTTCTAAATGATTCTTCAACGACGTTAATCAATGTACTTTTATCTATGTTTTTCAGTTCTTTAAATTCTGAAAATGTGTCTATCAAATTAATGCTTTTTGATTTTGCCATAATTATTAATTAATCTGAATTTTTATTTAAATGCAAGATGTTGCTTTATTGTTTTTATATTTTCAATTGGAATAGTAAATTGTTTTTTTACCAAAATTTTACGTTTCGCACCTTCTGGTTTTTCTTTTGTCTCTATTTCAATTTCTATGTTTTCTTTATTATAATCAAGTAATTTACCAACTATTTTTTTACTTTCAGTGGTAAATAGTTCTACATTATTACCAATATTTTTCTGATACTGCTTTTCAACCTTAAAAAAAGAGGTTATGCCTGCCGAAGAGACTTCCAACTCATAATCTTCTACATCTCTATCTAATTTACTTTCAATTTCTTTGGTTAATTGAACACAAAAATCCAACGAGACATTTTCAAATGAATCAATTAGAACTTTAATTTGGTTAGTTGTACCAATTGTTGTTTCAACAAGAAAATAATTTGTATTAGCAATAAAACCTTCAACAATGTTGTTTACAATATCTTTATTTATCATTTTTCAAAATGGCAATAAATAAGGGGACTAAAACTGTCCCCTTGTCATTCTCAATTACGGTTGCAAAGATATTGTAATTTATTGAATTAAACAATATTTTATTCAAAAAGTTGTAAATATTGGCATTAATCAAATCTATTTTACTACTTTTGCAAAGATTGACTTATTAACACTTTAAATATTGAATTAAAAATATGGGAAGAGCATTTGAATATAGAAAAGCAGCAAAAATGAAGCGTTGGGGCAATATGGCTCGTGTGTTTACCAAATTGGGACGACAAATAACAATAGCAGTAAAAGAGGGAGGGGCTGACCCAGACACCAATCCACGTTTGCGTGTACTTGTTCAACAGGCAAAGAAAGAGAATATGCCAAAGGACAATGTGGAACGTGCTATTAAAAAGGCGACTTCAAAAGATGAGGCTGGATACAAAGAAATGGTTTATGAAGGATATGGACCAAATGGAATTGCTGTTGTAGTGGAAACGGCAACCGATAATCCGACACGCACTGTTGCCAATGTGAGAAGTTATTTTAATAAAAATGGTGGTTCGTTGGGTACGACAGGTTCATTAGAGTTTTTATTTGACCATAAGTGCGTTTTTCACGTGGTGAAAACGGACGATATTGAATTGGAAGAGTTGGAATTGGAATTAATTGATTTTGGAGTTGATGAAGTAGTGGAAGACGAAGGAGAAATTATTCTTTATGGAGAGTTTAAGTCGTATTCTTCTATTCAGAAATATTTAGAAGAAAAGGGGCTGGATATTACTACGGCTGAATTTGAAAGAATACCCAACGATGTAAAAGAATTAAACGAAGAACAGAAACAGGCTGTACAAAAACTATTGGATAAGATAGAGGATGACGATGACGTACAGAACGTTTTTCATAATATGGCATAAAAAGTGTAGCGGCTTTTAACAACTCTTATTTATTTGTTTTATTGATTATTAGTTTATTGTTTCGTTTGTTGTTTGCTTATTTGTTTAAATAAATAAATAAATAAATAAATAAATAAATAAATAAATAAATAAATAAATAAATAAATAAATAAATAAATAAATAAATAAATAAATAAATAAATGCAAGATACTTTGTTGAAAAAGATGATAAATAAAACAGATATTTTTAGTCGTTTTGTAGCTTTGAATTATCTACCAAGGTGGTTTGTTCTTTTTTTAGATATTATTCTTACTGCAATTTCTTTTACGATTTCAATTTTATTAGTACACAATTTTAGTATAAATGATAATGTATCTATTCAATTACCTATTTTTTTACGATTTGGTATATTAATGTCTGTTCAAATTGTTGCATTTTGGCTTTTTCACACTTACTCTGGTATTTTACGGTTTTCAAGTTTTGCTGATGCAATGAAGCTTTTTTTCTCAATAGTAACCGCTTCACTTATTGTTGCTATTTTAAACTTTATTTCTATTCATCTTTTTAATTATCCATTGTTTTTTTACTTAACGATTTTCTTCTACTCATTTATCACGTTTAGTTCTCTGTTTTTACTTCGTTTGGGAGCGAAAACAGTTTTTGAATTTATAGGAATAAATATTGGTTATTCAATACCTGTGATGATATATGGAGCAAAAGAGCAGGGAGTTGCTATTGCAAAAATGTTAAGAACATCAAAAGAGAAGAAGTATCGTTTGGTTGGTTTTTTAGAAACCGATGAAACTTTAAGAAAAAAAGTATTGATGGGGGTTAAGGTTTTTTCATTAAACAAAGAAAACATTTATGAATTTATATCTAAAAAAGCAAAAGCCATTATTATTACTCCCAATAAATTGGACGAAATAAACAAAGAGAAGGATTTAGAACCTTTTTTAAATTATGGTTTAAAAATGCTTTTTGTACCTCATTTAGATGATTGGAGTGATAATAAATTGTCTAAAACAGCCAATATTCAAGATATAAAAATAGAGGATTTATTGCACCGTTCTCCCATTAGATTTTCAACGGAAAACATAAATAAAACGCTGAACAATAAAGTAATAATGATTACAGGTGCTTGTGGGTCAATTGGTAGTGAGATTGCAAGGCAGTGTGTAAAATTTAAACCTAAATTGCTTGTTTTTTTGGACAATGCAGAAACACCTATGCACGAGTTGTCTTTGAGAATGCAAGAAGAATATCCTGAGTTGAATTTTGTACAATTTATTGGGGATGTAAGAAACCTAAAACGTATGGAATTGGCAATGAGTACCTTTATGCCTGATATTGTTTTTCACGCAGCTGCCTATAAACACGTTCCATTGATGGAAAATAATCCAACAGAAAGTATTCAAGTAAATGTTTTGGGAACAAAAAATATGGCCGATTTATCTGTTAAATACAACGTGAAACGTTTCGTAATGGTTTCTACGGATAAGGCAGTTAATCCGACCAATATTATGGGAGCTTCTAAGCGTATTTCTGAAATTTATGTACAGTCTTTAAATCAAAAGATAAATGCTGATAAGAAAGAGAGTACAAAATTTATAACCACTCGTTTTGGAAATGTTTTGGGGTCTAATGGTTCTGTTATTCCGCATTTTAAAAGACAGATAAAAAAAGGAGGTCCTGTTACCGTTACGCATCCTGATATTATACGTTATTTTATGACGATTCCAGAGGCTTGTCTTTTGGTATTGGAAGCAGGTACAAGTGGAAAAGGAGGCGAAATATTTATTTTTGATATGGGCGAACCTGTTAAAATTGCCGATTTGGCAAAAAGAATGATACGTCTTGCAGGATTTCAACCTGGTATTGATATTAAAATAGAATATACAGGACTGAGAGAGGGCGAAAAACTATACGAAGAGTTGTTAAATCAAAAAGAGATAACAACCAAAACGCATCATCAAAAAATAATGATTGCCAAAGTGCGTGAATATGATTATGATGAGGTTTCAAAAAAGATAGAGGAGTTAATAACCAATAGTTATTATGGTAAAAACTTTTTAACAGTAAGGCAGATGAAAAAAATTGTGCCGGAATTTAAGAGCAATAATTCTATTTACGAAAAATTAGATATTCATATTGACAATCAATGAAAGATGTAATTTTATTTTTTGAGACATTTATAAAAAACTATCCTTATGTCTCGGCTTTACTTTCTGCTGCTGTGGGCTACTTGGTGATGCCTGTGGTACTTAAAATAGCCAGAAAATACAACTTATTGGCAAATCCGAACAAAAGAACTTCTCACAATGGCAAAATACCTTTTGTTGGTGGGCTTAATATTTTTATTTCCTATTTTATTACCGTACTTTTTTTAACAAGTGGTTTTTTTATTCACAATCATTTTTCCATATTGGGGCTGTTAATTATTTTGATAGTGGGGCTTGTTGATGATTTGCTTGATGTAAGAGCGTCTCATAAATTAGTGGGCGAAATGATTGCTGGTTTCTGTTTGGTGGTGTTGGCTGATGTAAGAATAAAAAGTTTGCACGGCTTTTTGGGAATTTATGAGCTTGATTTATTGTTTAGCTATGTGTTGTCGTTGTTTGTTTTTATAGCCATTATCAATGCCATTAATTTGGTAGATGGTATTGATGGACTTGCTTCGGGATTGGGCGTTGTGTATGCTACTTTTTTTGCTGTTTATTTTCAACTCACAGAACAAACATTGCTTTCAGTGGCTTCTTATACATTGGTGGGGTCTCTCTCTTTGTTTTTTATTTATAATGTATTTGCTCAAAAAAGGAAATTATTTATGGGCGACTCCGGCTCTTTGTTGCTGGGATATATGATTCTCTTTTTTATGTTTCGCTTTGGTGAGATGAATGCTTTTGGCAAAGTAGAGCCACAATATTATATCCAAAATGCTCCTTCGCTTCTTTTTTCCCTTCTGATAGTTCCTGTTTTTGACACTTTAAGAGTGATGATTACACGAATTAAAAAAGGAATATCCCCTTTTAAGGCGGATAAAAACCATATTCATCATTTGCTTCTCAAATTGGGCTTAAAACATATTCAAGCATCATTAATTTTGATTGGAAGTACAATTGCTTTTACTCTTTTGGGAATTTTGTTAAAAGAGATACGAATAGAATTTGTATTTTTAATTGATTTAATCATTGCTTCCTCCCTAATACTCTATTTATGGAGTTTAATTAATAAAAAGAACACTTTACAAAAATAATTTACTGATTTAGTTTTAAGAATGATTTCAATAGAACAAGTTACAGTCAGTTTTGGTAGTCATGTGCTTTTTGATAAGGTGGGTTTCTTAATCAATCCCAAAGAGAGAATTGCACTTGTTGGGAAAAATGGGGCTGGAAAATCTACACTGTTAAAACTGATTGCAGGGTTGGAAACACCCACATCGGGGCAAATCAATAAAATTTCTGATTTGAAAATCGGTTACCTTCCTCAACATATGATTCACAACGATGACAAGACCGTTATGGAGGAGACAAAGGAGGCTTTTCAGGATATTATTACAACGCAAAACCAAATAGAGGAGATTACCCAACAACTGACCGAAAGAACAGATTACCAGTCGGATAGTTATAATGAATTGGTGGAAAAAATCTCTCATCTGACCGAACATTTACAAATCATTGATAGTGGGAATTTTTATAGCGAGATAGAGAAAACACTGTTGGGACTTGGTTTTTTACGAACCGATTTTGATAGAAAATGCACGGAGTTTAGCGGTGGTTGGCGAATGCGGATTGAATTGGCTAAAATTCTATTGCAACGTCCTGATGTTCTGCTATTAGATGAGCCGACTAACCATTTGGATATTGAGTCAATACAGTGGTTAGAAAGTTTTCTTTTGAACTCCAATTCGGCAGTTCTGTTGGTGTCGCACGATAAGGCTTTCTTGGATAATATTACGACACGAACAGTGGAAATTTCATTAGGAAAAATCTATGATTATAATGTCAATTATTCCAAATACAAGCAGTTGAGAAAGGAGCGTTACGAACAACAGGTTCGTGCTTACGAAAACCAACAGAAGATGATTCAAGATACGGAAGATTTTATTGAAAAATTCCGTTATAAAGCCACAAAAGCTGTTCAGGTACAATCACGTATTAAACAGTTGGAGAAGATAGAACGCATTGAAATTGATGAGCAAGATAATCGGGCTTTGAACTTAAAATTTCCACCTGCTCCCTCATCTGGTATTATTCCTGTGGAGGTAGAGGGCTTGTCAAAATCGTATGGAAGCCATTTGGTGCTGGATAAGATAGGAATGATTATCAATAGAGGCGAAAAAGTGGCGTTCGTTGGGAAGAATGGCGAGGGTAAAAGTACGCTTGTGAAGTGTATTATGAACGAGATTGAATACGCAGGTAAATTGAAGATAGGACATAACGTAAAAATCGGTTATTTTGCTCAAAATCAAGCCTCGCTTTTGGACGAAAATTTGACGGTTTTTCAGACCATAGACAATGTAGCAGTGGGCGATATTCGTACCAAAATCCGTGATATATTGGGAGCGTTTATGTTTGGTGGCGATGCTTCGGATAAGAAAGTAAAAGTGCTTTCGGGTGGGGAGCGTAGCCGATTGGCAATGATAAAGTTGCTGTTAGAACCTGTTAATTTGCTGATACTTGATGAGCCAACCAACCATTTGGATATTCCATCAAAAGAGGTGCTGAAAAAGGCTATCAATGATTTTAACGGAACGGCAATTATCGTTTCTCACGATAGGGAGTTTTTGGACGGATTGGTAACGAAGATTTACGAGTTTGGAAAGAAAAAAGTGAGAGAGCATTTGGGAGGCGTTTATGAGTTTTTGGAAAGAAAGAGAATAGAGAACTTGCAGGAGTTGGAGCAAGTGCAAAAGCGAAAAGTAGAGCATTTGGAAAAAAAGCCCATTGTTTCGGAAAACAAATTGGATTACGAA
>PDWI01014520.1_pt1 | contig 12882 bp, 14 predicted proteins | sample 1430891 | NCBI WGS metagenome assembly PDWI01 (sample SAMN01162508, study PRJNA174530) | Oral metagenome, whole genome shotgun sequencing project. | biome: Marine environment; feature: Marine mammal; material: Swab sample of the gingival sulcus; isolation source: swab sample of gingival sulcus... | reverse complement strand
TTGGAATTAGTAGCGTAAAACCGTTCCCCAGGGGGCGCGCCCCCTGGGGAACGACTCACATGCCAAGACGAAATTGCTGAACTTGACGCACACAACTGTCCGGCAACGCAGTAGATGTGCCGCTATCGCAAGCCGGCGCGCCGTGAAAGCCAGGTCCGGCAACGCAGTAGATGTGCCGCTCTTGCAAGCCGGCGCCCCGTGCATACCACTCTTGAAAGAGGTTCCTGACACCCTCCAGAACTTTTTGGGTTCGCTTCGCTCCTGGCTGACGCGCGGCATAAGGATGCGCCTGTCGGCGCGGGAAGTATGATGGAAAAGTACCCGCAAACCGGATAATCCGTTGTTAAACTATTGTCATTAAAGTACTTTTTTCATAAAATCAGGATTTTTCTTTAAACCGTTTATGGCGATAAGGGCGCACGCTTCGGCATCGGAAGCGGCGTGATGGTGTCGCAGGGATATCCCCAGATAGTCACAAACGCTCGGCAATTTGTTGGAGGCGAGATTCCATGTCTTGCGGGAGAGTTGCACGGTGCAGAGAAACGGCTGTTCAGGAGCTTCCCATCCCGATTTGCGGCAACAGGTGTGGAGTACGGATTTATCAAAAGCTGAATTATGGGCAACAATGAAATCCACGCCAGTAAAAAAAGGTTTTATCTCCGGCCAGATAGTGCCGAAATCGGGTTCGTTGCATACGTCCTCCCAGTGAATACCATGCACACGAACACAGTGTGGGTTGAATCTTTTTCGTGGCGGACGAATGAGTCTGTATTCGCGGTCAACGATCTCACCGGAATCGACCACAACAATGCCGACGGCACAGGCTGAATCGCGTTTGGAGTCGGCAGTCTCGAAGTCGATGGCAACGAATCGGGTGTTTTCAATAGTGGCTTTCATGCGGTCTCGTGAATCGTATGCTGTCCTTTGAAACACGTACATGATTTTCCCGACAAGGCCAAGTTCGGCTGTTGAGGGGAGTCTGTTGTAAAAAAAATAATGATTTCAAGATAGTAATTGTGATTGTTACAAGGCGATATTGGGCAAGTTATTGAAATCTCGGCGGCAGAGATTCCATTGAAGTAACAATGGGATTTCCCGGCCTCTCGTGGGAAAGAATGTGCGATGAGTGGTCTTATCCTGCTGGCAAAATACTCCTCATCTGACAGGAAATTTAAAAAACGATATGATAAAAGTTGGAATTGTCAGTAGTTAATTGCGAATCATTGGCTCTGTTTATATTGTGTTGCCATTTCTTTGTAAAAAAGGGTAAGACTATATATAGGACTTATTTCCTGATGAGCCGAGGTCGATATGCTGAAAAAAGAGAGATTCCTTTCCTTATGCCTATGTATGATTGGGATATTGCTGATTGCAGAGGTCGCACAGGCTCGCTCCTTTGGCCGGATGCGGCAGTCGGCAAGGATTACCCGTTCAAATGTATCCAAGAGTGTCGGACTCAAGATCAGGCCCAGGCTCAATATCAGCAAGGTGGCGGCCGGGCCGGTTTCTTCCCTTGCCATCAGCCGGGATGAAAAGATGCTTGTGACTGTGGTCGACAGTAACAAGCTCCGTTTGTGGGATTTGTCCGCAGGGCGGGAGATCGGTTTTTTGGAGAGTGGCAAAAAACGGATTGTCGACCTTGCCTTTTCGCCTGATTCCCTCACCTGTATCTACAACACTTCTGACGGTGCGGTGTTCTTTTGGGACATCAAGACTCTGGCGCAACGCCAATGCCTGTCGTGTCCGCCGTCTGGCCGCGTGGCCATTCTCGACAATGGAAATATTGTATTGGGAACCCTCAAGGGCGAGTTGGTGGTTTTGGACAAAACCGGGGCCAAAGTGATGTTTAAAGAAAAGATCGATACAAAGCCTTTTACGGGAATGGTCGTCAACGAGGATGGTGAGGTGCTTGTCGGTACGAAGGATGAGATATTGATCGTTCGACCACAATCCGGGGCCGCTCCGGTGGCAATCCCTACCCGCAAAACGCCTGTCTCCATGGCCGTCAGCCAAAACGTCCTGGGCTGGGGCATGAAGTCCGGTCATGTTGTGTTGTGGGATTTGAAGACCAATCAGAAAATCCGAACCATTGAAGGCATGGAGGGAGCCGTCACCAGTCTCGACATCAACAAGCCCAAGAATACCATCATCGGCGCAACAGAGGACGGCATTGTCTACAAAGTGGCTGTCTCTTCCGGTGATCCGGTGGAAATGGGCCGCCATGACAAACAGATATCCTTCACCAGGATGGATGCTGACGCCGGAAATGCCTTGACCGCTTCCAACGATGGAACCTGTAAACTATGGAATCTGGAATCCCGACAACTGATGTTGACGCTGGTGTCTGCCAAGGACGGATGGGCTGTGGTGGACAAGCAGGGCCGCTTTGATGGCACGCAGGCGGCTTTGGAAGGGATTGACTGGCAGGATGGAGAACACGTCCTCAACATCAACAGTTTTTCCGAAAAATATTACGAGCCCAACCTGTTTTCACGAACGTTGCAGAAAGATCAGGGGCTTGGTGATGTTTCAGCCATTCCCGAAGGAATCCATCTTGCCGCTACGGTGGAGATTCAGGGTAAATCCCCTGACAGAAAAAAGGCTTTGGTCAAAGTGATTGGTATGGATAACCAGGGTAGCGGCGTGCGTGATGTCAAATTATATCAAAACGGCAAACGTGTTCCCGACGAATTGGGCAAGATCGTTAAGGTCAGCGACAAGGAGGATCAACCGGAGTTGATCAAGGAATATACCGTAGAGTTGGGAAAGGGCGAGAACAGTTTTACTGCCTTGGCCATCAACGAGGAGTCCCTTGAGAGTGACCCGGCAGAGTTGGTGCTTACCGGTGGGGACGCCGGTGGGGAGCGAACGGTTTGGGTGGTTACGGTCGGTGTGAACAAATATCAGATCGCGGATTTGAATCTGGACTATGCTCGCCCTGATGCCCAGTCTCTTTATGATTATTTTAAAAAGCAAAAGAATCTGGCGGTGACGGACAGGAAGCTGGTGCATCTCTTTGACGAGACGGCCACTCGGGAAGGTATTCTCAATATATTCAATGCACTGAAACATATCCCCCGGGAGGATATCGTGGTCGTCTACATGGCCGGGCACGGTGTTATCGTGGGAGAAAAGTGGTATTTCCTGCCCCACAATATTCCCGAACCCAGCGAAGAAGCTGTCGTGGCCAACGGTATTTCCACACAGGAACTCAAGGGATACATTGAATCGGTTGGCGCAGACCGGGTGGTTTTTCTCATTGATGCCTGCCAATCGGGAGGAGCCCTTTCTCCCATCAAGAATTTTCAGGGGATAAAGTCCCTGCGGATGCTTGCTCGGGATCTCGGCGTTCATATCCTTGCCGCGACGGACCGTGAGCAGTTTGCCGTTGAGTTGGCTTCCCTTGGTCACGGTGTCTTTACCTATGCCTTGCTGGAAGCGTTGAACGGTAAGGCAAAAACGAACAATACGCAGTTGACCGTTCGTGAAATTATGAAATTCGTGGAAAGAGAAGTGCCTGCCTTGAGTAAAAAATATGCCAATTATGCTCAATTCCCCGTGTCGCACTCCCGGGGCCATGATTTTCAGTTGGTGGAGAAGTAGTATGAACAATCTCGTACCCCATAGAGGCCATGACCGGTGGTGTGGGATGGTTTTTTCGGCTCTGGCGTTTATCCTTCTTGTCCCGAATTTGGGGGTCTGCGGGGAGGTGAGTCGGGCATTTAAGGCAGATTCGGTCAGGCAACTTGTCGTGGACGGAGCCTTTGGCGATGTTGTGCTGGATCGGACCGACGGAACGGATATCCTTGTACAGTTCTCCGGCAATGTCGATACGCTCAACGATGTCTCTTTGAAAAACGATGGCGGTGCACTGATTTTGGCAACCAGGGCTGTTTAGGGCTGTTTCCGTCACGCAAAAAGTAAATGGCGGCACTATCGTCAATATAGCCGAAGGCGGTGCGACCGCCAGCGTGACTGTCGGCGGGAAGAGCATCGAGGCCGGAGAAGATATCCGTGGGTTGAACGTGAGAATTTCCCTACCAAAGAAAGTGGCACTGGTCGCGTCCGGCATGAGGTCTGTGGATTCAAATGCTCGGTTTTCTTCAATAAAGCTGGATATTGCCGGTAAATCTGTCCTGTCTTTTAAAGACACGGGAGCCAGTAGAGTATCAATGGACGTATCGGGAAAATCTCACGTTTTTGTGTCCGGCGTTCAAAATGGTTCAATAGAGGTTGACGCTTTAGGGAAAAATAGCATATCTTTTAGTGGGGTTTTTTCTATGGTAAGCGCAGAACTGACTGGTTCGACCTCTTTAGTCACACGAGGTGATGTCTTGGGTGACTATTCAGTGGATTTGACGGGGGCGAGTTCTGTCACTCATTATGGCGCGATTAGCGGAAGAATCTCTAAGGATATGGTAGGAAAATCCTCATTTCGTCAGGTTCGGGAGTAGGGAGTTGACAGCCGTTTTTACTGGGAGGGGATATGGGGAGAGCATTGTTTGCGATAGCGTTGGTGCTGTGTGTTGCCGCATCTGCTTTGGCCGGAGCCAAGGCGGGTGATATTACAATCGACAGTGAGGTGGACTCCGTCACCACCATTGCCACAGGCCGGGGCAAGACGGAGACCAATGTCCATTCGGTGAAAATCCATGACGGCCATTCTGTGGGCGGCAATATCGTTATACAGGGCCGCGAGGGTGATGTGGTCAATATCAACACGAAAAACAAGAACAAGACGGTCAATCGCGGTTCCGTGATCGTCGGGCCGAGGAACTAGCCATGAGGAAATCCGTAATTTTTCTTGTTTCTGGAAGCGTTTTGTCTCTTTGTCTGTTTTTTGTCGTGCCTTCCTCTGGTTTGGCGGGCGATATAGACGATGGTATCGGCCTTGGAGACGACATACGATTTGGCAATGATTTGTCCAAGAAGGTGAATGTCAATTACATGAAACAAAAAGGGCAGGCGAAACAGCGTGCCGGAGGCAGCGACTCCGACATCTTTGGGGGGGATTCGCCGGGCAACGTCAACAGTGTTGTTGTTGACGGTAATGTCAAGGGCGACATCATCATTATTGATGACGGTAAGTAGAAAACGTTGTGGTACTGCATACTATTTAGAGGGTTATTGAATGTTTAAAAAACAAGCATTATTGAGTCTTGTCTTTCTTCTGCTCCTTCCCGCATGTAATCAGAAACGGCCGGTTGACGTGGAACTTCCCAAAGAAACTCCCACGGTTAATCAGACCACCTATACTGGTGCCCTGTATGAACTGGGGCGTATGACCAAGAAGTTCGGCATCAGCAAAACCCATGTTCAGAGTAAGGGTGTGGTGGACGATACCGGAACTTCGGCCGCAACTGGCGGGGAAATCCCCTATGACATCACCGAGATGATAAAGACGTCCGTCAACCGTATTGGTGGAAATATTGTCTTTGTCCCGTATGATCCCGTTTTTCTGAAGAATCAGGCTGGCCTGAATTTTACGACTCTGGAAGGTAAGGCTCGACCGGACGTGGTCATTACCGGAGGTATCACGGAATTTGATCGTTCGTTGGAATCTGGCCAAACCGGATTTGATGCGGGTGGCACCTTTGGCGATGTCGGGCTGGATCTCAGTTCTCAGGATCGTGACTCCACATCCAGCATCGGCCTTGATCTCAATCTTATTGATTTCGATACCATGGCCATGATTCCCCGGGTGCAGGCGGTCAATGCCATGAAGGTGTTCAAGGCGGCCAAGGATCAGGAAGTCGGGTTTTCCATCCTCGGTGCCGCTTTCGGCTTTAAGGGGGGCGTCAAGAAGATTCAGGGTCGTCATGCCGCTGTTCGCGTGCTCGTGGAATTGAGTGTTGTTGAACTGATCGGTAAATATCTGAATATCCCTTACTGGAAGTGCATCCCTGGTTCCACTCCCGACCCCATCGTGCTGGAGACCATCCGCGACCAGTTCAATGAAGCCGACAATGCGGAGAGGATGCGGATGGTACAACGCCTGTTGCGGGTTTACGGCTTCAGGAATATTCGCCAAACGGGCGTGTTGGACCCTGCTTCCGAACAGGCTTTGCAGGCCGTCATCAAAGCGTACAATATCCCTGCGGGTAACCTGAATGACCGGTTTTATCAGGCTCTTTTTGAAAATGCTCCGGCTTCTTCCTATGAGAAGAGCAAGATCAAATTCGACAGTTCTGGGCAGGCTGATGCCAGAGAGTATACAAGCCTCAAGGTTTCGGCCAGCGTGGAGACACCTGTTGCAACTGTGTCCAATGTTTCAGACAAGCCTCTTGAGGTTAAGGTCTGGACCAATAAGAAGCAGTATCATCAAAATGATTCTATTGTCGTAAAATTCCAGAGTAACAAGGACTTTTATGGCAAGGTTGTCTATGCTGGCGTTGACGGGTCGCTCATTCAGATTCTGCCCAATGACTACAATAAGCGTGATCACTTCAAGGGTGGGCAGGTCTATACCGTGCCCGGTCCCGGAGATCAGTTTAATTTGACGGTTCAGCCGCCTTTTGGAGAAGAGCGGATTATTGTCTATGCCAGCGAATCGCCGTTGCAAAATTTGCAAACAGAGTCGGTGGGGCAGGGGCTTGTCTCCATTTCTGACAATCTTCAGGGAATGGAAAACAAGGTACGTGCGGTGTCTCTTGGACCAGTCAAACCCAAGGCACAGAAGTACGAAGTCGTTCTGACCACGGGGCAATAGGTGGGGTACCATGCATAAAAATATCGTCACATACGTTTTGGCCTGTTGCCTGATCGTTATGGCAACCTCTTTTGCCGCCAGTGCGGAAGGGGATGTTGTCAAGGCATCGGATTTGGTAAAAATGCTGTCGCCGCAGCACGATGATTCTGCCTCGGTCAGTGGTGCGAAGTTCAGGGGAATCAAGTTGTCGGGTAAAAAGGCAACAACACCCCAAACGCCTGCGCCAGTGGAGCAGGCCAGGGCCGTAGCGAGTGCGCCAACGCGTCCGGCGGTTCCATCGTCTTCGGGAGCCAGGGCAGACGGGAAGCCCTCGGCGGTTTTGTATGTCTTCTTTGTTTCTGGTACGGTGGACATTGCTGACGCCAAAAGTTGGCAACAGCTTGATGAGGTGGGAAAGGCTCTTTCAAGCAACGAGTTGAAAGGAGTGAAATTGGAAATCGGGGGACATACGGATGACGTGGGAACGGAGGAATATAATCAGAACCTTTCCTATAAACGTGCCCGCATGATTTACCAATATCTCAATACAAAGTACGGGGTCTCAGGACTGGAGGTGAAAGGTTATGGAGAAACCATGCCCATCGCTACCAACAAGACCCCTGAAGGACGAGGGAAGAACAGACGTGTTGTTATTACACGGCTGAATTAATTCCATAGGCTTTGTGTTTCTGTTAACGAACTTATTTGGAGGTTGTGATGAAAAAATTGACAGTATTGGCTATTGTTGCTCTGTTCGTAATGGCACTTTCTACGGTTTCCTTTGCCGGGGCAAAGACCGGTGACATCACTGTCGACAGTGAGGTTGGTACTGCTACCAACATCGGTGTGGGCAAAAACGTTGAAGCGGAAACCAATGTTCATTCCGTTGACGTCAAAAACGGTGGCAGAACGGGCGATATCACTATCGACGGCAAGGCTGACCGTGTCCTGAACGTTGGTGTCGGAAAGAATGTCAAGGCTACCACCAATGTTGGTAGCGTTAAAGTCGGTGACTAATCAGTCATGAATGTGCGGGGAGAGGTTTTCTCTCCCCGCCTCTGTCCTCCTGCGAGGTTCTGTGCGATACGCCATTATTTTTATACTTTCTCTTTCGCTTGTTGCGGGCGGTTGGCTGACAAGTGGGCATTGCGCTTCCATTACGGAAGCTGATCTGGATGTGCATCAGCAGTCTTCTCCGTTGGCCAAGAAGCGGAAAAAGAAGGTCAAAAAAGCGGATTCTCAGGAGCATTTGCCCACCGGGGTGAAGACGGGAACCATTGAAATTTCTCCCAAATCCAAGACCCGGACGATCTCGGTGCGGAGTGTCTCGGACGAAGTGAATAATTTGGGGACAGGAAGAAATGTCGATACGCAAAGTTCTATCGGGGGCGTTCGGGTCCAATAGCGCCTATTCCTGTGGGTTTGCAGAAGCACTCTGTAGCTTAACCTTCAAACTGCCAAAGCGGTGTTATGTGAAATCCCTTTTAGCCATTTTTCTTTGTTTCATTGTAATGGCAGTTCCTGTCTATGCTGGTCAGGCAGTTTTGAATGAGAAACCGGAAGTCGAAGAAATGGAATCCATGGGCTATCGGCTTGTGGTGGAACATTTTGACGATAAATTTTCGTCCATTCCCGGAAATGAAACGCATGTTCGTGTGTATGTAAAGGGAAAGGCCACCATGGCTCTTTTCAGTCTGCCCAACGGGTTGGTTTATGCGTATGCGTATAAAAGCGGCAAGCATCCGCTTGTTGCGTATATTGACGAGGATAACGACGGCTATTGTGAGCGGACAATTGATGCTGACGAAGAGTTCACCATCGATCTGAAGGCTTATGGCCTATAGTGGTGGCGTATTTAAACCGGAAAAGGACGGACTCATGAAAAGGATCATTCTGGTTGCACTGTTTGGTGCATTCCTTCTATTGCCCGGAACAGGTATGGCAGAGGATGTCGTTCTTCGCTATAAGCCCATTCTTGTTCAGGGTGGGGTCAATTCTACCATCCCTCCCAAAGTGCTGATTGTGGATCAGGAGCACGGGCATATTTGGTTATGGGAATCCAAAGGTTCTACCATGGATAAGCGTCTTGATGCGGACATCAATTATCAGGGGCAGCTCAAACCCGGCAAGACCAAGACGATCAAGACACAAACCAAAATAGTTCAGTGATGCACTGAACGAGAGCCACTCTCGAACGCTGGTGTATCCCCCCCAAAAAAAAGGAACGATCTGCCAAGCTCGTGCATCTTTGAACCTCACTTCGTCAGGGAGAAGGACGCATGGAATTTTACGGGGGCAGGGAGCAGGAAGCCGTATAGCCTGGCGTCTTTTTGACGAAGTGGGTACTAAAGCCAGATTGCTGGCGTGAAGGCGTTGCTTACCGAATGTTGATTCCGGCACTTTTGCTTTGTTGATTTTTGAACATTCTGGCAAAGCTCGTATTGTTTGGGTATTTTTTAAGCAGTTTTTTCAGTATGTTGGTTGCGTCCAGACTCATGTTGTTTGCGATGAAGAGGCCCAGTAGCATGGTTTGTCGTTCTACGCTTTCCTGCGGGTATGTTTGGAAAATCAGTTTTTTGTCTTTGTTGAACTCCTGCAGTTGTGCGTCACTGAGGATATCAATTTCACCGGCCATGAGGTTTTGCGTTTTTCCAGCCTTGAGCGCGGCCACCTTCCATGTTTTGTGTGCACCGGTCGTGAGCGAGGAAGCCGGTATGGGCCATTGCAGGCCTTGTGTTTCGTTTTCCTGACAGGCTGCGTTCTTGTCACCATATGTGACGATGTACCGGTCAGTATCGGTTATTGCTTTCCATTTGAGGTTCAGCTTGGCGGCAGGCTGTACCGAGAAGCGGAGTACCGCGCCGTGAACGCCAAGGGGCTTTCGGAATGACACGGTCCCGAAGTTGACGACTTGACTTTGAGCGATGGTGTTGCCGGCCCCCATGGGCATGCAGTCTACTTTGGTGCGTTGGATGGTTTGTCCTTCGAGTTGCCTGCTTTGTTGTTTTTCCACGATGATTTTTGCCGGGCCTGTGATAATTTCCTGTGTCGATGAAGCAAAGAAGTGCAGTGTCAATGACCCGTTTTGGGGAACGAAGATGGTTTCGGACGGGGTAACGAACTCCATCAGTTCGATTTTGGTTCCGGCCAGTGTGCCAACGGCGTATTCGGCTTGTGGTCCTTCTGTTCCCATGACAACGGCCGCATATTGATTGGCTTGGGCCTGTCCGGTCGCACATAAAAAAAGTAAGCAGAATACTGTCAGATATTGCCTCATGTCTCATCTCCTTTGTTGCCGTGTTCATGAATGGTATATACCCGCTCTGCCTTGCGTCCTTTGATAGCTATAGTTCCACAGGATGTAACTGTATATTGATCGCGTATGTTTTCCGCAACACATTCACTGACGAGAATCGGTTCGCCCACGGTTTTCGTATTGGATTCCAGACGGGACGCAAGGTTGACGGCATCGCCGATGACCGTAAATTCCGCTTTGTAGCTACTCCCGATATTGCCCACCATGACTTCCCCCGTGTGGAGGCCGATACCGATAGCAAACGGTTGTTCTTCGCGTTGTTGCCATACGCTGTTCAGTCGCTTTAATGCCCGTTGCATGCCGCAAGCAGCCCGCGTTCCGTTTACGCTCGGATTGGTTGTGTCGTCGAGCACGCCAAAAAACGCAAGGATGCCATCACCTATGAATTTATCCACGATGCCGCCATTGTTGTCTATCTCTATGGCCATAGCTTCAAAGTACTCGTTAAGGCGACGGACGATTTCATCCGGTGGTCGTACTTCGGAATAGCGCGTAAAACTTCGGATGTCTGCGAAGAGGATGCACAGTTCCCGGGTTTCACCTTTGAAAAAGTCAGCGTCGTTTTGCTCAATGAGTGAGTTGGCAACCTGTTTGGGCAGATAGCGTTGAAAAACCTGTTTGAGCTTACGTTGTTCGGCATTGAGGATGCCGTCACGGCCAACCGTGGCAAAGACATGGCCGCAAAGGATGGATGCATTGCCTGCGACCACGGGGAGAATCGTATAATTGAGAAAGGCATGGTAGCACAGCACCGTGTATGAGCCGACGAAGAGGGGAATCCAGACCAGTGTGAGTTTTCTGTGTCCCCAGAGTACGGCTGTTCCGACAAGAAGAGAGAGCACGAGGTTGATGGCCAAAACAGACAAGAGCGGGAGTTCTGAAAATCGAACGTCATCAAGCATGGAGGCCAGTATTTGGGCCTGAATCAACACTCCTGGCATATTTTTCCCCTTCCGTTTGGATACACTGAAGAGGGGGGTTGGGTGGCGGTCCTGATTGCGGATATCCATCGAACCGATGAAGACAACTTTTCCTGCAAACGCTGTTTTCATGAACTCGGTTTGGCCGGATTCAATTTTGCGCATAACGGCAGCGAGTTCATAAAGAGTGAAATGTGGGGTTTCCGGGCGGTAATTGATGCGGATTTCACGTGGGAGCCTGCTTGCATCTTCCCCCATGGCATTGAATACGGCCATGGAAAAACTGGATGATTTCGTGTGCTTTTTTCCTTCCAGCCAGAGGAATTGACGCCTGATAAATCCGTCATTGTCCGATGTCAGATTGTAGTAGCCGACATTGTGCGGTCCGAGAATTTGCAGGTAGTTTTTGTGTGGTATGAGCAGGGAATCGCCCAAATCCATGTATCCGGCAATGACGGGTGTGCCTGCCATGCGTGCGGCCAGAAAGGCCCGTAGCCATACTGTGCTGTAGCCCGGTATATAATCGTCAAACATGACGTCGGGCAGAAGAAAATCCAGGGCAATCACCTTGGCTCCGGCCTTTTGCAATTCGATAATCAATGTGGCGATATCATTATGCCACAAGATGAATGGTTTGCGAAATTTGTCGTCCTGAAATGTATTGTCGCCCATGCCCACAAGCACAATGTCCGTGGGAGGCGGCGGAGCCGTCATTGAGCGCAGGCCAAACATGAGGTCAAGGGTCTTTTCCTGAAGTGCTTCCCCCATAGGCGAAAGCCCCAGTGCCAAGGCCGTAAACGCTCCCAGTAACGTTGTTGTGAGCAACAGGAAGAGCATGATTTTTCGGCGGCTAAAGGTATTTAATATATTCATGCTACAAGTACCGTGGAGAGTCTTTTGTTGCCAATGCAAAGCCCGCCGTGTCGGACTGCGTTGAACGTCGGGAAAAAATCCCGTTTTTTATGTTGAATGATATTACTCTTGACATAAAAACCCTGGGCTGTGTATGGGGAATGAGCGATTTTTCAAAAATTTATATGTTCTTTTGTGTGGATGAGCCGGACCGCTGGATGTGTGCCATTCACCAGCTACAATGGAATACTATTTTAGGTGGTTGTAATAATTGATTAAAAGGGAGGACAGATGAGGAGGATGAGGAGACCGCTTTGTGTGCTTGCGTGTATGGGGTTGTTGCTGGCAGGGCTGGCTGGCAATGCGTTTGCTAGTAATAATTGTGCGGCAGAATTGGAGGCGCGAGAGGAAAAGGCCAAGGTCAGTTCCCGTCAGACGTCCAAGATGGTCAGCACTCGCGTGCTGAACGTATTCTCCCCCCGTCCCCGCGTCAAGAGACAGAAGACCGCTTCCACTGCAAACGGCAATGTCTTTGCCGCCGGGTACCGTGACAGTGGCATGGCTTCCGGTGACATGTACGCTGGTCTTGGCCTCTGGTCCATGGGAACCCTTTCCTACACAGATATCTCCAAGAGCAGTGACAGGGGTGAAAGCAATATCGGTATCTTCATGCTCGGTGTGGCTGTCGGTCTTGGGCTTGGTTATGAAAATTCCTGGACCAAGAACAAGAATATTGGCCGCAAGGACGATGGCGAGGGTTTTGCCGTTACTCCGTATATCGCCTATCGCGCAACCGAAGACTTTGTGATCAAGGCTGTCGGCAACTTCGCCATGAATTCCTATGATGTCAACAGTGCCCGCGACTATAATGGCAACAGGTACATGGGCGATCTGGCCGGAGAATATTCCTGGATCATCGATAACTGGCTGCTTTCTGCTGAAGCTGGTTACATGTACGTGAGTGAAGATTACAACCACAACTATCAGGACATCTATCTCGGCGAAGTGCGCGCTGTCGGTAAGGTTGCTTACGAGTTTGAAAACGGCTTCATGCCGTACTTCCGTGGCACCATCTATCAGGAGTTGGGATCCAGTTCCGGTCCGGG
>PDWI01007736.1_pt1 | contig 12882 bp, 12 predicted proteins | sample 1430891 | NCBI WGS metagenome assembly PDWI01 (sample SAMN01162508, study PRJNA174530) | Oral metagenome, whole genome shotgun sequencing project. | biome: Marine environment; feature: Marine mammal; material: Swab sample of the gingival sulcus; isolation source: swab sample of gingival sulcus... | reverse complement strand
GGTCTGGTAGTTCAGCTGGTTAGAATACATGCCTGTCACGCATGGGGTCGCGGGTTCGAGTCCCGTCCAGACCGCAATTAAGGAGCAATAAGCTCCTTTTTTTTTGCTCTAAATTTAGAGTAAATAAAGGTTTAAACGTTGTTTTTACAAGGTTTTTGTAAGATTTTAAAACTTGTTTATTTCGTCATATTTCGTCAATATTCTACAAAATTTCGCCCCCTATTTAACCCCCTCTTTACAAAAAGAATTAAAAAAAAATATTTTTTTTGAAAAAAAGTGAGGTTTTATCTGGGTAATTTCCATTTTTTTGAAAAAAAATTTACAATGTAACTACTGAATAATCAGACAGTTTCATTGTTCTTTGTAAAAAAAGTTCTAATTTCGAAAACGAAATGGAGCTTAACTGCTATTATATAGGAAATATTAAAGATTAATAAAATGGCATTAAATTACAATATTCGTTTAGAATTAAGAAAAGACAAAAAAAGAAAATCAGATAACACTTGTCCTGTTTTTGCAATAATTTCTATTCAGGGAAAAAGATTATTGAAATGTAGTACTGGTCAAAGAGGAAAGGAAGAAGATTGGAATTCAAAAACAAGGAACTTTAAAGGGAAAGGATATAAAATATTAAACAGAACTCTCAATAATTTTGTAAACAATATTGAAGATTACATAAGAGAAGAAGAATTGAAAGGAAATCGCATATCAGCCGAAATGATAAAGAATTTTTTAAAAGGGAAAGATTTATTATGTTTCTATAATTTTTTTGAAAATGACTTTACAAAAAATAAATTATCTAATTTATCAAAATCAACGATAGACAAGTATTTGTTACTTGTTAGGCGATTAAAACAATTTAAAACTACTCTATATTTTCATGAAATAGATGTTAATTTTCTGTATGAATTTAGATTTTTTCTACAAACAAAATTAGGACTTGGTAAATCTGCTATTTGGAATATGGAAAAGAATTTTAAATCGGTTATAAAATTTGCTTATGATACAGACAAATGCGATAATTACCCATTTAAAAATTTTAAACTAAATAAACCAAAGCACCAAATTAAAGCCTTAACATTAGAAGAGGTTAAAAAAATTGATGATTTGTATTTAGAAGAAGAAATATATGATGTAATTAGAAAAATGTTTTTATTTTCTTGTTATACAGGTCTTCGTTTCGGAGATGTAGCAAATTTAGAATGGACATCTATATCGAATAATATGATAAAAATCGTACAACAAAAGACAAAAAATCCTGTTAAAGTACCTATAAAAGAAGAGGCAGGTTATATCTTAAATTATTTTGAAACTTTCGATGAAAATCAAAAAAAGATATTTCCAAAAGTTTCAAATCAAAGATGTAATAAAGTTCTAAAAAAGATTGCAGAGATGGCAGGAATAGATAAAAATTTAACTTTTCATATGTCAAGGCATACTTTTGGGACAAGTTTAGTAAAAAACAATGTAAATGCCTTTTTAGTAGGGGAATTAATGGGGCATCGAAAACTCGAAACGACAAAAGGTTATATGGATTTTGATAGAGATATTTTGTCAGAAACAATGGAAAATGTTAAATTTGCGTGATAAAAATTAAGATTTTATAAGATAGAACATATTAAAAAATAAAAATATTAAGTAGCATAGGCTATTTATCAAAGTACAAGAAAACTGGCAATTTTTTTAACACTACAAGATAAATGGGCTCTATGCTCGTGTTATGCACGGGCTGAGTTTATTTGTAGTGTTGGGTATGCCAGTACCTCTTGTACAATAAGCATTAGTTCCGTGCTTTTTGTTTGCATAATCTTTTTCGTTTAGGAACTGACGAAAAATCTAAAAAAACAATTTTATGAGAAAAATAGGTTTAATATTAACATTGTTATTTTTTACTAATGTTAATTCGCAAGTTCAAAATTTAGAGGATTTACTAATTATTTCCAGTATGTCTACAAAAAGTTTGATAATTAATTTACAACAAAATTATTGGAAATCTAAATACACTACCAATAGAACAAAAGAAAAGTATATTGAAAGTTTTACTTTTTTAGAAGAAGACTCAAAACAAGCTATTAAACGAGTTGTTTCTATTGATTTAAAAAATACCAATCTCAAAGTAGAAACAACACTTTTTTATGCTAATGATGTTAATCTTTTTGGAAAAATAAGAAGAGAGATAGATTTGAGAGGTTTTAAATTAGTAAAAGAGGGGGATAATAATGTTAGTTTTGCTAAAATGGGAACTGGTACAAGGAGTAGAAATATTTTTATAGATATTGATATTAGTGCTTTCAAAGCAAGGGGTTTTTATAAGATTTCTGTTCTTATTATGTAAGATAATTATTTAAAAAATTTAAAAAATGGAGAAATTTCCACTTATTGTGATTAATCGATTAGAAGATTTTTCAGAAACACAAAAACTGGCTTATTTTGAGGAATATAAAAGAAGAAAAAAATCTGTTTTTGTTGGTTACTTAATGATGTTTCCTTTGGGTTGGCATTATGCGTATCTAAAAAAATGGGGGTTACAAATTTTATGCTTTTTAACTTTTTATGGTTTTGTTATATGGTGGTTAATAGATTGGTTTAGAATACCAACACTTGTCAGAAGATATAATCAAGATTTATCAGTAGAAATACTAAAAGACTTTGCGTGGGTAGAAAAAAAGAATTCTGAAATTAACGAAAGTAATCACAGTAAATATTTACCAAAATCAGCAAATAATAATACTGATGAAGACTATTTTAAATTAGAAGAATGGAAAAAAAACAACCCAAATTCTACTATAAATGATTTTTACAAGTCAAGAAAATAAAAAACTTATTAACATTTCTATTTAGGATTTTAAATTGTTAATAACTTTCCTTGATTTTACAACCTTTTTTTTCGTTCATAAAGTTATTAAAAATATAATAACACAAAAAACAATGAAAAATAGCGAAATTAGAAAATTAAAGGTTCACACGATTAATAGGTTGAATAAATTTAGCAAAAAACAAAAAGAGTTAGAATTACTACTTTTAAAACAAAACAATAAAAAGGAGTTTCTAACGGTCAAACAACTTTGTGAAGAATTTAATATTAGCAGAAAGACATTTGACAGAATGAGAGATAAAGGCTTAAAAGTTTTACAACCTAAAAGAAATGGTAAAATTTTAGTTAAAAGAGATGATTTTATTAATTTTGGAAGTCAAAAGTCTTACCTATGATTGACAATATTAAAATAATTATTGACAATGTTGATATTGACGAAAAAAACTTTATAAAACGTTTTAAACATTTTCATCGTTCTACTTATAAAAGACAGGAAAAGTATTATTTTTCAGGCTTTATAACTCCTGATTTGGAGGGTTTAGAAGAAGATTTGTTTAATGATAATTTTGCAAAAGATGACAAACCTCGTCTTAAAATAAAATTAAAAAAGGATATTGAATTAGATAATTTTACATTAAGTATTCAGGGAAGTATCAGGAAATGGTTTTATGGAGTAAGGAGTAGTCAAGATTTTACAAAAAAAAAGTTTAGTAAATGTATCAACGATTTAGCAAATCTAATTGGGATTAAGGAAAATGAAATTTGGCGAGGAAAAATTACAAAAATTGAAACAGGAATTACACTGCGTTTAAAAGATAAACACAGAGGTATGATACATGATATTTTTAAGTACAAAAATGCAAGAAAAAACACTTTTTCGGATATAGGAGTGGAATTTAAAAGTGCAAATTATGATGTTATTTTTTATGACCTTGTAGAAAGAATTTTTAACAAAGGAAGTAAGGGGAAAGGAAAAAATAAAAAAAGTACAAAGAAGAAAATAAATAAAAATAATTTTTTGTTTAGGTATGAAATACAATCACATAAGGTTAGTGGAACAAAAATGTTTCAAGATAAACTAAATACAGTTTATAATATAGAACGTAATTGGGATTATATTGGAAAAAATCTTTTAGACACAATAGAAGAAGTTGTTTTTTTAAAAAACGTATCTATTGAAGATTATACTATCTTAAAAGAGGGTACTCTGAAAACCATAAAGGAATATTTGATTATAATGGGGATTAAAAAAATAACACCAACTATTACTTCAAATTTAATATCAAAAATGAGTAACCGAAAAAAGGGTGAGTTTAAAAAAAATATTTTTCAGATTTACGAAAAATATGAACAAAAGACTAAAACTGACAACAAAATTATATTTGTACAAGAATTAAAAAGAAGAATTGCAAAACTTTCTTAATCCCCTTTATATAATAAGGGTAATATACACCCTAAAAAAGGAACTAAATATACAGAAACTATAAAATAGAAGTTAGAAGTAAAATCAAGAAGTAATCAAACAATAGTAACAAGTAACAGCAAATAATGAGGGCAAGTAACTACATATAACAACAAGTATAAATATTGAAAATCAATAACTTGTTTAAATAAATATAATTTTAGAGTGAATTTTGAAAATAAATCTTACGTTTTTTATAAGTGGATTATAAAATAACTGACTAAAACACTTTATTAAGTGGATTTCAAACGATTTTAGACATTTAATTATTCTTAAAGTAATAATTTATATTTTTGAAATAAAGATGGATTTTTTACCCTTAAAGTTTGGGTAGTTTTTTAATATTGTTTTTTTAAGTTTTGTAAATTAAAAAAATGAGAATTTTACAAAAACACCCCCTATAACACCCCCTTTGGTTTACAAAAAACCACCCTCTAAAATAAATTTATTGGGATTATCAAAATTAAATGTACTCCCGTCCAGACCGCAAAAAGCAATCACAATTAAAGTGGTTGCTTTTTTTTGTGGCTGAAAATTAAGAAATCTTCTCAAATAGTTTGTGTTAAAACTTTTGAAATGTAATAAACCCTATCAAAAAGAAATACATTACTATTTGGTATTCTTTCTCTTTGATAGGGTTTCTAATAAAATAGTCTAATCAATTACTTCTTAAAATCAACTGATTTTAATAATTTTTTATCCTTGTCGTCACTATATTCCCAAAACATTACTCCTGCAAGACCTAATTCTTTGATGTAAGCAATTTTTAAAGCAATCGACTCTTCATCCTCATAAGAAATAAAGATTTTTTCCGTAGGATTCCATAAGTAAGGTACTTGTGCTTTTTCGTCCCAATAACGAGTGTAGCCATTTTGGTTGATATTTTTAGCGATGTTGCGATAAAAATCAATCATTCCAACAGTATTTGCAGGTTGGAAAAGCCCGTTATTTTCTCCATTTTGAACACCTTCCCATTTTCTTCCATAGAAAGGAATTCCTAGGTTAAGTTTGCTCTTTGGAACGCCAGCGTCTAAGTGTAACTTTACAGCATTTACGACGGAGTTCATATCCTTACTTGGTGTAGCAGAAGGTTTGAAATTAGCGTGGTGCCCTGTTGTCTTATGCCAACCGTTATAAAAATCATAGGTCATGATATTGATAAAATCTAAGTACTTTTGAACCTCTCCAAGTTCTGTATTCGTTATATATCTTTGATTTGCTCCAGTCGCAATAGTTTGCAGATAGTGTTTTTTGTGATTCTCTTCTTTTTCGAGTTTGTTTAGGAAGTTTCTAACTTCTTTTAATAAAAGGGTAAAGTTAGTTTTGTCTTCTGGTCTATGTGTATTTCCAGCTCCCTCTTGGTTAGGGTATTCCCAATCGATGTCAATACCATCTAAATTATATTTTTTAATAAATGTAGCACAACTTTCTGCGAATTTCTTACGACTTTCCTCCGTAAGTGCTGCGTCTGAGAAATTCCCTGACCACGTCCAGCCACCTACAGAAACTAAAATTTTTAAATCTGGATTTATAGTTTTTAGTTTTTGTAAAGTCACTAAGTCAGATGATTTTAATGAGGTATTGTCAATGTTTCTAGTGTCAAATTGTACCTTTCCGTCAATAACATTTGCGAAAGCATAATTGATATGTGTAATTCGTTTGGCATCAATCGTAGAAAAATCAAAATCTCGATACCCAGCCACATAGGCTACAATATTAAATTTCTTCTCCTCCTGTTTTTGACAGGAAAATAAGGATAAAACTGCGATAAATAGTACTAAATTTCTTTTCATAATTTTATTTTTTATTAGGAATTAAAGTGAAATTTTCTGATTTCTCAAAGCTATTACAGAAGTCAATAAGTTCTTTTGAAGGAGTGGTTAATTTTCTTTTTTTCAAGTCAATCCAACCTCCAAAAACAGTGATTTCAGCTGATACTTCGTTGTCTTTGTTGTAAATGATATGTTTGAATTTCCACTTTCGGAAATCGTCTGAAGACGCATCTAATTCCATTGTTGCGGAAATATCTTCACCTATATTAATTTCTTTTAAAAAGGAAGTTTCCTCTCTTAATAATACAGGACCGATGCCTTCTTTTGCTAATCTTTGCATTGTCCATCCCGCTTCGTTAAAATAACGTAGTCTGACTTCGGCGGCATAATCGTTGTAAGCCGTGTGTCTCATATGTAAGTTAGCGTCAAAATCAGACCATCTAGTGGTAAATTGTACTTTGTATTTTCCCATTTTTTAAAAATTTTGCGTAAAAGTATGAAAAAATAATGAATAGAAGTGGAATTAAAAATGATGTAAATATGTCGTTTGGTAAGATAAATTGAGATTCCTTTTTTTCTTGAAGAAAAATTACTAAAATTGCAAACAGATATGATGAAACTAACATCTTTTAAGTAAATAAGATGGATAGAAAAACTAACTATTGAATTGAGTAGAAAATGATACCTTTAGCAGAAAGAATGAGGCCTGAAAAATTGAGTGATTATATCAGTCAGCAACATTTGGTAGGCGAAAGAGGGATAATTACGAAACAATTAGCCTCTGGAGTTTTGCCTTCAATGATTTTTTGGGGAACGCCTGGCATTGGGAAGACTACTTTGGTAAATATCATTGCCAATGAGTCCAAACGACCTTTTTTTACGTTAAGTGCTATTAATTCGGGAGTAAAAGATATTCGATCGGTTATCGATAGTGTAAAGCAAGAAAAAGGGCTTTTTACTACCAAAAATCCTATATTATTTATTGATGAAATTCATCGATTTAGTAAATCTCAGCAAGATTCACTATTAGGAGCGGTAGAAAAAGGTTGGGTAACGCTTATTGGTGCGACTACTGAAAATCCGAGTTTTGAGGTTATTCCTGCTCTTTTATCTAGGTGTCAGGTGTACGTTTTGAATCCTTTTGGAGTAGATGATTTAGATAGGTTGCTAGAACGAGCTTTGCAAGATGATGAGGTTTTGTCTAAGCGAAAAATTACAATCAAAGAGCGAGAGGCGTTGTTTCACGTGTCAGGTGGTGATGCTCGAAAATTGCTAAACACACTTGAGTTAGTCGTGAGTTCAGAAAGTGATCCTGTGGTAATTTCTAATGATTTGGTGTTGTCAAAAGTACAGAAAAATACAGCGAGGTATGATAAAACAGGTGAACAACACTACGATATTGCCTCTGCATTTATTAAGTCAATACGAGGTAGCGACCCAAATGCAGCCGTTTATTGGTTAGCAAGAATGATTGAGGGTGGCGAAGATGCTAAATTTATTGCTCGAAGAATGTTGATTTCCGCTTCTGAAGATATCGGTAATGCCAATCCAACGGCTTTGATATTGGCAAATAATACCTTTCAAGCAGTTTCGGTTATTGGTTTTCCTGAATCTCGTATTATTTTGAGTCAATGTGCGGTTTATTTAGCTAATTCCCCTAAGAGTAATGCTTCCTACAAAGCTATTGGGCAAGCTCAAGAATTGGTGCGTCAAACTGGTGATTTATCCGTTCCTTTGCATTTGAGAAACGCTCCTACAAAGTTGATGAAAGACTTGAATTATGGTGCTGATTATCAGTATTCTCATAACTTTGAAAATAATTTTGTAGAACAAGAATTCTTACCTGAAGAACTTTCAAATACTCGTTTGTATGAGCCAGGGAATAATCTAAGGGAAAATAAGTTTAGAGATTTCTTAAAGAGTCGATGGAAAGATAAATATGGGTATTAGTTTTACCTTAAATTTTACGCATAAAAAAAGAGAAATAGCTTTGCTACTTCTCTTTTTTTTCAAATATTGTTATTGCCTTATAACTTCTTACCTTTACTATCTACAAATTCGTATTGTAAATACTGAAAAGCATCTCTTGGCACAATTGTAACCCATTTCTTATAAGTAAAAAGCCATTTTTGTCTTATAGAAGGACATCCTTGTTTTAAATAAGCTGCAATAAATGGATGTATATGTAAACTTATTTTTTCTTTAGGATTTTTAGTGAGAATTTCATTTAATTTAATCTCTAACTTTTCTATAAGTACAATAGGTGCTTCTACTTCATTTCCATTACTTGGGTTGGGTTCTCGTGTCTTTATAACGACCTCTTGTCTAACACGCTGTCTTGTGATTTGTATCAAACCAAATCTACTCGGAGGAAGTATTTTATGTTTTGTTCTGTCGTAGGACATCTCGTTCTTCAGATGCTCATATAACTTTTGTTTATCAGCATTCGTGCGCATATCTATAAAATCTACGACAATAATACCTCCCATATCTCGAAGTTGTAATTGACGAGCAATCTCTGTTGCTGCAATCAAGTTTACTTCAAGGGCTGTGTCCGCCTGAGAAGATGCCTTATTAGAGCGATTTCCACTGTTTACATCAATTACGTGTAAAGCTTCTGTATGCTCAATTACCAAATAAGCTCCCTTACTCATCGATACCGTACGCCCAAAAGCAGTTTTAATCTGCCGCTCTATTCCATATTGTTCAAAAATAGGAACTTTTGATTCGTATAAAGTAACTATTTTTTCCTTTTCTGGTGCTATTCGTTGTAAATATTCCTTAATTTCCAAATATAGAGTCTCATCATTAACTACAATATTCGTAAATGAATCATCAAATATATCTCTTAATATAGAAGAGGCTCTGTTAATTTCCGTTAAAACCTTTACGTAAGGAATATTTTGCTCTTTAGCCTTCTTAATTTTTTTACACATCGTCACCCATCGACCTACTAAATTTTGTAAATCTCTATCGAGTTCCGCTACTTTTTGGTTCTCCGCTACCGTTCTTATGATAACTCCAAATCCTTTTGGCTTAATGCTCTTTACCAATCTTTTTAAACGATTTTTTTCTTCGTTTGATTCTATTTTTTGTGAAATAGAAATTTTGTCTGAAAAAGGAATTAAAACTAAATAACGTCCTGGTAGAGATAGCTCTGCACTCATTCTTGGACCTTTTGTAGAGATAGGCTCCTTTACTACTTGTGTCAATAGAAATTCGCCTGATTTTATCACGTCAGAAATTCTTCCGTCTTTGTCAATTTCCTCTTCTAGAGGGAAGTTTTTTAGTAAATAGTCTTTACTTTTCCTTTCAGTAATTCCTTTAATAAACTTTTTTAATGATTTAAGTTGTGCTCCTAAATCGTGATAGTGTAAAAAACCGTCTTTTTCGTAACCTACTTTCATAAAAGAGGCGTTAAGGCCGGATAAAACCTTTCCTGTTTTTGATAAAAAAATATCGCCTACCGATATTTTATCGTCGGAAGATGTTTTGTTAAGTGTCATCAATCTTCCGTCTTTTAATAAGGCAAAATCAATATCAGAGGTCTCAGTTCTAATAATTAGTTCAGTTTTCACTCTGTTATTGCTTTTATGAAGTTTGTAAAAACTTCGGTTAATAAAATTAATATTATTAATAATCATTCTAGTTTAATGATTATTGTATAATGTTTTCGTTATGTCAAAGAACTTTAATTAAATGAGAAAAAGTAAGCTAAAGCTTACTTTTTCTTCTTGTGTCTGTTTGCTCTTGCTCTCTTTTTACGCTTGTGCGTAGAGATTTTTGAACGTTTTCTTTTTTTACCACTAGGCATAATACAGTTGTTTTAAAATTATTTTACTTTTACTTTTGACTTAACTCCTTCCATGAATACTTTAGCAGGTTTAAATGCTGGAATATTATGTGCAGGTATTTGAATTGTAGTGTTTTTAGAAATGTTACGACCTGTTTTTGCCGCTCTTTCTTTTACAATAAAACTACCAAAACCTCTTAAGTAAACGTTTGTACCGCTCTCCAAAGAACCTTTGATTTCCTCCATTAATCCTTCTACAACAGCCAATACGTCTGCTTTCTCTATTCCCGTTTTTCCTGAAATCTTAGAAACAATCTCCGCTTTTGTCATTTTTATTAAATTTAATTTTGTTAATATAAAATTTTCTTCAAGGGTGCAAATATACACTTTTAAATTAATTTCAAAAAGTTAATTTATTAAATTTTAACAATATAAGACTAAAATATACATATTTGCACATTCGTCATCACAATTAAAATCATCTTAACAGTCTTTTTACCCACTTAAATTTTGATTTGCTATAAGGAGGATATTTGATATTAGGTTCTCCAAATGTTGCTTTTTCAATCACTGATTTTTGATGAGAAAATGTATCAAAACCGTACTTTCCGTGGTAATTTCCAATGCCGCTATTGCCAACACCTCCAAAAGGAAGATTTGAATTCGAAAAATGCATTAAAACATCATTGATGCAACCTCCTCCAAATGATAAATGTTTCAAAAAATAATCTTTTTCAGATTTTTGGGAGGAAAATAAATAAGCAGCTAATGGTTTTTCCTTATTTTTAATGATTTCTAAGGCTTTCTCAAAGGAATCATAAGTCAAAACTGGAAGAATAGGAGCGAAAATTTCCTCTTGCATCACAGCGTCCTCCCAATTTACGTTATGCAAAATCGTTGGCTCTATATATAAGGTAGAAATATCCGTTTGTCCTCCAACATATATTTTATCTTGATCTATCAACTTTTGCACTCGCTCAAAATTTCGATGATTGACAATTCTAGGGTAAGCGTCAGAAGTGGCTGAATATTGAAACTTATTAATTTGATGTTTCAGTTTTTCCAATAATTCTTTTTCAATAGATTTATCTACCAAAAGATAATCAGGAGCGATACACGTTTGACCTGTATTTAAGAATTTTCCCCAAACGATTCTCTTTGATGCAACATCTAAGTCAGCAGATTTTGTGACGATGACAGGCGATTTTCCGCCCAATTCCAACACGACTGGCGTTAAGTGTTTGGCGGCGGCTTTGTAAACGATTTTTCCTACTTTTGGACTACCTGTAAAAAAGATTTTATCAAATCGCAATTTTAAAAGTTCCGTTGTTTCTGGAACGCCTCCTTCTGCTACGAATAAAAACTGTTTATCAAAATTTTCATTGATAATCTTAGCAATCATTTGAGAAGTGTTTGGTACTAATTCGCTTGGTTTTATGATAACTGTATTTCCTGCAGCAATCGCGGCAATTGTAGGACTTAACGATAATTCATACGGATAATTCCAAGCACCAATTACCAAACAATTACCAAAAGGCTCTAGATAAATTCGACTTTTCCCCAATTGATTAGCAAGATTTGTGCAAACCTTTTTTGGTTTGGCTAATCTTGTTAAATTTTTCAAGTAATAATCCAAATTGTGATAAATAAACGAAAGTTCCGTTGCGTACGTGTCAAATTCAGACTTCTTAAAGTCTTTGTGAATTGCCTCGTACAAGGACTTTTCGTTCTTTTGGATAAGGCTTTTTAATTTCTTTAGCATTTCTTTTCTAAAAGAAAGAGAATACGTTTGACGACTTTGCCAAAAAACTTTTTGCTTATTGATAATTTCTTGATAATCTACCATTTGAACGTTATTTGTAAGCGTATAAATCAGACACATCTGCCTTGCTCAAATCGTAGATTAATTGTCCTATCTTACTAGTAACTTCCTTGAAAAATCGTTCTCCTTTTTCTTTTGAAGCTAATTTTGGGTTTCCAATTCCAGTGTCTTCTGTTACTTCCGACCATTTTCTTTCTGTCCACGCCCAACCTTCGGTAAATGCTGAAATTTTATTTTTTTTCTCTTTTCCTTCTCCCCAAAAGGAAGTTTCTAAGACTAATTCTGGTCGCAAATACATCATTATACTTGTTTCCATTTCATCTGCGTGGTCGCCTTTTTCGTCAAAGAAATCCATTTTGTTAGGCATTTGAAACCAATTGGTAAAGCACAAAAACATTTCTGGAAACTTCAATCCTAATTCTCGTAACAAAGGTTTGAAATCATTTCCTCCGTGGCTATTGACGACCATTAATTTTTTGATTCCTTGTCGGTTCAAAACCGTAATTATATCATTCAATATCGCAAATTGAGTACTCGGATTGATGTTGATATCCAAATAAATATCAGATTGTCCTGTGTTTACTCCAAAAGGAATAGCGGGCAGAACAATGGCTTTTGCTCCTTTTTCCCAAGCAATTTTTGCTGATTCTGCCGCTATACAGTCCGATTCGTAAACGTCTGTAGCATATGGCAGGTGATAGTTATGTGCTTCCGTTGCTCCCCAGGGCAAAATAGCTACCTCAATTGATTCGTTCTTTAGGTGGTTCCAATTTGTTTCTGCTAATATATAAGGTCTGATTTTCTTCATAAATTTTATATGATTATTTGTTTTTAATTCGTTCACAGATTTTCCAAGCCATCAGATACATACGAGGAATATGGAATAAGCCCTTCCAAATGTTTCCTTTTAACGGAACAGAAATACGACCATCTCTGTGGAGGTAACCATACCATTCGCCGTGTTCTCTATCAGGGAAGTGTTTGAAAGTCCATTCGTGTACTTTTTCGTGCCATTCTTCGTATTTTTTATCGCCTGTTAATTCGTAAGCCATTAGCGTAGCGATAATAGTTTCGTTGTGAGGCCACCAGAATTTCATATCGTGCCAATATTCTTGTACAGGAAGTCCTTTAATATCTCGGAAATACAACATTCCTCCGTATTCTTTATCCCAACCGATTTCCCACATCCAATCAAGCATTTTTGTTCCTAATTGAATG
>PDWI01007735.1_pt1 | contig 12883 bp, 11 predicted proteins | sample 1430891 | NCBI WGS metagenome assembly PDWI01 (sample SAMN01162508, study PRJNA174530) | Oral metagenome, whole genome shotgun sequencing project. | biome: Marine environment; feature: Marine mammal; material: Swab sample of the gingival sulcus; isolation source: swab sample of gingival sulcus... | reverse complement strand
TCTTCTCTATCACTCATAGGCTTTTTTATTATTACTGATTAACTTGCTTAACTAGAAGAATACAAGCCATTTTTAAGGCTTAAGCATTCTCTGTTTTTTTCACTCCATATTCACAAATGTAAAAAAAAACAATGCGAGCCAAATCTTGTTAAGTTTGGCTCACATTGCGCTACGCGATGAAAGGGAGCGTAGAAGGCAGTAAAGTTACTTATTAGTAGAGGAAATAGGGGTTCTGATTTCTGACACTTTGACAAAAGAAAAAGTAAAGATTTTTGAGCCTTAGGCTTAAGTGCGGAAACTTTAGCGGAAAAGTCAAATGACTTTAGCCTTAAACTCAAAAAAGTTTTCCGCTAAACTTCTGAAAGTTTTCCCATAAATTTTTAGAACTTATTTGGAGCATTTATAGAACGTTATAAAACAGGAACTTAAAAACAGGTTTTTGTTCATCAATCCTTGCTTAATTAGACTTTGCTAGATGAAGTAAAAAGCTCAAATTTCACCTGTTCCGATTTTTGACATAAATTCCAAGTGAATCAGAAAATAATTCCCTATCTTTAGCCGTTGTATTTATATACAAAAGAAACCTTTTACGAACTGTATCATTAACTAATATATAAAGGTATGAGAAAACTTAGCTTTGGAGCAAAGGGCATTCTTCTTAGTTTGCTACTTATACTCCCATCAGTAAAGGCTTGGGGACAGGAATACAAACAGCTTCCCCTCGACCCCAAAACGCACATTGGGCATCTGCCTAATGGTCTGACTTACTTCATTCGCCACAACGAGAAGCCCGAAGGACGCGCTGATTTCTATATCGCGCAGAAGGTTGGCTCTATCTTGGAGAAAGATAGCCAAAGCGGCTTGGCACACTTCTTGGAGCATATGGCCTTCAATGGCACGAAGAATTTCCCTAATAAGGATTTGCTCAACTACTTACAAGGCTTAGGCTGTACCTTCGGTGCGGAAATCAATGCCTATACAAGCTTTGACAGAACGGTTTACAACATTGATAATGTGCCCGTTAAGCGTCAATCTGTTGTGGATTCTTGCATATTGATTTTGCACGATTGGAGTAATGCGATTACTTTGGCAGACAAGGAGATTGACAATGAACGTGGCGTCATTCAAGAAGAATGGCGAAGCCGAAATTCTGCTGGTAGTCGTGTACACAAATCTATAAGCAAGCAATTAGTCCCAAATTCGCTCTATACCAAACGTTATCCTATTGGGGATATGAACGTTGTGCGTAACTTTAAGTACCAAGAGCTAAGGGATTATTACAAGAAATGGTATCGTCCAGACTTACAAGCCCTTATCATCGTCGGCGACATAGACGTCAAGCAAGTAGAGGCAAGCATTAAGCGTATCTTTGCCGACGTACCAAAGCCTGTTAATCCAGCTAAACGTATCTATCAAAAGCGTTATCCTAAGGCAGATAAGCCAGTTATTGCTATCGCGACAGACCCTGAACTGAGAATGATTTCAATGCAGATTGGTTACCGTATGCCAGAGTTTCCAAAAGAGCTTGGACGTACAGAGTTCCGCTACCGCACAAACGTGGAGAACGAATACATACAGAGTATTCTCTCGGAACGCTTCTCAGAAATAATGCACAAGCCAAATCCGCCTTACCTTGGGGCTGGTTATTATGTCGGTACTTGGGGAAGTCTATTGCCTGATGACAATACGCGTAGCTTTGGCGTGGCAGTAAAGGCTGGAGAAGAGAAGAAAGGCTTTAACGCACTTATTAGAGAAATTAAGAAAGTTAGAGACTATGGCTTTACAGAAGCTGAGCTAGAACGCGCAAGAAAGAAAAAACTGCGTGCGAACGAAACCTATCTCACTCGACGTGCTGATTGGAAAAATGGCGCTCACGTAAACACAGCACTTATGCACTTTATCGAAGATGGTCATTGGGCTGGCTTGGTTCTTGATACCGTTGATTACAAGATGAGTAAGAAATGGGCTAATGCAATTACACTTGACCAGCTGAATGCTAAAATCAAGAAAGACCTCAATAGCTCGGAGCTAATGCTCGTTTACAGAGCACCTAAGGCTGACAGCATTCAAGTGCCAACGAAAGTTGAATACCTTGCAATGTATAAAGAGGCGATGAAGCAGGAAGTTCAAGCACCAGAGAAGCAAGAAAAGGAGCTTGTGCTGATGACAAAAACACCAAAAGCAGGGCGTATCGTTAAAGAAGAAAAGGGCAAGTACGACTCTAAGATTTGGCATCTGAGCAATGGCGCAAGGGTTATTTTCAAGATCACTGACTTCAAAGCCGATGCAATCTCTATGTCAGCAAATCGCCAAGGAGGGACACTCCCCTACTTCGGCAAGGAAGATATTATGAGCATTAGAACGCTACCGAGCTTCCTTAATATGGGTGGTCTTGCGAACTTTGACAATCAGCAACTCTCAAAAATCTTGACAGGTCATCAGGTTGGTGCAGGCTTATATGTAAGCAATGACGCAGAAGGCGTATATGCGCACTCTATCAAGGATGATATGGAAATGATGTTCCAGCTTATTTATCTGAATATGACGGCTAAGCGTAAGGATAACTTGGCTTTTGCTAACTGGAAGAAGCGAATGCTCAATCACATTGAAGGCGCGAAGAAAAGCCCAACAAGAGGTTTCTCTGACACCATTCAACGCATTGCGACTACGCCAGAGAGGTATGAGTATATACGTTCGTATAAGGAAGCCGACATTGAAAAAGTGGATTACGACAAGGTAATGCAACTGCAAAAGAAGATTTTTAATGGTGTAGATGGTATGACATTCTACTTCATTGGTACGATAGACGAGGCTAAGTTCCGCCCTCTTGTGGAGACTTACATCGCTTCATTGCCAAGAGGAAAGAAAGTCACTAGCATTCCTTATGAGAAGTTACAAAACACCCGCAAAGGACGCCATATCAATCACTTTGCCAACGAGATGCAAACGCCAAAGACTTACATCTTTGACTGCTTTACACAGAGTATACCTTTCTCTCGCAGAAAATCGCTATTGTCAGATATTATGGGGGAAGTCATTAAGCAGACTTATACAGAGGTTATCCGAGAACGCGAAGGCGGAGCATATAGCGTTGGCGTAAGCTCTGGGCTAAGTATCCACAATCCAAGCAAAGAGCCAATCAAAGCTGAGCTTTCTCTAGTCGTTAGCTTCCCGACAGACCCAGAGAAGGCGGAGAAGATGAATAAGTTAGTTCGCGAGGAGCTTGACAAGATATGTAAGGAAGGAATGAAGCAAGACTTCTTCGAAAAGACGATTAAGTCCTACCACAAGAAATACCAAGAGCAATTAAAAGAAAATAGCTATTGGCTCAATCGCTTAATTATTACCTACGGAGATAGAAGTCATATTGACCCTAACTTCTACAAGCAGGATATTCATAAGGTTCTGGACGGTATTAAGAAAAGCGAAGTTGAAGCAATGCTCAAAGGCTTACTTGCTTCAGATAACTATATTGAAGTTGTCCTAAGCCCTAAGCCAAAGAAAGCGAAATAGCCTTCGGGAATTTACTTATTACAATAGAAAACGCTCTGTAGCCGTTTGGCTACAGAGCGTTTATTTATTTCCTTAGACTTACAAAGTCTTAATGTATTCGTCCCAATGGTTTAGGTCAAGAGCAAAGTAATTTAAGCCATCTTGTACATAGCTACGCTTGAGGTCTTTGGCTTTGATGACTTCGCCATTCCAAACAATCAGGTCTAAGTCCATCGGCACAAGCTCTGGTCGGATACGGCTATTCGCCTGCGTCCTACCGCAGAACACCTCTAGGCGTTTGAGTACAGATTGGAAAGATTTAAGCTCCAGCTTTGTGGAGACAAGGAAAGCGATATTACCAAAGTCATCAGAGACGTAGGGAAAGTCAATTGGCTTGGTCGTCATCAAGGGTGTCAGCCTCTCAATTGTCATAAACTGCTTCAGCTGCCTGAGGACAAAAGGAATATGTTTATCCTTCTCTACATTGCAACCCAGCGTTAGGAAGGCGTAATTGATGCTTTTCTTTCTTTGAAACAAAGGCTTCATTGCTTCTATTAGTCGTTGTGCTTCTGTTGGATTTCTACTGAATGTTCGTGAATAAGGCTGAAGATGTCCTCCACTAAAGCCTCGTCTAGCCCCAAAATGTTGGCATTATCTAGCAAACGTTGCATTAGACTTCTGTAACGCTCAGGCTGAAGAATGCAAATTTTATGCTCGTTCTTATACGCTCCTATCTGCTTAGACAAAGCCGAACGCTCGGCTATCTTACGCAAAATTTCATCATCAATATGGTCAATCTCTCGACGCCAATGTGCCAAGCCTTCGCTGACAGGCTCTTCGCTCTGAGGCTTCTCTAGACGACGCAGAAGCTCACCCAAAGCACGAGGCTTAAGCTGTTGGGCTGCATCACTCCAAGCACACTGAGGCTCGCGATGGCTCTCGATAATCAAGCCATCGAAGTCAAGAGCCAAAGCTGAGCGACAAAGCGACTCAATTAAGTCTCTTCGTCCTGCAATATGACTAGGATCGCCCACGATACTTATATTAGGATAGCGACGCTTCAGCTCAATAGGTATCTGCCACAGAGGCTCATTGCGATAACGACTTTTGCCATAAGTAGAGAAACCTCTATGAATAGCTGCGATATTCTTAACGCCTGCCTGCATCAAACGTAGCAAAGCACCTTCCCAAAGCTCTAAGTCTGGGTTAATTGGATTTTTGACCAAAAGATTAACCTCCTTCCCTTGTAATGCCTCGGCTATTTCGCTAATAGCAAAAGGGCTTGAGGTTGTCCTCGCTCCAATCCAAAAAGTATCGAAGCCAGCATCAAGCATCAGTTCGATATGCCTAGCGTTAGCAATCTCCGTGCATACCTGCATACCTGTGGCTTCCCTAACCTTATTCAGCCAAGGAATACCGATGTCGCCTACGCCCTCGAAGCCCCCAGGTCTAGTGCGAGGCTTCCAAAGGCTAGCTCGGAAGGTCTGAATACCTTCTTCCTTCAGGGCTATCGCCGTCTGAAGCACCTGCTCCTCACTCTCAGCACTGCAAGGTCCTGCAATGACTTGAAAAGGGAAGTTCGAAGGTTTAGGAAAGCGAAATTTATCTATCGTTATTTTATTCATTGCGTTTTGTCTAATAGTTCTGCGAAAGCCTTAGCCTGCTTACGACGGCTAAAGCTCTGGACAAAGTCTTTATTTAGGTTCTGAGCAGTATAACCTTGCTCTTGCCAAACTTGATACTGAGCATAGATATAATCCCTAATCTCTTGCACTTCATTACTTGCGACACCACAGTTAGCTTGCTCAAGCAAATCGACAGCTTCGCCCTCTTTGATAGGTAAAAGCAAACAAGGCTTTGCCATTGCCATCGCTTCAAAGAGCTTAGTTGAGAGCATTCCCTTGGGAGCGTCCTCAGCCCTTTCGTCGTTAGCCAGCAAAAGGATTAGGCTTGCCTCTGAAAGCAACTTCGGCACTTGTCTCGAGGGCTTCATCTGATGAATGCGAAGTCTTTCTTCGCCTTTTGCCCAGTCTTGCCTCAAGAGTAAGTCCGCCGAGTAATCATCTGTATAAAAGTCCAATGTAAGGTCTAAATCCTTTAGATTTTCGCTCTTCAGAGCTTCAAAGAGCAAGCGGGGATTTCTCATCGAAAGGCTTAGCAATCGCCCTGTATAAACGATATGAAACTGCCCTATTTTCTGATGATTAGGATAGAAAAGCTCATCATCATAGCCGTTATAAATCACGCTTGTTTCACGATTAACTGCCTTAAGTATAGACTGATGCCACTGAGAGACAGTCGTTACTTTAGAGGCTTGACGAAGGTATTTATTGCGTTGTTTGATGTACAGCTTCGCGAGCATATGCTCCACAGCATTCAAGCGTAAGCCGAATAATGTCAGAGGCTTAGGTAAGAAATCGCCTTTGCTGTACTGCTCGATAATGTCTCGACAGTCCGCAATAAATGGAACGCCCCACTCCTTAGCTAAGGTGCTTGCAGTGCCTAAAGGAAACTTCCGATAGGTCAAACAAAGCACAGCGTCAGGCTTGGGCAAGCCTTCTTTTTCGATAAGCCCCTTGATAGCACGAAGCATTCTGTCTTCCTTAAGCTCAAAAAACAGCTCGCCCAGCTGTCCCAATCGCTTAGCTAATGGCGATGAATGCCCTAAATTAATCAAATGTACAGGGCAAGAAGGCGTAAAATCTTCAAAAAGCTGATGTTGGTCTATCTCTTCTGCAAAGACTCTTGCCTGCCAGCCAAAGGAAGCAATGTACTTCGTCAGATAGGCAACCCTCGGAGCAAAAGCAGGAGGAAAGAGGTCGCAGATGATATAAACGCTTTTCATCTTACAGATAATTTCAAGCTTATTGAGCCTCAGAGTTTGTTTCTTGAGTGGCAAGCTGTCGGATTAGCTTCAGAACTGAAGTGTAAAGTTTCCCTTGCCAAGGGTGTACCTTAGGGGCAAATTGCTCATTATGCCATAGCAAATTAAGTTCGCCTTTATGTCGTGCTACCTGCCTCACGAGGGCGTGTGCATATTGCTCAGCCTCTTCAAAAGATAGGTTCATACAGTCAGGGCGAGAGAGCGTAACGTCCATCATCGTCAGCGGGTGCATCGTTAGCTCCCAAAGGCTACGAGTATTCGGATTGATATACTTCACAGGGCGACAAGTGCCAAGGCGAAAGCCTGCCACTCCGACGTAACCCATTGAATAATCGTGCTTAATACCTGCATCAAAGAGTATCTTCAAGTCCTCAGGCTCACGCTGAGCCAAATAATGATGACGCGAAATGACGATATTCTTCTTGAAATACTTGTCCAAGACCTTCTTCTGCTTAGCAGCAAAACGAGGGTCAAGCCCCGTATGATAACTAGCGTGTAAGCCAATCTTCACATTATAAGCCTCTGCCAAATCCATAATTTTACGCATATAAGGAGAGCTTAGATTATAGTTCGGTCTATCCAAAATATGCGGACTTGGCGTCTTAAGGAAGAAAACAGTCTGAGCCAGTCCCTTGGGCAATTTATCAATCAGCTCGCCATTCTCGCAGAGCAAATCACTAAAAGTATTGAACTCATCGCCTTCTTGATTAAGAAAAGCTAACTGAAAGGCTTTAAGCGGATTATGTTGTTCTCTCAAGAAAGCACGGAAGAAACTCCTCCAACCATTATAACGATAAGGCTGGTCTAGGTCGTGCGATAGATTAACCTGTGCAAAAGCTGTCTTAGGAGCTTCGAGCCTAATGCCAAAAATCTGCTCAAAGTTGTGCTCACGAACAATCTGACGTAAGGCTTCGCTGTACTCATCGACAATAGGACGATGAATAAAGCCAGCACGTACAGGCAGTGACTTTTCAGCAGGGAAGCGACCGTGTTCATCTCTAAGCCCGCGATGAAGAATCTCTTCATAGCGACTAAGCAAGTAGAAAGCAGAAGCGACCAAGTCGGCATAAATAACCAAGGTCTTGCCATCATTTATCCATTCCTCTCGGTTCTCTCCAAAAAGAATAGGAATACCTCGCCATTCCTGCAGGGGAAGCTTTGGCTCAGAATGCTCTGTACCATAAATATCTGAAGAGAAAAAGTTCGAACGGTATATCACAATACCAGCTCGCTTCATCTCTTCAGCTTTGTTCGTGTAGCGGATTAAGTCCCTCGGGTTCTCGACGCTATTGGTCTTCGACTTGTCCAAGTGTGCGTGCTTCCCGATGAGAAACTTGATGAGGTATCTATAAACTCTATTGTTCAGCATAAGTCTAATTTATTTGCTTTCCTGCAACTGCAAATATAAGCCTTTTCAAGCACTTATATTTACTTTGGAAGAAATCGCTCACAATGACAGAGCTATCTGAAGCTTTTAGCTCTAAAAAAGGGGCGATATAAGCGATAAAAATAGACGCATTAACCATCCTTTATAACAAACTATATATCAAACAGTTACAAACGCAACCTAAAACATAAAAAAGTTTTCCCATAAACTTTCAAAAGTTTATGGGAAAAGTCAAATGAGTTTACCGCTAAAGTCTCACAAGTTTATGCACAAACTTTCTGAAGGTATTTGAAAAGCTCAAAATTATAGTCGGAAAAGTTCAGCAAAAATGAGCTAAAGGAATGGAAATTTTATCCCCCTTGCACTAGCAATGTTCAAGCAAGCGTGCTAAAAATTTTAAGTCTCGGTTATTAAACTTTCGTGCAAACAAAGCCTCTGACTGGCGAAGCGTTTCGTAATCCTCTGACGTAAAGTCAAGTAACTGATTATTCTGCCAACCAATATGACGCATACAGCCGTGGAATTCGTTCTCTCTGTCGAAGATATTCTTCGAGAAAGGAGAGTGCCAAAGCAAGGTCTGAATAACAATCTCATCACAGCAAAAGCTATCGGCATATATCTGTTCGGTCTCCTGCTTATGTTGCAAGATATAGCGAGCAAATTCCTCCGTGATACTGCACCATTGCGTCCCCTTCTTAAACTCAATGCCTTCATTGCGTCTCAAGCCAGCGATAATCTGCAGACGCAGAAAGAGATAACGTGCCACACGCTTGACTTGATGCATCAGCCCATTACCCTTAAAACTATCCGAGAAAATGTGGCGACGCTGAACTTTATGTTCCAATGAAGAAGTGTCATCGCCCCCATTATAATAGCCAACAAACTCTTTGCCTTGATGAGCTTTGAAAAAATCGTGGATATAATTTTGGCTCTTCAAGGGTAAATCAACGCCTGAGAGTAGGTGCAAATAAGCGTAATGATTATCTTTTAGAGCGGCTTCCAATAGAGCAAACTCCGCTCTAATCATCGAGATATGTCCCCAACGAATGTCAAAACGCTCTTCTATATAAGTGAGTTTGGCTCCCTTAGTTTCAAGCTTTGGGAGTCTTTGAACCTTTTTATCGAAGTGGATATAAATATCGTTTCTTTCGTCGTCCAAAGCTTGAACGAACAAATCCAAAACTTCAAATTGACTATGAGCTAAGATAAGATAAGCGTGCTTCATTTACTTGAGGTACTTACGGCGTAGATTATTCACAAGGTTAAAAGCAGGACGAACCAAAGGCAAAGAGAATAATCTATATAGAGCAATCATCTTTTTATTAACCTCTAAGCCATCACGAAGTGCCTTAGGAAGACGGAAATAAGTCGCCCACCAATACTCAAATTTTAGCGTATAGGCTCTCCAAGGCTTCTGACCAGTGTAGTGTATTGTCCCCTCTCTGTCAATCATTTGCCAGTCTTGCTCCGTGTAATACTTCAAGAAGTTTGCTTTCTCTTCCGTCTGCATAAAAGTACGGATACCATTATAATATGGAGGCAAAGCCAAAATACGACCTAAGCAAACGGTATTCAGTACGTCTTGGTCAGGAAACTCCAAATAATCAACCTTCAAAGCCTCGATAAATTTCTCAGACATTTTATCCTCTCTGAGCAGAGCAAGGTTCATCACGAGGAAACCAGAATTGATATATTCGCCAACCTTAGCTCCGATGCGTTCAATACCTTTGCATTGCCAAGGTGTAGATGCTTCGACGACTCCCGCTAAGTAATTGTCTTCAAGCTGTATCTCTCGATAAAGCTTCGCTAAATCCTGACGGATAATCACGTCGCAATCCATATAAATCAGCTTATCATACTGCGGAAAAAGGTCTGCAACGACAAGACGAAAAGAAGCAGCTATCGTATATTTAGGGTCAATATAAACGCCTTGAAGCAATTCTTCTTTCAGCTCAAACCACTCATAAGTCAAACGTCCCGAACCACCATCAAGAAGCGACAGACGATTGACCAAATCCTCAGGCATTGGTTCGGAAAGTAGACAAATAAAATGAAAGCCTTCGTCCTTCGGCGAATGCTCTAATACAGACAAAATAGCCGTCGCTGCTGGGATAAAATAATTGGGCGTAAAAGCAACGACAATAGGAGTTCTATTCATTGTTTGTTTTGATTTCTAAAAGAAAAAGACCGTTTCCTAAGCTCAATTGCTAAGGGAAACGGTCTTTGAAAATTATACTTCTATGTTCTTATCTTATTAAATAAGAACTAAGTCAAACACTCTAGTCAGCCAAACGAAGAATTACTGAACGGCTTAGACGAGGGTCGTTATAATACATATTAGCTACACCACCCGCGCTCTTTTTAGCAAGCTGAGACTCAGGTACTCCAAATTCTTTAACTAGACAGTCAAAAATAGCCTCAGAACGCTTCTTAGAAAGGAAAGCATTACGACGCACACTACCTGTACCCTTATCTGCAAAACCAGTAACGTTATAAACAACATCTGGATTAGCCTTAATTGCTTCAGCAAGGAATCCTAAGTTTGTACGTTGTCTATGACTTAGCTTCCAACGGTTAATCTTAAACGTGATAAGAAGAGGCATACCACATTTCAAGTTACGTGGTTCAACAGGACGGTTAAGAGCTTCTTCCAATTGCTTGCGAAGGTCATCATTTGCAAGCTCAAGTTGTCCAACTCTATCGCGAAGATCAGCCAATACATTCTCGTTCACACGATAAGTAGTAATAGTACTACGCTCCCAAGTTGATTTACCTAGGTTGTAAGAAAGACCTAAAGTTGCAGAAGCAATACCATCGTATCTTGAGCGGAAACCATTAGCTTCACCAGAAGAACGACCTCCGTGCTGTGCATCAAAACGATCATTAACCGCAGTGATATTCAAGTCTAAGTTGATATCTAATTTATCTGTTATATGGAAACGGTTTAAAAGACCAAAACCAGCAGTAAGACTTTGAGTACCATCTCTATCAGCTTCTGCATAAATAAGATCACACTGATCTAAATTAGGTTTATTCAATGTTCCTGCATAACCAACACTAGCATAAGGAATACAAGAGTATAAACGATCAGCCTTATAACCGTAAATCATTTGAGTTACATTAAATAGGAGGTCAGCGTGTCCCTTAAGGAACTTAATGTTAGTTTCAGTCTTATCATCATCAGTGATAAAGCCTTCAATAACATTACCGCCATTCTTTCCTCCGGCATTATGAGAAGGTCCCACATTACCTCGCAAGTTAAAACCTCCAATACCGAGACGAATACCGATACCTGGAGTGAACCACTTACCAAAGTTCACATCAAAAGCAACTCCAGCTCTTGATAATTCATCTTTCCAATTATCTCCATTGAAAGAATTAGAGTGATCTGCAAAAAGATACTGCACCCCAATTTGTCCTCCAATAAACCAATTGTGTTTGAAATGATTTGTCTCAACAACATATTTATCTGCAATCCTTACTTCCTTAGTAACGACAGAGTCAACTGTTTGAGCATTAACAAGCTGCATAGCTCCTAGAGCAACAACAGCCAACATACTTTTCTTTAACATACTATATTTAATTTAATGTAATAATAATTACCAGTCTAATGAGCCCTAGGACTTCCAAAACAACTAGAAACGAAAGTTTCGAGAAACCTAAAATCCTTTACAAAGTTACTTATTTTATTTCAATCACACAAACACTGAAACAAACATTTCTTACAAAATTTACTTTTTATTAAAACCCTAGCTCTATCTATCCTAAATCTCGAAAGAATTTAATCCTATAAAAAACGCATTTTAAGATGTATCACATTAAGCCTAAAACAAGGAAGTAACAGGTTTCATAATTTTTTATTTTAAGGAACGATCCCTATTTAAGACAGATATATAAGGAAAGTATTCGTCTTTTTTATTACTTTTGTCTTTATAGAATTTATCAACAACAAAATATACATATAATATTATGGAGCTTATTCAAGAAATTGTAGACAGAGCGAAGGCTAATCCTCAACACATTGTATTCCCTGAAGGGACAGAGGAACGTACGCTTAAGGCGGCTGATAGACTACTAAGAGATAAGGTCGTAAACCTTACTCTTATCGGAGACCCTTATTCTATTCGTTCACGAGCACACGACTTGAACCTCAAGCATATTGACAAAGCAAATCTACTAGACCCTAAAAACCACGAAAAGAAGGAAGTTTATACAGAGCTTCTTATGGAGCTTCGCAAGAAGAAAGGGCTTACACGCGAACACGCAGAACTTTTAGTTGAAGACCCTCTATACTTAGGCTGCTTGATGATTAAGGCAGGTGATGCCGATGGCGAACTAGCAGGGGCAATTAATGCAACAGGCGATGTACTTCGTCCAGCTCTTCAAATTATCAAGACCGCACCTAATATCAGCTGTGTTAGTGGAGCTTTCTTGATGTTTTTGGCGACAGAAGAATATGGTAAGAATGGCTTGCTGATTTTCGCAGACTGTGCTGTTATGCCTAGCCCAACAGCTCCAGAGCTTGCTCAGATTGCGATCTCTTCTGCTCAAACAGCTAAGGCTATTGCAGACGTAGATCCTAAGATTGCGATGCTAAGTTTCTCTACCAAAGGAAGTGCTAAGCACGAAATGGTAGACAAAGTTGTAGAGGCAACTCGCTTAGCTAAGGAAATAGCTCCAGAACTTGCTATCGACGGAGAGATGCAGGCTGATGCAGCACTTGTAGAAAAGGTTGCAAAGCTTAAAGCTCCTAATAGCGAGGTTGCAGGACAAGCGAATGTCCTTGTCTTCCCTTCACTCGAAGTTGGAAACATCGCTTACAAGCTTGTTCAACGCCTTGGAGGAGCAGAAGCTGTAGGTCCTATCTTGCAAGGTATGGCAGCTCCTGTAAATGACCTTAGCCGTGGTTGCTCAGTTGATGACATTTACAAGATGACAGCTATAACAGCGAACCAAGCAATCGCAGCAAAGAACGCATAACACACACATAAATACAAGAAACAATTATGACAATTTTAATTCTAAATTGCGGTAGCTCTTCGCTCAAGTTCTCACTTGTGGAGCTACCAAACTACAGAACATTAACGTCGGGACTTATCGAACGTGTAGGGACAGACGGA
>PDWI01007733.1_pt1 | contig 12886 bp, 12 predicted proteins | sample 1430891 | NCBI WGS metagenome assembly PDWI01 (sample SAMN01162508, study PRJNA174530) | Oral metagenome, whole genome shotgun sequencing project. | biome: Marine environment; feature: Marine mammal; material: Swab sample of the gingival sulcus; isolation source: swab sample of gingival sulcus... | reverse complement strand
ACCTCTTTGGGACTCGGGGTAAAACAGGTTAATGCGGGGCTTCATTTTCTGTTTGGCTTTTCCATTGATCCAACAACGCAGGTTGTTTTAATTGCCATCATCACTGCATTTGCTACCATATCCGTTGTTGCCGGGCTTGATAACGGTGTGCGTCGTTTGAGTGAATGGAATATGGGGCTTGCTGCAATTTTTCTGCTTTTTCTCCTTATAGCAGGGCCAACGGTATATATTCTCAGCGGATTTACCCAAAATCTTGGATTCTATATCAGCAACTTTGCCAACCTCAGCCTATGGACAGAAACCTTTAAGGAGACAAACTGGCAAGGAAGCTGGACGGTTTTCTACTGGGCATGGTGGATCTCATGGTCACCTTTTGTTGGTATGTTTATCGCCAGAATTTCAAAAGGCAGGACGATTCGTGAGTTTGTACTGGGGGTAATGATTATTCCGACCTTACTCTCCTTTATCTGGATGTCAGTCTTTGGGGGTTCTGCTATATTCCTGCAGTCCAGCGGTGCGGCAGATATCGTTGGCGCAGTGAAGGCAGATGTGTCAACGGCACTATTTGAAATGCTGAAACATTTTCCAATGACTCAACTCCTTTCTGTTGCCGGTATTATTCTGGTGACTATCTTCTTTGTAACTTCGTCAGATTCTGGTTCCCTGGTTGTTGATCATCTTACTTCCGGCGGAAAACTTGATTCTCCTGTTGCCCAACGTGTTTTCTGGGCTGCTATGGAGGGGGTTGTGGCTGCCGTTTTGCTTGTTGGAGGAGGGCTGACAACATTACAGACAGCCTCAATTACTACCGGTTTGCCGTTTACACTAGTTTTACTGATCGGTGTCTATTCTCTTTATATAGGTCTTTCCCAGGAATACTATGTGGAGGGAAAAGTAGAAAGTAAACTGCAGGATATTGAGGATGAATACCGCTTGAAAGAGGCCATCGTCTCGGTACAGGAAGAGGCGGAAAATAACAATTAGAATAATCCGTTATCTAGAGTTGACAAAAAATCCCCGAAACTTCTTCTGTTAGAGAACTTTCGGGGATTTTTTTACTGCATAAAAAAGAGAATTATTCAGCAAAAGAATCTGCAAAAAGCTTGCTGATAGCTTCCCGTCCTGCATCATTTAAATAACGAGTGCCGCTGCCGACAAAGGTATCATATTCAATTTTCGGACTATCTTCTACCCAGGCATTATCTTTCCAGGTGAACCATTTCTTTTCCGGCTGATTAAAAACATGCAGCGGACGATTAAACATCTTTGCCAACTCAACTGCCCAGCCGGTACCGCCTTTTACGGAACCGTCTTCCTGAATATTACCAACGACAAAAACCTGATGACCGCTGTTGACCATATGGAAAATGGTCTGCAGAACCTTACGAATCTTCTCTGTTTCATAGTAGGTACGGTTCAGCATGCGGGAAGCAAGCTCCATACTGATATCACCCCGCTCAAGCTGCTCCTTATCAAGAACAACGGTGTTCTTATCTCTTGCAAGTTTATGCCCTTCAAAGGTGTAAACAACATCCTTTATACCCATTTTTTCTGCTTCTTCTGCAAAAGTCTCTTCTGCGCCTTTTAGTCCTGAACTGTAGAGTGTGTACTTAGAAAGATCCATATTTTCCTCCAGTAGATAAATCCGGTTATCGGATTTTTTTAGTTTGCCTGTAACCTTCACAAAATACACTTAGTAATTGCGAAAGGCAAGATGACTACAGGATTTTTTATTTTCCTGCCTCTATTTGTGCCGGCAATCTCCTTTTTCTTATCCCTCTTTTTAGCGCTTTTACAAAAAGGCGGAGTGGGGCAGGGTATCCCTCCACTGTTTTTGTCGGGTCATCAGCGTCTATATAATCACTGTAGGATTCAAAAGTCATCCACTCGGTTCTCCGTTGGATTTCCGGACTCATTTTATGGGCGGCAAAGACCTTGCCCTGGCGGAACCCTGCTTTTTGCACCCAGTTTTGCAGACAGCTTGCTGTCGGCACAAAATAAGTGCCGGGTACCTTGGCATAAGTTTTTTCTGGAAATAGGGCCATCGGTTCTTCTCCGGGGATGGCCTGCGTTTCCAGCAGCAGGACTCCTCCCGGTTTAAGAGCGGTCAGAATATGACGCAAGGTATCAATGGGAGAAGGGCGGTGATAGATAATTCCCATTAAAAAGATTATGTCAAAGGACTCACGAAAGAGTGCCAGATGTTCGACCCCCAGCAAATTAATATCCAGATTATTCAGCCCTGCCATACCATTCAACGCCTTAAAACAGTAATAGTGCTGTACAGAGGGTTCAAAGCCGAGAACAAAGCGAGGCTTATGGGCAGCCATACGAAACATATAATAGCCGTTATTACAACCAATATCGGCGATAACTTTCCCTCGTAAATCCGGTAGTTCCGGTAATAAAAAATCCCATTTATGACTGCTTCGCCATTCAGCGTCAATATCAATACCAAATACAGAAAAGGGTCCTTTCCGCCATGGCATAAAGGAGCGGAGCTGCTCTTTTATCCTGTTTTGTTGGTCGCTGGTTACCTCTGATTCTGTACCGATGACTACCGTATCAGCAGTACAATCTACCTGTTGGGCTGAAAACTCTTTCGCAAGGGTCTGAAAAGGGGTGCGGTAGCGCAAAAATCCTTTTTTTTGCTGGTTGACCCAAGTCTGTTTTTCCTGATAAAGAGAGGAGATTGCACTATGGTCAGCTGCGGGAAAAATTTCTCTAAAGTAATCTATCATATATTCTTTGCAACTTCTTGTAATGCAGTGCGAAGTCCCTCTTCAACAACAGGGTGATAAAAAGGAAATTCCAATATACCGGGAACCGTTAGCTTCTGCTGATGGGCCCAGGCAAGGAGGTGCCCGATATGTTCGGCATCGGGGCCGATCATCTCTGCACCAAGAAAACGCCCGCTCTTTTTTTCGGCATAGACACGCAGTAACCCATTGTTTCTCAACATGCAGCGGGCACGGCCTTGCCCTTTAAAGTCAACGCTGCCAATGGCAAATCCGTTTTCACCATATTGGGCGACAAGTTTTTCAAAGGAGTTCCCTGCAATGGCAATCTGCGGATCACAAAAGACAATGCCAAGATGGCTCCGCCGTAATCCTTTTTGGATAACCGGGTAGCTCCCTGCATTTCTTCCGGCAATTTTTCCTTGATCTGCAGCTTCGTGAAGCAAGGCAACCTCGTTACTGGCATCTCCGGCAATAAAGATAGTGGGAACTGTTGTCTGCATGGTGTAGCGGTCAATAACCAGAGGTACACCTTTGTTATCACGTGTAAGAGTGGTATGCTCAAGACCAAGATCGTCTATATTGGCCATACGCCCTGTGGCTGCAAGCAGATACTCTGCTGTAAACGTCTCTTCGTGGCCACTATGGTTGGTATATCGAATTTCAACACCCTCATCATTCTCTTTCATGGATTGCACCGGATTTTTGGGCGCAAAAAAGAACTCCTGATTAAAGGCAGCCTCGGCATAATCTCTTACCGCCGGGTCGGTGAGCGGGCGGATACGGCCGCTGTTGCCAAACAGACGAATATCCACACCCAGTCGAAAAAGAGCCTGTGCCAGTTCAAGCCCAATAACACCCGCACCAAAAACGGCAACTTTTTTGGGCAAATCTTTCATATAAAAAAGATCGTCATTGACAATAACCCTGTCACCAAATTTTTTCAGAAAATCAGGGATGAAAGGGGTTGAACCGGTGGCAATAACAATACGCTTTGCCCTGATCTGTAAAGTATCATCAATCTGCAGGGTGTTGTCATTGATAAATCTTGCTTTTCCCTCAATTTTCTGCTCCTGGGGAATGGCATCAATACTCTGGCGCACAAAACCGACAAAGCGATCTCTTTCGGCAAGTACCCGGCCCATAACTTCCTTTCCTTTAATGCGTTTTACCTGAGGATAAATACCAAAATCTGGAGCCTTATCAAGCTGATGGGCAGACTCCGCTGCGGCAATCAACAGTTTGGAAGGCATACAGCCTACCCGTGCACAAGTTGTTCCCCAAAGCCCTCCTTCAATCAGTACAACCGATTGCGTGTACTCCAGTGCAGCGCGTCGAGCATTAAGCCCTGCAGAACCTCCTCCTATAATGGCAACATCAACGTCTTTTATTTTCATAGTACTGCTCCTTGCGTCTCAATTTTCCCCTGAAGTGAATGCTGACCTGCATGGATAATCTCTGCGGTAAGAATATCCCCTGGCGAGCCATCTATCGGCTCCTGAAGATGAACGATATGGTTACTTTCAGTTCGGCCGCGGGAGAGGAGGGAATTTCCTATCTCCGGCTCCAGCATAATTTTTTGTCTGCTTCCTATATACTCCTGGTTGCGTTCAAGGCTAATCTCATCCTGCCGTTGTTGAAAACGGGTTAAACGGGCAGATTTAACCTCCTCCGGGACAGCATCGGGAAATTTTGCCGCCTTTGTACCAGGGCGGGGAGAGTATTTAAAAGAGAAAGAGCCATGATAACGCACAGTATCAAGCAGTGTCATTGTCTGTTCAAAATCAGCATCACTCTCTCCAGGAAATCCAACAATAATATCGGTAGTCAAAGCAATTGATGGGCAAACTTTATGTAATTTATCAACAAGATCAAGATATCCTGCAATACTGTATTTCCGGTTCATTTTCTTTAACACGCTATCAGAGCCTGCCTGGACAGGCAGATGAAGCTGCGGACAAAGAATATCAATCTCACCAAAACAGGCGATAAGCTCATCTGTTAAATCTTTGGGGTTTGAAGTTGTAAAACGCAATCGTCTTAATCCTTTCTCTGCAAGTGCTGCCACATCTGTTAGTAGTCGAGGGAAACCATATTCTCCCCGTACGCCTCCTTCAACCACGCTGTTGGTTTTGCCATAGGAGTTTACATTCTGTCCAAGAAGGGTGATCTCTTTAACACCATTTTCCACGAGAACCCGGGCTTCATCAACAATATCTGCTGCTAACCTGCTTACTTCCCGCCCTCTAGTATGGGGCACAACGCAATAACTGCAGAAATTGTTGCAGCCCTGCATAATAGTAATAAATTTACGAAAAGGAGGGGCAGGGGAGTCGAGTGAAAAATTGGGGAGAAAACGAGGAATATCATATTTGTCTTGCAGAGAAGTTAGTACCCGGCTGCCGCCTTGCGTTGCATAGTGTAGGGCGGGAACCAACTGATAAATATTCTGGGTGCCAATAACCAGGGTTACATGGGGCATTTTTTTTATAATTTCAATACCCTCCTGCTGAGCAACACAACCTGCAACACAGATTTTCTGGTTAGGATTTTTTTTCAGGTTTTTGCGTAAGTACCCCAGCAGACTCATCACCTTCTGTTCTGCTTTCGCCCGAATAGAGCAGGTATTTAGTATAATAAGAGAGGCTTCATTTACGGTAAAAGATTCGGCATAACCGGCTTCCCGCAGGAGCTGCGCCATAATTTCTGAATCCCGCTCATTCATCTGGCAGCCAAAGGTTTTAATAAAAAATGTCGGTTTATGCTGATTGTTGGTATTCATAGAGTGTTCTTTATAGTTTTCAAGGAATCAGTTACGCAAATCTTTTGCAATAGCAGTAAGCAGGGAAAAAAGCTCCGGCATTAATTCCCTTGGAAAACGCAGGCGCACAATTCCCTTTTTATGATCAACACTTGAGAGCAGGGCGAGATTATCATATCCCTCAAGAATAAATTTTATGGTGTGAAACCGCCCCGGAGAGATACGCAGGAAAATTTCGCATAAATTTCTGGGGCGGGATCTTGTCTTACCTGGCATCTGTTTAAACATTAATAGAGGTGTCTACTGTTGTCATAGATGCACTGTTAGCAGCAAGCAGGGGAGAGATAACCTCTTTGAGATACTCTTCTGTCTGCTTTTCTGCCCGCCCGGTAAACTGGCTGTAATCTGCAATCATTGCATCAAGCTCTTCCTTATCAAAGGGAATACGAAGGTCATTTGCTAAACGGGCAAAAAGATCATTATCTCCGCCAAACTCTTTGACGTTACGGCCAGCAGCAAGAGAATGCTCCTTCACAACTTCATGCATCTCTTGACGGCTTTCGCCTTTTTCTACTGCCATCATCAATATCTTTTCTGTTGCCATAAAGGGAAGTTCTAAAAGAAGATAACGTTCAATCTGTTTCGGAAAAACAACCATATCAGATGTAACGTTATTAAAAATTCTAAGAATGGCATCGGTAAGCAGAAACGCTTGAGGGATATCCATACGGCGAATGGCAGAGTCATCCAATGTTCGTTCAAACCACTGGTTGCTGTAGGTTCCAGCAAAATTCTGCGGCAGATTCATCAGTTTACGGGCAAGACCGCATAATCTCTCTGAGCGCATTGGATTGCGCTTATATGCCATTGCCGAAGAGCCGGTTTGTTTGGCGGCAAAAGGTTCTTCTTGTACCTTAAGGTTAGAAAGCAGACGAAGGTCAGCGGCAAATTTATGGGTAGTTGCTCCAATTCCAGCCAGAGTTTCAGCAAGTTTCATATCAAGTTTTCTGGTATACGTTTGCCCTGTAACTGCAAAAATATCAGAAAAACCAAGTTTTTTAGCAACAAGTTTATCTAGAGCACGAACTTTTTCATGATCTCCATGGAAAAGTTCAAGAAATGTTGCCTGTGTGCCAACGGTTCCTTTGGCTCCACGTGCTTTCTGTTGACTTGCATAAAAATCAATAGATTCAAGATCCATCAAGAGATCCTGGAGATAGAGAGTATTCCGCTTGCCAACGGTTGTTGGCTGAGCCGCTTGATAATGAGTATAGCCAAGAGTTGGTAATCCTTTATGTTTGTCACAGAATGCAGCAAGATTTGCAATGCCATGCAGTAAGGCATTACGAATAAGAGCAAGAGCCTGTTTCTGAATAAGCAAATCAGTATTACAGACAACGAACTGTGAAGTGGCACCAAGATGAATGATCCCTGCAGCTTTAGGGCATTTTAAGCCAAATTCATAAACATGCGCCATAACATCATGGCGGATCTCTTTCTCTTTTTCAGCCGCAATTTCGAAATCTATATTATCAATGTTACGACGCATCTCATCAAGCATTTCTGTCGTAACAATATTTGTCAAGCCAAGTTCATGTTGGGCTTCTGCCAGAGCCAGCCAACATTTCCGCCAGGTTGTAAATTTATTCTTTTCTGAAAAAAGAAACTGCATCTCTTTGCTGGTATAACGGCTGACAAGCGGTTCCTGATAGATTTCACGATTCATAAAGCTCTCCAAGTAATGAGATTGTTTTTTACCTCTATCAAAAAGAAGTGATAAGAATTCAGGTGCAATAATATTGCCTCTGGAAAAAATAACAACCCGGATGTTTAGTAGAGAAATAAGGAATATAGTAAATGTCGCATAATGTATATTATGTTTAATTTTGTTTATATTTAATAATTCTAGTGTGTTGTGTTGATGTTTTTGATATTTATTTGATTTTAAGTTATTGACATGGTGAAAATCAAAAACTCTCTTTTCAGAGTTAATCGTGTTTGATTATCAAGAATGGATAGATTCTATTTGTTTTTCTTTGATTATTTATCTCTAAAAACTTGCAGTTAATTTTGGTTGGTGGCATATATGAAACCATGAGAGATATTGTTATCGACACGAACATTTTAGTCTCAGCCCTGAGGTCACGCAAAGGAGCAGCATACGCTTTAATTTCAAAATTGCCATTACAAAAGTTTACCTTTTACCTTTCGGTACCTTTGTACATTGAGTATCAAGATGTTCTAACAAGACCTGAAAATATGACAGGAAAAAATAGTAAGAAAGAAATTCTTGCTTTTCTGCGTTATATATGCAAGATGGCCCGCCACCAGAAAATATTTTATCTGTGGCGTCCTTGGTTGAAAGATCCAAAAGATGATATGGTTCTGGAGTTGGCAGTTGCTTCACATTGCAAATATATCGTCACATATAATCTTAAAGATTTTACAAACATTCAGCATTTTGGAGTTAAGGCTGTTACCCCAAAAGAGTTTTTAATAATTATTGACGAGGTATAAAAGTGAACAGCACATTAACCTTACGCCTTCCCTCATCACTTCATCAAACGATTAAAGAGCAGGCAAAATCGGATGGTGTTTCTATTAACCAGTTTCTTGTTACCGCCGCATCTGAAAAGTTATCCGCTTTAATGACGCAGGATTATCTGGCAAATGAAGCGGCAAATGGTAGTTATGAAGATTTTTTAAAAGTTCTAAATAATGTTCCGCCTTGCAAGCCGGAAGAATTTGATAAACTGTGATATCTATGTTAAGGGCAAACCCTAGCCATCTATATAGAGTGTATTTGCACTTGCCAGCTTACTGTTCCTCGAAAACGATTTTTGGTTAAGGAATAGACAAGTTTCCGCTGGTGCTGTTCCTGAATATCATCCAGATATTCTCTCATATTAAAGCCAATTCCTTTATGGTTGTGGTTTTGTCCACGAAATGTAACATTGATATGTTGATTTTGATTTCCCACAGCCTTTACGGAGCTGACAATCGCCTTATCATCATAAAAGAGAGGCTGCGGGTTCTCCACTCCAAACGGCTCAAGTAACGTAAAATAGCGTAGATACTTCCTGCTCATCACTGTATCAAGGGCACAGGGAAATTGTATTTGCTGATTTTTAACAACGCCCCTTTTCTCTGGTGCATTTGCGGTAAGCACTTCACCTATAAACTGCCCCATCTTTTTGGTGAATTTTGCAATATTCTCCTGATAAATCGTTATTCCGGCAGCCATGGCGTGGCCGCCGTAACGCTGGAGAAGTTCGGCACTGTCTTCAAGAGCGGCAACAAGGTTTATTCCGGCAATAGAACGCCCGGAACCTGTATATATATCCTTGCCCCCTGCAGTGCCAACTTTAGCAAGAACAAAGGCTGGCACCCCATACTTATCCACCAGCCGAGACGCCACAATACCCGCCACCCCAACATGAAAATCGCCATAAGCAATACAGATTTTCTCCTGCTCAGTCTTATATGCGGATGTCTGCCGTTGCGCCAGTTCAAAATCATCCTCTGTCTGCCGCTTACGCTGGTCATTAATCCGGTTAAGAGAATCCGCTTTTCTTTTGGCTACTTCGGGGCTATCGGCGGTCAATAATTCAACGGCTATTTTACTGTCGCCAAGACGTCCGGCGGCATTGATTCTTGGCCCAAGCAAAAAGCCGATATCCTCGGAACTCACCCCGCCGCTCTCTATTCCCGCTGCAGCGAGTAATGCAGAAATCCCAACAAATTTTGGTGCATTCAACTCTTCCATGCCGCCGCGAACGAGAATCCTGTTGGTGGGTGTTAGATGCACCATATCTGCCACCGTGCCAAGAGCAACAAAGGCTAGAAACTGCTTTATATTTAGATCGCTTATCTTTGGGAATAGACCTTTTTTCTTTAGCACCGATCGCAGCGCAATCGTTAAATAAAAGGCCAACCCAACCCCGGCAATCTTCTCTTTATGGAAGCCGCAGCCCTCCTGTTCAGGGTTAATAACAATGCAGTCCGGTATTCCCGTTGCTGGAATACTATGATGATCGGTAACAATAACCTCGCCGCCCATCTGCTGAATTTCTGCAATCTCCTTTTTACTGGAGATTCCATTATCTACGGTAATCAACAGAAATCTTTTTGATTGAAAACGGCTGATATTTTCTCTAAACCACTTTATATTTATTCCATAACCATCGGTAAGTCTGTTTGGAATATGCCATAAAACGTCTCTGCCTAACTGGCGAAAAAAATGGACAAGCAAGGCGGTTGATGTGGTGCCGTCAACATCATAATCTCCCCAGATAACGATTTGTAGCTGCTGTTCAAGATAGTTGACAATACGCTCTGCTCCGGCAAAAAGATTGAGCATATTTTCCGGTTTTGGCAAATCGGCAAGTTTAGGATGGAGAAATTTCTCGCGTTCCTCCGGGGAAGAGATCCCTTGTGCGGCAAGCAGATCAATAACGAATGGCGGCAGCTCTTCTCTTTCCATCATCGCCCTGCTCCCCTAAGCCATTGCCCGATTGTTGAGATAATATTCTCTTCTTCCTCCACGTTTACCCACTCAATTTCCTTATTTTTATTAAACCAGGTATATTGCCGCTTGGCATAGTGTCTGGTATCTCTTGCCAGGAGTTCAAGCATTCTCTCTTTATCGTATTTTCCTGCAAAATATTCATTTATATGGCGATAGCCGATGGATTGCATTGATTGCAGATCAGGAGAAATGCCTCTATCCAATAAGCTGCGTACCTCTTCTTCCAGTCCTGCCTGTAACATCAGCATACTGCGTTTATTTATACGCTGATATAACCGCTCCCGTGAACGGGTAAGCCCAATTTGCAACAGATAGGGAAACCGCGCCCTCTCCTCTTGATGCTGCACCGCTTGTTGTTGCAGATGTTTTGACCAGGGCTTTCCGGTGATCTCCCATATCTCATGCGCCCGCAGTAGCCGCTGGGTATCGTTGGGATGAATTCGCTCTGCGCTGGCTTTATCAAATTGTGCAAGTTTTTGATGTAGTTTCTCGTTTCCAAGAGTATCAAGCTGTTCTTTCAAATTTTTTCTTATGTTATTATCGGAAGGAATTTCAGCAAAGATACCATGCAGCAGCCGTTCAAGATATAACCCTGTCCCCCCTGTTATTAACGGCAGTTTTCCCCTGCCGATTATCTCGTTAATACTTGCCAGCGCATCCCGGCGAAAACAGGCGGCATCATAGGAATCATCAGGATCAACAATATCAATCAAATAGTGAGGAACCTGTTGTCTCTCGGCGATGGTGGCCTTGGCAGTACCAATATCCATAAAGCGATAAACCTGCATGGAATCCATACTGATAATCTCAAAACCGAACTCCTGGGCAATACGTAGAGATAATGCCGTCTTTCCCACAGCGGTGGGGCCAACAAGTACCAATATCGGCGTGGAAAATTGCTCTTTCACCCTATTCATTCCGCTCTCTTTATCGTCGTTATATTTTCAAAAAGGAAAAATTTTTCCAGATATTGTGCTTTTTTAACGCCCACTCCTTTAAGAAGACGTAAATCTTGCTTACAGGTAAATGCTCTTTTCTGTCGCAGTAAACAGATCTCCTTTGCCATTTTGGGCCCAACACCGCGAATGGTTGTCAATTTTTCAAAAGAGGCGGTATTGACATTCATTTTGCCAAAGAGAAAAAGGGAGAGCTCTTCTTGCTCTCTTCCTTTAAGTGAATGGCACTCCTCTGCTTTGGTGCAGGGGCGTATAAACACCTCTTTAGAATCGTTCATCGCAAGGGTTGCAAAAGGCGCGTCTTTTTCTCTCCCGTTAACTAAAAAACGAGGAGATGGGGCAACGAAAAAGAGCAGTATAATGAGAAAAAAAAGAAGAGCAAGCCCCCTGCCCCGCTCCATGTCCCTTTTCTCTTCAGTAGTACAGGCTCTTCTTTTCATTGTTTTCTCGCGGCTGACAAGGTAAAACAACAGCACTCTATAGTGCTCTACACAATTTTTAGAGGATTCACCGTAAACATCTTTTACTTAAAACTCTAGCATAGATAAAAAATAATGGAAAATAAACCTTTTAATATTGTTCTTGTTGAACCGGAAATTCCCCCTAATACCGGTTCCATTGCCAGACTCTGCGGAGCGACCAATACTATTCTCCATCTTGTTCATCCTCTGGGCTTTTCCACCGATGATAAACACTTGAAGCGGGCGGGGCTGGATTACTGGAAGTTTGTTAATATCGTGTACTGGCAGAGTTTTGATGAATTTCTGGAGCGGCAAAATGATAACGAGCTTTTTTTCCTTACCACCAAAACGAAACGAAGCTATACCACAGCACCCTTTGTGCCGGGCAGTTATCTTATTTTTGGCAAAGAGACCAAGGGGCTGCCGGAATCAATACTGGAACTCTATAAGGATCGTTGCTATACCCTGCCTATGCCCAATTCTCATATCCGCAGCCTGAATCTGGCGATGACCGCAGGAATTGTTTTATATGAGGCAATTCGGCAGAATAGTTAGTTGTTGTGCCAAGGCTTAATTCATTTTGGTGATTTTGGGTCAATATCGATCTTCTCTTCCAGCATGATTTGCAGTTTGATACGTTACTCCAAAAATGGTATCGCCCAGCCATTTTTTGAAAGATGGATTGTCGCTGAACTGCTTGAACAATTCTGTATGGTCAGCAAGTAATTCCACCATAACGCGCCCAAGGGCTTTATCGTGTTCAATACGGGCATTTTGTTTATCTGAGTTTTTCATGGCATTTTGATAAGCGGCATCAGCGGCAACTTTATCGGGAATTTCCTTTGCAATAACTTTTCGGATTTTATCGGCGTCCTTCCACTCAATATTTCCAAAAAGATCATTAAAGGTCTTGATAATATTGCTCAGTTGATCCAGTTCCGGTTCCGGCTTTTGTCCTCCTCCAGCCATTGGTACAGGGCCAAGTTCTGCATCTTCATCGGCAAGGGCAATATCCATGCTTGCCTGTACTTCAGCCCGATAACTGTCCATGTCGATTGTTTCAAGAATCCCTTTGGACAGGTCCTCTTCTTTTGGCGCAGGCAATTTGGGAATAAGAAAATTCAGAAATATCGAGAGTTTTTCCCAATCGGCATTGGTATATGGCAAAATAGAGCCCAGAAAACCGTATGTCCTGACGAATGCCTTGGCTTTGCCCTTAAAATCTGCCTGAGCATCTTCATCAAGATCACTACTATAGATTGCGCTACAGCCGTCCAGCAAAGGATCAAGCCGTTCCCTTTCTGCCCCGTCCAGATAAAGCTCTACCAGGCGTTCAATCTGTTCAGGCGAGTAAACCTGATAGCCGTCCAGGTCGGATTTAAGATCATGAAGTTTGTTGGGGTCGGTTTCTTCACTAAGTATGGTTGTACGGTAATAGTCGG
>PDWI01007963.1_pt1 | contig 12889 bp, 7 predicted proteins | sample 1430891 | NCBI WGS metagenome assembly PDWI01 (sample SAMN01162508, study PRJNA174530) | Oral metagenome, whole genome shotgun sequencing project. | biome: Marine environment; feature: Marine mammal; material: Swab sample of the gingival sulcus; isolation source: swab sample of gingival sulcus... | reverse complement strand
TGAAGCAGACATAAAAAAACGCTTTGAAGCTATGCAAATAACAGATAGCTTTGATACTGATGATATTTTTGCAAAAGCCAAACAATCGATTATATTAGCAGATGATAAAGGATTAGCTGAATTGTTAAGTAAAAACAAAAAGCAACTTTTTGACCAAAATGGTTTAGATAGAGAAAATAAAGAGCATTTGCAAGAAATCGCCAACTTTGTTTATGAAAATAAAAAAGATTTGGTTAATTCTTGGGAATATCATAAGCTAACAAAAGCTCTAAAATATATATCTTGGAGCTTTTTTTGCACTCTGTATACGGCAGAAAATTTCATAAAGTATCATTTTAAAATAATTGTATTCAATCACAAGTTTTTTTAAACCACTTTTTAATTTTTTGTAAATCATTTCTCTGAACACGACAATTTTTAGAATTTTCTATTGAAATATATCAAGATTTATAAAAAATTAAAAATTTCTATGAGGTTCTATGATTTTATGGAAAAATCTAAGCAATCAAAACCTTTTGAAAGCCATAAAAAACACTAGTGTAGAATAGTAATTTTGTACCAAAAAGTAGGACTCTTGTGTAATAGATATTAGTTCAAAAAAATATGAAAAATTTAAACCTCATTGTTTTAATTAGGTTATAATAGAATAAGAGTGAAACATTATCATCAATTATTTTTTAATCTTAATAGACTGAGTATAAATTATGGATAATCAAATAAATAATCTTTATTGGCAATTACCTAGTGTAGAATCTAAATTTAGAGGTCATATTACTTTAGAAAAACTAGGAAAAAATATCAAAAGAGTATTTCGTAAATATAAATATATTGAATATTTTGGTAAACTATTATCGAAAGATGATGAAGAATGTGCAGAAGAATTTCTTTTAAAATTCTTTTTAGATGGTTTTGATGAAAAAATTAATGTTAAATTAGCTAACTTATCATTAAGAGATAATTCAGATAAACGGATTTCACTCTCCATTAGAATTCCATGTCATAATGATTTAAATGGTGATGAATTACTTCCACACAATGTAGCAGTTGCAATTATAGGCTATTGTCCAACTGCTCGTCGTAATCCTATTTTTATTCCTGAAAAAGTAACTTTAACCCATGGACAATTTGAAGCCACTTCTTATGAAGCAGAAATTGGCATAAACTTTAATTATTTAGCAGAAAATCAATACCCACCCAATCAGAGTCAAAATATTCTTTCATCTACTACTTTTCTTGAAAGTTTACCTAAGTATGCAGTTGAGACAGGTAAACGACTTAAAGAGTGGCAAGATTTTTTAAAATTTAAAGAAAAGTTAATTAAAGATAAAGCAGAAGGTTTACGATATTTAAACTGGAGATTTAATGAAGATACGGAGCAATTAGAATTTTTAGTTATTGCAAAGGATAAGGATTTTCTAAAAAAAGTAACAAGAACGTTTAATCGTCAGAATTTACAAGCATTTGATATTAAAGTTTCAGAAGATGAGTATTATTTTAATTTACCTCAAAAAGAAGGAGATAGGATACAGAGTGCTTTTAGGGATTTAGGTCAAACAAATAATAAGTCGTTAAAAATTATTGATGATAATAATCCAGATAAAAAACTTGTTGAAACATGTAAACAATATCGTAAAAATCTTGCAAAAGAAGAAAAGGATAAAACAAATTTTAACTTTGAAAAAGCTATTTTTGCTTTTTTACATGTTGATTTATTAGAAGATGCGAGTAATAAAATAGCACAATTTGAAGATGATGTTAATGAAGACTCTTCAGAATGGCAAAGTCGTAGTGATAAAATTAACAATTTTTTTCGCAATATTCCTCAAGGTGGCTTTTTAGCCATTTCTTTGGTAGGTGATTTGGCATTATTAGACCGTCATAAGCGTGCGGTGTCAAATTTACGACAAAATGAAGGGTGTTATGCTCCTTATCTCTCAAACTATTTATTTGATATTAACAATGCTAATGAACCCAATAATATTGAAGAAATTAAAGAGTGGGAAAATAATAATTTAAACGATAACCAAAAGTTAGCAGTGCAAAAAATGTTATCTGCCCCTGATATTTGTTTAATACAAGGACCTCCTGGTACAGGTAAAACAACTGTTATTGCAGAGGCTTGTTTACAATTTGCCAAACGAGGAGAAACTGTTTTATTGGCGAGTCAAGCACATGATGCTTTAGATAACGCATTATCACGCTTAGAAAATAATCCTAATCTAAGAGCAATTCGTTTGGCTAAAGATGAAAGTCGTATTACTGATGATGGTAAGGAATTTACAGGGATAAATGTTCTTGAAAAACAATATACAGCTTTAAAAAATTATGTGGTTGATGAATATCTCAAACCACAAGAAAATTTGAATGAAGAAATCAAAAAAGTTGATACATGGCTTAAAAATGCCGAATTTATTAATAGTGATTTAAAACAGCTACGCAACCAATATGCAGAAATAGATATTTCTTTGAAAGAGTTAAAAATCCAACTTAAAGATAGAAAAAAACAGTTTTTAAGAGATAAAGAAAACTATCAAAATAGCACAAAAACAAAGGAAGATATTCATTATTTGATACAATTTCTTGAGGGTACAAGACAAGATTTACCACAATCAAATAATCCATTACCTAAAGTTTGTCACGAGTTAGTAAAAATCCTTTGTAATTTACCTATTACGATAAAAATTAAACAAGATTTTAGTTATAATGACTTTTTATCTAGTCCTCCGTATCAAACAAAAATCTTGGAAACATTGTTTAAAAACTGGCAACTTCTTGTAAATCATCTACCTCAAATTTCTATTGATTTAAATCGTTTAAATGAAATGGAAGACGGTAAAATATTAGATGTTGAAACAAAATTCAAAATCAATGAATTAAAACAGGAGATTTCACAATTACAAAAAAGATTAGATAATGATGAGGATAACCTATTTACAGAATGGAAAGATAAAAGAAAAGAATTAATAAATCTCCAAAACACAACAACCAATTATTTAACAGGTGAATATTATCAATTATTTGATGATGGTGATAAATTTATCAAAAATGAAGATTTAAATGAATTAAAAGAGTTGTTAAAAGAAAGATTAAATATATTACAAACTCAAAAAAATCATATTGAAGCTATTACTAATAATCTGATTAATGAATTAAACAAACTACATAAGCAACTTAATCCTATTCAACCTAATGAAGAAATTCTTGAGCAATTTCGCAATCAACATGCTAGCTTGCAAAGAAAATTAGATGAAATTACAAATAAAGGAAAAAGCAAAAACCAAGATGCAGAAAAATTATTGCAATCAATAGATTTAAATAATTATCATAAAAAAGAACTTGAGAATGAGAATATTGTTAAAGAGAAATTTGATAATATTATTAAGCAACAATCTCAAAAATTAAATAATTTACAACACGAATTAGAGGCTATTACAAATAACAATAAAGAATTTCAACCATTATTTGATTTGTGGACTGATATATTATCAGACCCATTAAAACGAGCAAAAGCAGATTGGAATGATTTAAAAGCCCCTTATATCAAAAGTTGTAATCTTGTTGCTATTTCTTGTAATGAAAATGAGAGAACATTAAATGACGCAGGATTTGATGGCTTTGATGTTGTTATTATTGATGAGGTATCAAAAGCAACCCCTCTTGAGCTATTATTGCCCTTAATGCGTGGTAAAAAAGCCATTTTGGTGGGCGACCATCGCCAATTACCGCCAATATTTAATGAATCAGATGGCTTTACCTTTGAAGAAGAAGTCGAGCAAAATGAAGAATTAGATGATAATGAAAGACAAACTAATTTAACTAAAGATAATTTCAAAAAATTTGAAAAAATGGTAACAGCGAGTTTATTTAAAGAATTATTTGAAAATGCTCCTGACTCATTACGACAACGTCTTGATATTCAATTTCGTATGCACCCTGACATTATGAGAATGATTAATTTCTTTTATGAAGGAAGATTATCCTGTGGTAATCCTGATTTAGTACGAGAACATAATATTGAATTTAAATCAAAAAATAATGTCTTACTAAAAAAAGAAGACCATGTATTATGGATTGATACAACTGATGATGAAAATGACAAACACTATTCCATTAATCAAAATACAAGTAACATTAATCAAATGGAGGCTCGTTTAATAGCTAAAACATTGGTTGATATGAATAGACAAGCCGAAAAGCAAGGATATAACAAAAAGAATAAATTAAAAGTTGGTGTTGTTTCATTTTATCAACCACAATGTCGTACTATTCGTGATGAAATTCGGAAAATTAATAATCGTAAATTACGATTTAACGCACTTGATGTAGAAATTAATACAGTCATTCGTTATCAAGGTAAAGAAAAGCCAATTATATTACTGAGTTTAGTAAAAAATAATGGTAAAGATAAGTCCCAAAAATTTAGAGCAGGAAGAGCTAATATTGCCCGCTTTGAATTTATTAATGTAGCTATGTCTCGAGCTCAAAATTTATTATTAGTATTTGGGGCAAGAAATATGCTTGAAAACCGAGAAGTACGTTTACCAAGAATGGATAGAAATGGTTATGATAATAAAATGGTATATAAAAATATGTTTAACTATTTAGAGTATAGAGCAGAATCAGGCTCTATCTGTACTGCTAGTGAATTTGCAAAAACAATATCAACAGAGAAAAATTAAAGGAGCAATAAATGACTGATAGATTATTAACAAAAACGGATTTTTATTATCCTATTTATAAAGTGAGAGCAAATATTAGCTATCGCAAGATTGGAGTTCCAACAGTGTTTGCTGAATTACTTATGAATCTTGCCGAAAATTCTAAATTTAAGCATTTATCTGATTATACTCTAAAGCATATTGTAGATAGCTTTCAACTAGATGATATTTTTATCACTCATACATTAGAATATTTATGTGATTTTGAAGTATTAGAATATATTTTTACAAATGATTTATCAAAGATTAAACTTGCAGACCTTAAATTGACTGATGTCGGTAAAGACTTTTATCAAAGAAAAAAAATGCCGGGGAGAAAGCAAAATAAAGTAGAGTTTTTTTCCTTTCACCCTCTTAATAAAAAATATATCAAAAAATCAGGAATAAGAAATCCTAATAATGGTTTTGCTTTAAGTACTGATTTATTTCCTGTGCAAGAAGATATTTTGAACGAGTTAAGTTCAGTAGCTGTACAAGAACTAAAATGGTTTACAAATGATGTTACTGTTGAGCCTAATGGTATTAATCATAATTTTGACGAAAATAATTGGGAATCTGTGCAAGTAAAATTAACTTTAGACCATAATAAAAACTTAGCTCTTACTAGTGATAATAAATTATTTCAAAATTGGATTGATAATGCTACAACAGATTTATTAAAGGAAAACGTTCTAACTCCTTTATTGCAACAGGCTAATGCTCAAATTGAAACTGATACAGTAATAGAATATAAAGAAGATGAGATTTTGTCTTTAGTGCTTGCTGATATTAAATCTGATTTTAGTAAAGTAAAAAATAACAATGCGATTGCAGTTAAATTTTCAGATAAACAAGAAATTCCAACTAATTTTCCAAATATTATTTTAAATGATGAAGTAAACGATGCAAAATTACAAGATAAACAATTAATTATCCCGAAATCACAAATTGATATTTCTGAAAATACCACACAAATTTTCTTTACGTTTGATAGTGATATTTTATTTATAGAATCTAAAGGGCAGATAGACTGCTTTTTTCATCATCAAAATTATAAATTACCTGTTAAAATTGTATCGAAAACTAACAATAATGATTTTAATAGTCTTGTATGTTTTCAAAATCCGAATAAAGATACTCTTATTTTTATGTCAAACTTTATCAGTGAGAAAGAATTACTCAATAAACTACCCAAAATGAAAATAACAGAGGCTTATAAATTTCATAACTCTATTAAAGATACTTGGAATAAAACCTTTAATCCTTTGGAGTGGATAGAAAAAATTGAATTACTTACAAGTGATGCAGAAATTATTCAATTTAAAAAGTTATTCCCGAAAGCTACTCTTCAGCTAGTACATATTACTACTCAGCTACAAAGCCAACTTCTTGATAAATTTTTGCATAATCCTAATGTAGAAAGGCAGTATTTTTTTGAGGAGTTCAAAGAAATTATTCAATTAACAAAAACAATATATAAACTTAATCCATTAGAATTAGATGCTAAATCAGTATCACAAGAAACTTGTGAAAATATTAAGCAATGGAAAAATATATATAATAATTTTAAAATTGATTTTAAAGAAATAGCAGATAACTCTCAAGAATTATCAAAAATAGATAAACGATTAGACGAATGGCTGAATAATGTAAATAACTTATTTGAACCATTTAATCAAGAAAATAAATATGCTGTATTAGATACCAATTTTGTTATCAATGATGGTAATAAAATTAGAGATATATTAGAACAACGTACAATTATTTTACCAAATATTATTTTGCAAGAACTTGATAAATTAAAGCAAGAAAAAGCTAATGCAGTAAAAAATGCTGAGAAAGAAAAAGATGTAAATTTTGATAAACTTAATCAGAAAATAGAGAAAAATGAAAGTTTTATTAATAAAATTAACCAGCAATTAGAAAGTTTTAATAAAACTGATGATGAGTTAAAGAAATTATCTAAAAAAGAAAAGAAAAAATATAACACAGAAAGAAATCAGCTTAATAATTCTTTAAAATTAAATGAAGATGAATTGTCTAAGTATCATGCTGAAAAAGATATATTAGAGGATAATATCAGAAAATTAGAAAAAGAAAGTTTTGATATTCGTGAAGCAACAAGATTAATTGAAGAATTATCACTCAATGAAAATATAGAAAATGCAAATGAATCTATCCTAAAAATGATTGTTTCAAACAATAAAGTGGCTGATGATGAAATTTTAGCAATCGCAGTACGATATAAATTAAATGATGTTGTTTTATGTACAAATGATAAAATTTTACAAAATAAAGCAAAAGGTTTAGGTATTAATATTAATTAAGGAATATTATTATGAGTGCTTGGCATGAAAGACAATATAGATTACGCAGAGAAAGAGAAATTAGAGCTCAAGCTCATCAAAGACGAATGAAGGATATTCAAAGGAATAATGAAAATTTTATTCTTCGTTATGAGCAAGTGTTAAATGATTTAGTCAATCAAGGTTTAGAAGAATTTATGCAAGATGAATTTAACTTTATTCGTCAAGAAATAAATAGAATTCGTTTTGCATCTGACCCTTTTGAAGCAAGACAATGGAGTATGGAATTAGCTCAACGTGTGCGAACATTGCCTGCTCAAGCTCGTGAACAAAGAAGAGTTTATCAAGAATATGAACGCTTACAAAAAGAAGAGCAAGAACGAGAGGCTCGCCAACAACTGCAAAAAATTAAAGAAGAAAAACAATTATTGTGGACAAGTCTTACTGATAATTGGGAAAATAAATTAGCACGCAATTTGGCTTTTAAAAAATTGGCTGAATTAAAAAAACAACTGTTTAAAGAAGATTTAGATATAGAAGATGTTAAAATCAGAGTTGAAACGATTAAAAAACAATCAGAAATTGAAGCTCAAAAAATTCAGCAAGAATTTACAGAAAACATCAATGCACAAGCTGTAAAAGAACAAAAAGAAGAATTTATTCAAGAAATTGAAAAGATTAAATTACCTGTAACACAAAGTGAACGCTTAAAACAAAAAATCACTGAGGCAGATGAAAAAAATATTGGAAAAGTTATAAAAGAAATTCAGCAAAGTGAAGATGTATCTATAGAAAATGAAGAAATTCGTAGAGAGATGGTAAAAGCTGTTTATAAATCATTAAAAGAAGCGGGTTTTTCGGTATCAAAACCTATCAAGCAAAATGATGATGAAGATATTGTCCTTATCCAAGCACATCGACCGTCTGGAAATCAAGCAAAATTCAGAGTTAAATTAGATGGTACAGTACGTTATGAATTTGATAATTATAAAGGGCAACAATGTAAAAAAGATATGGAGCAAGTTCTACCAAAATTATCAGAGATTTATGGAGTTAATCTTTCTAAAGAGCGAGTTATTTGGGAAAATCCTGACGATGAAAAAATGGATGCAAAGCCAATAGCACCTATATATAACAAATCACAAAAGTAGAGGTCAAAGATGAATAGTAATAAATATGTTAATAGTTGGCTAGAAAATTTTGAACAACAATCAATGATTCGTCGTGGATTAATCGTCAGTGGTAATATTATTGATTTATCGTTTAATCAATATAATGATATAGCACCTGTTAATACCGTGATACAAGAAAGTTTAAAAGCAAAGGGATTTGAAAAAGTCATTTTTTATTCTCGTCTTTCAGGCATTACAGGGATTAATTCTCAAGAGTGGGACGAATTAACTCAACTAAATCAAGAGATTGAGTCTGGTGATGATTATGATATGGGCGATGACCTTGATGATAATGATTTAACCAACATTGCTGGGCAAGCTCCTCTTGCTATTGAGGATTTTTTTGCCACTGTTGAAACGGTAATGACAAAAACAAAAAAATCTATCGCATTTATTGTAGATTGGTCAAATTATCTGTTTGGTCAAGTAAATGCGTTAAGTGAATGTGAAAGAGCATGGTTACAACGAATTTCTACAAGTTTAAGAGATGCTGAACAAGCTGATAGAATAGATGAAATTGGCAAACCTCAAAGTATAGTAATTTTTCTCTGTAATGGTAATAGTGTACTACCGCCAACCATGTATTTAAATAATCCTTTATTTGCAGAAATTACCATTCCTTTACCAAATATTGAAGAGCGTGAAAAAATGATTCTTGCTCGCTCTATGCAATTTAATATCAAAGAAAGTTTACATCAAGGCAATCAAAATGTTGCAGATTTTGTTACTTTAACCGATAGATTAATGCTACGAGATATAGATAACCTTGTTAGATTATCAAGACAACAGAATGAATCTATTAATTTTAAAAATTTAGTTTCGTTATATCGTTTTGGCAAAAAAGAATCTCCATGGGAAAAACTAAATTATCAGCGTTTAAAAATGGTAAAAGAGAAACTACAAGAGCGAGTAAAAGGACAAGACAAAGCAATTGATGTTGCCAATACAGTGTTAATCCGTGCTTTTACAGGCTTATCGGGTTTGCAACATAGTGCAAAAGCAAGAACTCCGAAAGGAGCATTATTCTTTGTTGGTCCAACAGGTGTTGGTAAAACAGAACTTGCAAAATCATTGGCTCAATTTTTATTTGGTGATGAAGATGCTTGTATTAGATTTGATATGTCAGAATTTAATCATGAACATGCAGACCAAAGATTAGTCGGAGCTCCCCCCGGTTATGTTGGCTTTGAAGAAGGCGGACAATTAACAAATGCCGTCAAAAATCATCCATTCTGCTTATTGTTATTTGATGAAATTGAAAAAGCTCACCCTAGAATCTTAGATAAATTTTTACAAATTTTGGAAGATGGTCGATTGACAGATGGTAAAGGGGAAACAATATCTTTTTCAGATACCTTTATTGTCTTTACTTCTAATATTGGGGCATCGGATATTCAACTGAGTGATGATCAAGAAAGTGTAGCCTCACAATTTAAATCAGCAGTACAGTCACATTTTAAAGATGAATTAAAACGTCCTGAACTTTTGGGAAGAATAGGCGAGGCAAATATTATTCCCTTTAATTTTATACAAGATATGGAGGTTTTAAAGAATATTGCACGAGCAAAAATTAAACCTTTAGAAAATAGATTAAAAGAAAAATGGCAAATATCTAAATTAACTTTTGAAGATGAAAACAAGGCATTAAATACACTTGTTGAGCAAACAAATAAACAACATGGGGGGCGTGGTATTTTAAATGTGTTAATTAAATCTTTATTTGACCCTCTTGCAGAGTTTATATTTGAGCAAGCATCTAATCCTGATTCACTTATTGGAAAAGAAATTTGTATCATTCAGGCAGGAAAGTTTTTTGATTTTGAGTTAAGATAAATGCATTTTTTAAATATTTCGAGTATTATTGAGGCGACAGAAGCTGAAGGTCCTGGTTTACGCTTTGTTATATGGGTTCAAGGCTGTTTAAAACGTTGTAAAGGTTGTTGCAATAAAGAGTTATTGCAGATAAAACCAACAAATATAATAAATTCGCAAAATATCATTACTCAATTAGAAAATGCTTATCAACAATACCCCTTGGAAGGCATAACTTTTTTAGGTGGAGAACCACTGTTACAGGCTCAAGGTTTGGCGGATATTGCCAAAAGGGCGAAAGAATTGGGACTTTCTGTAATGATTTTTACAGGCTATCAATTGCATGAAATAAATGAAAATGACTTTAAAGGAGTAGATAATTTATTAAAATTTACAGATGTATTAATTGATGGTGAATTTGATTGTAATAAAATAGAAACTACTAGAAATTGGGTGGGTTCTACAAATCAAAGGTTTCATTATTTAACAGATTTTTATTCAAATGAAATTGAAACTAGAGAAATATCAATTACTAATGAGTTACGTATTAAACTAGATGGAAAAATAAGTGTCAATGGTTTACCTTTTAAACTAAAATAATTAGAGATATTAGAAAAAATTTAATCAAGGTTTTAATAGTTAAATGTTAGTAGGAGAATGATTTGGAAAAAATTATTTATATAGCTGGTATTGTTTATGGAAGTATGGTTGATGGTCCTGGATTAAGAACGGCAGTCTTTTTAAGTGGTTGCCATGTTGGTTGTAAAGGGTGTCATAATCATGCTTTTTGGAAAAAGAAGAATGGAAAAAAATTTTTAATTGATGAACTTATTGAAGAAATTAAAACAAATACCCCACAGAAAAAGATAACTATTAGTGGTGGAGAGCCTTTAGAACAATATGATGCTGTTAAAATTCTTATTGATGAATTAGCAGATTTTGATATTGGCTTATATACTAGTAGAGAAATCAATGAAGTTGATAATGAAATCTTAAAAAAATTAACATTTATAAAAACTGGTAAATTTGAATTAGATAAGTCTATTCAAGGAAAATATTATGGTTCTAGTAATCAAAAAATTCATTTTTTAAACGTTACAATGGAGTAATTATGAAAACAAAAGATAATACAAATAATTATAACTGTTCCGCAAACATAGTATATGAAAGTGGAGTATCAGATCACAAAAAAAATATCTTTAATTATTTATCAAATGAAGAAAAGCAATTATTTGCTGATAACAAAATTTATATGCATGATTCTGAATATTTCAACATTACTCTGAATTGTGTATCTATGTCATTAGAATCTATTTTTAAAGAAAAATTAATTATTAATGATGTATCTTTAGATCAACCAGCAAATATTTCTGAAATTTTTACACAACTTAATATTTTTATTATCAATTTAGAAAATGAAATTTCTGGAGGCTTAACTTTTGTCAATTTTGATTATGAATTAGATAAATTATTAACTAAATTAGAAATTCATGCTATTAATGATCAGGAATTAAAGATACATATTAAGTCATTATTTCAACAAATTAATTTTGCTAATAGTAGATTTGGCAATCAATCGCCCTATATTTCGTTTACTGTAGGAATTGTAAATACAGAAAGAGCATCGCTGATATGTCAGTTAATGTTAGAAGTTCTAGAAGAGGGAGCATCTGGCAAAAAACCTTATATTTTCCCTAATATTCATTTTAGAGTCAAAGGTGGGGTTAATAAAAACAAGCAAGACCCTTATTATCATTTATACAGCCTATCAAGGAAAGTTACATCGCATCAAATGAACCCAACATATATACTTGCAGATAGTCTCTTAAATAAAGATATCGACCCATTAGATTTGCATGTAGTGGGCTGTCGTTCACGATTATTAGAAACATTAAATGGTAATAAATGTGGTATAGGTAGAACTAATATTGGTGCTGTCTCTATCAACCTGCCAAATATCGCAATGAGATTGCAAGATGAGCAACAAGTAAATCAAGAAATAAAAGAAATTATGAGAAATGTTGTACATATTCTTATAACAAAGCAAAATATTTTAAAAGATAATCATCTTAAATATGCTCCTACATTAATAAAAAACAACCTACTCTATCCGTTTAATAATGACGTCAATCTTATCCTTGATGAGGCTAGTTTATCTATTGGATTTATAGGTGGACAGGAATATTGTGATATATTATACCCTAATAAAACACTTCAAGATAAACATAAGCTTCTTAATAAGACACTAAAAATGATGTCCGATTATTGTAATAATTTATCGGATGAATTCAAAAGAATAGTCACCTTAATAGGTGTTTCAGGTGAAGGAATATCATATTATTTTCCTCAACATGATTTAAATAAAGAATATAGTAATAATTACTATCATATTCTTGAAAAAAATTTTTATACAAATTCTTTTCATATTCCTGTTTATGAATTGATTAACCCCATAGAAAAAATAACTATTGAAGGGAAGAATCATCAATATTGTAATGGAGGATGTATTTCATATATTGAAGTATCTCATGTAAAAGATAATATAGAAGGTTTTGAAGACCTGTTAGCAATTGCTGAAACGAATAATATACATTATTTAGGATTTAATTTTGAAAAAAACATTTGTAATGATTGTTACTTAGATTCAGAAGATGAAAATCAATGTACTCACTGTGGTAGTAGTCACATTACTAAAATACGTAGAGTCAGTGGTTATTTAGGATATTTAAATTCCTTTAGTAAAGGAAAAAAACTTGAGGAAACCTTGAGAATACGACATACAAATATCATAAATTAAGACCTGTAAAACCCCACTCTCAACTCTTTATAAGTAATTCAAATTGAAGAGGAGGGTTTCCAAGACTTCTATTGATTAAAAAACAAACATTATGAGCCAAAATTT
>PDWI01007730.1_pt1 | contig 12889 bp, 12 predicted proteins | sample 1430891 | NCBI WGS metagenome assembly PDWI01 (sample SAMN01162508, study PRJNA174530) | Oral metagenome, whole genome shotgun sequencing project. | biome: Marine environment; feature: Marine mammal; material: Swab sample of the gingival sulcus; isolation source: swab sample of gingival sulcus... | reverse complement strand
GAATCAGCACCAAGGTCGCTAGCGAAATTTGCTTCACGAGTTACTTCTGACTCTTCGCAACCTAACTTATCAACGATAATTGCTTTTACTTTTTCTTCGATCATAATCTTTCTGTGTTTAATTGTTTATAATTAACTTAATTTCTTCTATCTTTATCGTGGGCAAGCAAAAATACTAATTGCACAAAGCAAGCCCATTTGTGCACAAAGATAATTATTTTTTATGAAACAAATAGCAATTTTGGCTTCTGGTAGTGGTTCAAATGCCGAAAAGATAGCGAATTACTTTGCTTCTAGCACAGAAATTAAGGTCGCTTGTATCATCTCTAATAAGGCAGAAGCAGGCGTTTTAGCTCGTGCCGAACGCCTTGGCATTCCGCATTATCATTTTGATAATCAAAAGATGAAAGAAGGAGCAGAAGTCATCAAACTTTTATTTGATTTAGAAGTTGAAGCCATTATTTTGGCAGGTTATTTGCTGATGATTACTCAGCCTTGGCTCAAAGCTTTCCCAAATAAAATTATCAATATACACCCTGCTCTTCTGCCCAATTACGGCGGTAAAGGAATGTATGGCGACAACGTTCACAGAGCTGTCTTAGCTAATAAAGAAGCTTTTTCGGGTATTACGATTCATTTAGTTAATGAAGAGTATGACAAAGGTCAGCCACTCCTTCAAGCTACTTGCTCTGTACGTCCAAACGATACGATAGAAAGGCTTGCCAATCGCATTCATTCTTTAGAGCATCGCTTCTTCGCCCCCACGATTGAGCAATACCTCCTTAAAGAGTTATGAGTTGATTATTAAGAGTTAAAAGTTATTTCATTCTCCGAAAAACAATAATAGGCTGTGCATTTCTGCACAGCCTATCTTTTTTTTTATGATTTATCTTCTTTTACTCTAACTCTTATCAGTTCATAAGTAATATAAACAACTGTTAGTATTAGCCATAATGGATCTTTAAATACAACAGTTAAGGCTACTGAAACAATTAAACCTACAAGAATACCTCTTTTATTTATCTTACTCATCTTGGTCTAGATTTTGAATTAAGAGGAGCTTTATTTGATTGCTTCAATCTTAAAGTTTACGTATTGATATGTATTCTTATACTTCTCTAGCGAAGCCTTAGGTACGTAGAGCGTTCCAAAGAAACTATTCAAAAATGTCCACTTAATTGTAGGAGGTTCTTCTACGTGTGCGTAGATTTTTTTTATGTGTTGAGAAAAAGAGAAAGCATCACTATGCCACTCAACTTTCTTACTAAAACTAAATGTCGTTAAATCCGAACATAATGCAAAAGCAAGAGAGCCCACATATTCAGTTTCTTTTGGTATGGTAACTTCCTTCAATCCACTTCCAGAAAAAGCCTCAGACTCAATTCTTTTCAATGATTCAGGCAGTTCTACCTTCTCTAAATTGCTACAACCCATAAAAGCTTTCTTACCTATCTTTGTTAAAGTATTAGGAAAGCTAATACTCTTGATTTCTTTACGGCTAGTAAAAGCCCCATCAGCAACTTCCGTTACACCTTTAGGCAGACTAATATGGCTGTCAGCTCCTAACTGACCAACACCATAAACGATATTATTTCTAATATCAAACTTAACTTCCTGCCCTTGTTTTGGCTCATCATCGCTGCCACAAGCTCCGAGAAGAACAAGGCTCAAGGCTACGAATAAATACTTCAAATATCTCATTTTAATTATGTTTTTATTATTACAAATTAGTGATACTCTCTCTCAAGGAATTGCTTCATATCTGACTCAATGATTGTGCAATATTTCCACTCGTCAAGAGCTTCATATTTCTCTTTTGTACCTTCTGACACATAGACAGTTCCTTTATATCCGTGAAGATAAAAAGGTTTTGAGTAGAAAGGCTTTGGATTACCATTTTCATCCAACTTACACATTATTGGCACATCGTCCGAAATAATATAAACAGCTTTAATATTTTTAGATAAATAAAAAGGATCAAACATATAATTAAAGCGACAACGACCATAGAAACTAACTATTTCTAAGTTTGGACATTGGCTAAAAGACATCGCATCTACATATTCTAATAATGGAGGTAGATGAACTTCTTTCAATCCTGCCCATCTAAAAGCATCGCTTCTAATTTTTTTTAGAGAAAGAGGAAAGTCTAAAACCTCTAATGCCTCACATTGCTCAAATGCTTTTTTTCCAATGGTAGTTAATCCACTTGGTAACTTTAGATTCTTAAGTTTTGAACAATTTTCAAAACAACTATTTGGAATAGTTTTCATATTCTTGGGTAGTTGAACCTCTTGAAGGTTATCATTATCTTGGAAAGCCCCATTACCAATTTTCTTTACTGTTTCAGGAATTACTATTTTAATAAGAGAAGTTCCTCTAAAAGCCTCAGCTCCTATTTCTTCAACAGAACTTGGAATTATAACTTGACGAAGGCGGGTAGAAGCAAAAGCTCTTTTACCAATTTTCTTTACTGTATTTGGTATATCTACAAAGGAAAGTCCTTTAAGACCCCAAAAAACATCATCGCCTATTTCTACTACTCCTTCAGGGATTACTATATTGGCATTGTGAATGGGTCTAGTACGATCACAACCATAAAGGATATTATCCTTAATAAGAAGAATTGATCTTGGTTTGGGTTTGGGTTTTGGCTCATCATCGCTACCACAAGCTCCGAGAAGGAGAAGGCTCAAGGCTACGAATAAATACTTTAGATATTTCATTTCTTTCTTTTATAAAATGTTATTCTTCCCCCACAAAGATATTGTTTTTGGCGCAAAAAATCTTTCCGCTAAACTTCTTTTTTCTGAAAATTCTAAAGACTTGTAAATAATGCCTTTACGATAAGGCGCAAAAACCTTCCCATAAACTTTTGAAAGTTTAGCGGAAAACTCCCAGAAGTTTTTGGGAAAAGTCATTTGACTTTATGGGAAAACTTTTTCAAATGATTTCAATCATTCAAAATAGCCATCTTTCTCTCCAATAATAAACAGCTACTATATCTTTATATTCTTTTATATAATAAATAATATAGTATCGTCATAATAGCTGTGGGTAATGAGCATAAGTTTGACGAGCTAAGCAATAGCCAAACTTATGCAAATCTTATCATCATTGATTGATGACTTATGCATAATTTATAAGCGCATATAAAACGCTCTATTTAAGCAAGGAAAATAGTTATAAAACGAAGCTTATGGATAAGTCTATTTTTAGGCTGTGGAAAAGTCTTTTCTGTGCTTTAGTTATGGATAATAATAGTACTTACTAACAGGCTTAAGGGAGCTGTAGGGCTTATACAATTATAAGTCAAGAGCCTTGTTCGTAAAGCTTATACTTATGCTAGGCTTACGCACAGATTTTTTTGCGCTTAAGTTGATAAATTTATGATGAAGCTTTTCTTCATTATTTCAAACTAAAACTCTCCCTTTGAACCGAAGGTCAGCCCTAGGAAAGGGAGTGCTAGCCAAAGGCTGGGGAGGGATTACTTAATGTATAAGTTTTTGTCTTTTATTAAATAGCTATTATTTCTGCATTTCGACAAGCTCAATGACCGTCTCAGCGACCGAATAGAGCCTTATTCAATTTTACCGTGTAAAAGCTCCCTTTCCTAGGGCTGACCTTCGGTTCAAAGGGAGGATTATATTTGTAAAACTTCTGTGTAAAACTCTCGCCAAGGGAGGAATAATTTACTTTGAGAAATGAATTATTTAATGGCTTTGATCTTAATATAAGGGATAGGTAATGCATACTTCTAAAAAAATATGTAACTTTGCTCCTAATAATCAATAACATAATTATTTATAGAACAATGAAAAAGAATTTTATCTTGATGATGCTAAGCGCTTGTTTGATTAGTCTATTTACTTTGAGTGCTTGTGGTGGCGATAAAGAGCAGCCTAAGAACGACCTCACAGGTAAGACTTTCGTAGCTAAAGTTGAGGGCAATGTAGGAAAATTGTATTTCAATACTATTTCGGACTTTACAGAAACTATAGAAGTAAGAAATTTAGATGATTTAGGTTTTTATGTCAATGACTCCGAAGTAGCTGAGAAAATTAAAGCTATAATTGATAAAGAAAACTTCAATTTACCTTTTCATTTTAATTATATTTATAATGAAAAAAATGGAGAGATTAAGGTAACAGTACCTGATAATTTTTCTGATAAAGCTTTGGGAAAATTATTACCGAAAGTTATAAATGTTTTGTCAGATGGTTTATATGAAAACTTAAATGACTATGGGAAAAGTATTATGTTTGAAAACCTTCGTAAGGAACTTTCGGGTATGTTGAAGAAGAGTTTAGAAACTATGGCATCATCTATGGTTTATAAGAAGGATAAGGAAAAAATTTATATGACAGGCGTAAACCCTTCAACTCAAGAGACTGAGACGATAGTTTTTGTGCTGAAGAAATAGCCTTATTCCAAAGGTTATAAACATTTAGTTTCGGAAGTATCTACTTTAATTTAGTGCTTTATTTAGATTTCTGCTATTAATTTTTTCGGTCACTGAGCCTGTCAAAACTTACTATTTTGTTGTATGTCTGCTGATTATTTTGGTATTTCAAGGCTTCGATAAGCTCAGTGACTGAACCAAAGCTCGCCTCTGGTTAAATAAATTTAGCAAGCCTAAAATAGATAGTTCCTTTTAGTTTTTCCACATCTCAAAGCTTGGGGTGTGGAATTTTTATAGATATATTTTCCTTTAGTTTACAAATTTTTGTATATTTGTAGCTGGGGGTTTCTCTTAATCTTTTTTTAAGGGGAATATAGATTACTTTTCCAAATCAATTATTTAGCTCTTAAATAATTAAGTTTATATGAAATCTCAATGATTAGTAGTAATTATAAAACACCAAATAGAAATGAAAAATTTAAGATTTTTAGCTTTTGTGGCTTCATTATGTGCTTTAGCACTGAGCTTTTCTTCTTGTAGTAAAGACGATGAGCCAACTAATGTCTTTGAACTTCCCGCATTAGAGTCAACAACTCTAAAAATGAGTTATGTTTGGAAGAGTTTTGATTCTAAGTCAAGGCTAATGCTAGATTTTAACGCGAAGACACTTTTATATCAGGTGCCTAACCTTACAACTCGTCACTTTTTGCCATTTGATTATGAGGTTGATACTAAGACACGAGAGCTTAAGCTGATGATGCTTAATCAGGCAGACTATGCGGCGTGGACTCCACCTGTTAAGGGAACTCTGGAGAAAGCAGAGGAGTTTAAAGCTATAAATCCGGGTTATTCCAAAGTTGATTACGAAGTTGCTCAGGAGATTCTCTCTAAGGTTAAGAGGATCGAGCTTAGTAGAGGGCTTACTGAGATTTGCTTTGAGGGTTGGGTGCCTTTCCTCTCAGAAGGAACAACTGATGTTTTCGTTTTGAAAGAACTCATTAGATAAATAGAAATTCATAGAAACTTAAAAAAGAATAGCAATGAAGAATTTAAGATTTTTAGCCCTTGCGGCTTCGTTATGTGCTTTAGCACTGAGCTTCTCGTCTTGTAGTAAAGACGATGAACCAACTAATGTCTTTGAACTTCCCGCACTAGAATCAACCACTCTAGAGGGGGAGTATTATTGGAGTAGTCTTGATAATAAAGCACGACTAATACTAGATTTTCAAAGGAAAAAACTTTTATACGTAGATCGTACTACAACAGATGACTCATATTATTTTGTTCCATTTGACTATAAAGTAGATGCTAAGACCCGAGAGCTTAAGTTGATAATGCTTGACAAGTCAGCCTATGATGCGTGGGGTTCAAATTCAGAAGAAGACGAGGAAACCTTGAAAGCAGAGAAGTTTAGAATGCAACAAACATTTACTAAGGCCGATTATGAATTTGCTCAAAAGGTAATCTCTAAGATTAAGCGTATCGAGCTTAGTAGAGGGCTTACGGAGATTTATTGCGAGGGTTGGTTGCCTTGCATAAATGAGGGAACAACCGATACCTTCATCTTACAAAAACAAAGATATGAGTATTAATACACAATAAAAAATATAAAATAGAAATGAAGAATTTAAGATTTTTAGCCCTTGCGGCTTCGTTATGTGCTTTAGCACTAAATTTTTCGTCTTGTAGTAAAGACGATGAACCAACTAATGTCTTTGAGTTCCCTGAGCTAGAGACAACGAACTTAAAAGATAGGATGTATTCAGGTTTTATTCAGGGTCTACAGAGTGAGGCTAGATTGAATTTGAGGTTTATTTCTGATCAGGAAGTGCGCCTGAACTACATTTATAATTCTGCTATTAATAATTCAAGAGGCTTTATCCCTCTTAAGTATGAGCTTGATGCTAAAACACGAGAACTTAAGCTGATAATGCTTGAGAAGAGTGCCTATGAAAATATGGGACCTACTCAGAAGGTTGTTATAATCGGCTTGAAAGAAAACGCCAAACAGATTCCAATAATTAAGATTGTTAGGGCGAAACTTGGGCTAGGTCTCAAAGAGTGTAAGGCTCTTGTAGATAACCTATCAGAAGATCATCCTATCGTTTTTGATAACGAAGGGAAGGGGTTCAAGCCCTCTGTAGCTAAGGCTTTTGCAAAAGAGCTTGAAGACGCCGGAGCAATAGTTATGTTTGTGCCATTAGAACAGATGCGTGAAAGCTCTAGATTAAAGAAGCCAATCTTTGAAATACCTGTGGATTACGAAGTTGCTCAGGAGTTTGTTTCTAAAGTTCAATCCCTAGAGGTTAGTAGAGGTCTGAAAGAGATTTTCTTCAAGGGTTCATTCCCAGGTTCAAATAAGGTTGAGACTGTCATTCTGGGAATACAATACTTATAATGATGAAGTAAGCTTTTTTAGAATAAAATAATCTAAAATTAATAAATAATGCTGTAGCAGATATAACTTCTGCTACAGCATTATTTTATATAGAAAGATTTAATCTAAGTAAGTTTGTTTACTAGAGAAATGTAAGATTGTGTGATAAGGGGATTATCGTTATCTTTGTGTAAGCGTAAATAGACAAAATAAAAAGTATAAAGTAAAGATTATAATAGATTTAGATAGATGGCACGCAAGAAGAAAAAGGAAGGAACAGATTTTTTCTATAATTTCGATAGTGTAATGAGCAAAATCCCTTTTATAGGTTGGTTTTGGCGAGTTTTTCGTAATCTGTTCGTAGCTATATATAACTTCATTAATTTAGCTTGGAAAGGCTTTAAGGACGCTTTGACTCTGCGCCCTATAGCCCTTCTAATCCTTTTTATTCTGACGATTTACTTTGCTTTTAGCACTGTATCTACCTTTTCTTTTTATGATACTTGTAACCAAAAGGTTTTGAAGACTAAAACGCTTGCAGGAGACTTTGGACAGCTGGAGAATCTTAAGGATTTTGAGCTAGCTCTTGAGCAGGCACATCTTAGAGGAGATAATACCAGTATTAAGAACTTAGAAAAGAAAATTGACAGACTTCAATTTAGAACGAAGTTTGGACGTAACGGAGCTAAGACAGGATTCTTCTATTGTAATGGTCTCTTTGGTTTTGGATCGGTCTTTCTGTTCTTAGGCTGCTTTACTATATTGTTTATTTTTCATCAGCGTATTTATTTCCCTGCAATCTATTCGTGGAGCTACGTCATAAGCCGAACGTTATTCTTTGGCGTCTTTATACTTGGTAGTTTAACTATTTGGGCTTCTGTCTTAGCACATCTGATGCAAGATTATTTTCTTGGAGCAAACCCTCTATTGTGGGGAGGTGCTTATGGTAAGTTGCTCTATAACTCTATTAACAGCTCTTTTGGTTCTTGGGGAATTGGGCTTTTTTTATTCCTTTTGCCTGCGATTATTCTACTTGTGATGATGTCTGTTCAGGTCTCACCAGAGGAGAAAGCTAAAAGAAAGGCAGAGGCTGAAGCAGAGCGTAAATATAAAGAGGCTCAAAAAGCAAAAGAAGAAAAGCAGAGAGAGAAAGAGCTTAAGCAACAAGCTAAGGAAGTTGAAAAAGAGCGCCTTAATGAACTGAAAGAGCTTGAGCGTCAAAAGGAAGAGGCAGAAAAGGCAAGAGAAGTAGAAGAGGAGCGTCGCCGTTGTGAGGCTGAGCGTGCCGAGCGTAAGAAGCAACGTGAACAAAAGCGTAAAGAAAAGAAGAAGGGCGAGAGTGTTCTTGGTAAATTTACTAAGGCGCTTGGAGGCTTGTTCTCCATCGGTAGTGGCACATTAGAGGCAGATGCCGAAGAGCTTGTTAAGGAAAGAGAAAAAGAGCTTGAAAGAACAGCTATCGAAGAGCCACAAGTTATTGAAGAAACTCCTGAAGTTGTCAAACCGCAAGCTCCAAGCTCTATAGAAGAAAAGGAAGAGCCTGCTAGTCCAAGCTTTAGCAGTACGGGGATTGAGGTTGTGGATAAGACAGAAGAGAGTGATGCCTTAGACCCTAGCGAGATAGAGGAAGAGGAGTTTGCTTCGGATTATGTTGTGCCTCATATAGAACTTCTTGAAGACCACGGACGCAATAATGAAAAGCTTGATAGAGAGGTTATCGACCGCAATGCTCAGCGTATTATTGACGAGCTGGCGAAGTTCAACATTGAAGTCTCTGTCCCTAATGCAACCGTAGGTCCTACTATTACGCTCTATGAGCTTCGCCTCGGCGATGGTATCCGTATCTCTAAAGTCAGCAACCTTGATGATGATATTGCAATGGCTTTGAGGGTAGAGAAAGTGCGTATTATTGCACCACTCCCAGGGCGTGGAACTGTCGGTGTGGAAGTGCCAAACCCAAAAGTTCAGACCGTTTCGATGCGTTCGATGATTACCTCTGCACGCTTCAATGAAGCAAAGAATAAAATGCAGTTGCCTATTGCTATTGGTAAGACGATTACGAATGAAACTTTTGTCTTTGACCTTGCTAAAGCTCCCCATTTGCTTATCGCTGGTGCGACAGGTCAGGGTAAGAGTGTGGGCTTGAATGCTCTGATTGCTTCTTTGCTCTATAGCCGTACGCCAGATGAACTTAAGCTTGTGATGGTTGACCCTAAGATGGTTGAGTTCTCTGTTTATGAAGGTATTGCAGAGCATTTCTTAATCAAGCCTAAAGACGAAGAGCGAGCAATTATCACGGATATGACTAAGGTTATGCCAATGCTTAAGTCGCTTTGTGAAGAAATGGATAACCGTTACCGCCGTCTAAGCGAAGTGGGTGTGCGTAATATCGTTGAATATAATGGGCATATAGAAGACGGCAAAATTAAGGAAGAGAACGGACATTGCTTCTTGCCTTATATCGTTGTGATTATTGATGAGTTCGCGGACTTGATGATGACAGCAAAGTCCACGAAGAAAGAGGTTGAGATACTCATTTCTCGCCTTGCACAGAAAGCACGTGCTGTGGGTATTCATTTGGTTATGGCAACGCAACGCCCTTCTACGGACGTCATCACTGGTTTGATTAAGGCGAACTTCCCTGCACGTATTGCCTTCCGTACTTCTTCGCCTATTGACTCGCGTACAATCCTTGATAGTATGGGAGCTGAACAGCTCATCGGACGAGGAGATATGCTTTATTACTCAGGTCTAGTGCCTGAGCGTGTGCAGTGTGCTTTTATTGACACGCCAGAGATTGAAGATATTGTGGAGCATATCTCTGAGCAACCGAAGCCTACGACGAAGTTTGAACTTCCAGAATGTCCTGATGAAGAAGGCGATGACTTTGATGCAGCTTCTGCATTGACGAAGATTGACCCAATGCTCAAAGAAGTGGCACGTATGGTTGTAGAGACTGGTGTTGGTTCTACGAGCAACATTCAGCGACGTTTTGAGGTTGGCTACAACAAAGCTGGGCGCATAATGGATCAAATGCAAGCACTTGGCATTGTAGGTCCTCAGATTGGTTCTAAGCCACGCGAAGTTCTAATTTACGACCTTATTGAGCTTGATCAGTTATTTATTTCCAAGGGTATTTAAGAAAGTACATAATAATGTCTAAGCATTTACTTAATGAAGAACAAAAAGGGGGAAATATCTTCCTCCTTTTGTTTGTTAGGCTCTTACTCGTTTTCTTTTTCTACACGCTGGCACGTCTATTATTCTATGCTTACAATTATGATATTCTTGGCATAGACTCTTGGGCGACTTTCTTGGAGATAATGAAAGGGGGCTTAGTCTTTGACGCTTCTGCAATAGGTTATACCAATGGCTTAATTATATTACTTCATTTATTGCCCCTGCGTCAGCGAATGACAGCAGGCTATCAGAGGCTCATCAAATGGCTGTATTTTGCTATTAATATCCCTTTCCTAATGATGAACCTTGGGGATATTATCTATTTCCGTTTCACAGGTAAGCGTACCACTGTGGCTATCTTTGATGAGTTTGCCAACGAAAGCTTTGGCGACTTCCTTTATTTCTTCTTAGAGTATTGGCACTTAACTTTGATTGGCATTGTCCTAATCTTGCTGTGGTTCTACCTCTATCCCAATAGAAATCGTTGGACTTTCCCTATTCGTCGTCTGAGTAATATCATCTATTACCCTCTGTCGCTTGTCGCGATTGCTCTGACTGCAGGGCTGACGATTATCGGTATTCGTGGTGGAGTGAGTGCTGCCCTTCAGCCAATTAAGGCAGGAGACGCACTGGTTTATACGGATAATGCGATGCAGGCTTCTATGGTGCTGAATACGCCTTTCACGATGCTTCGCTTGATTGGTAAGCAGGACTTTCCAAAGTATAATTATATGCCTCAAGAGGAGGCGGAAAAAGTCTTTTCTCCTATTCGCTTAGCTGGGGGAGAAGAAGCCACGCCTTTCACTGGGAAGTTCAAAGGGCGTAATGTCGTTTTTCTTATTTGGGAAAGCTGTGCTAAGCAGTGGGTTGGCGAGCTGAATAGAGATATTCCGAATTTTAAGACCGACACACCTTTCTTGGACAGCTTGATTAGGCAGTCTTATGTTTTTGAGCAAGCCTATGCCAATGGTACGAAGTCCGTTGATGCAATGCCTGCGATTTTCGCTTCTTTACCCAAGCCGATGCTTTCTTTTGTCCTCTCTCACTATGCGACGGATAAGCTCAACTCTATCTTGCCCTACCTAAAAGCTCAAGGTTATTATTCGGCTTATTTCCACAACGCAACGAAAGGTTCTATGGGCTTTGACGCAATGGCTCAGCATCTTGGCTTTGAGGATTATTTTGGGCGAGAGAATTTTGAAGCTATTTATGGCGATGACGCTGAGTGGTTTGACGGCAAATGGGGCATTTGGGACGAGCCATTCTTGCAGTATATGCTCTCAGAGTTAAACAAGATGAAAGAGCCTTTCATTGTTTCTGAATTTACGACTTCCTCGCATAATCCTTTTGTTTTGCCGAAGGAGTACGAAAAGCGTTTCCCTGAGGACAAAGAATGTGGTTACCGTCAAGTAATGCCTTATACGGACTATGCCTTAGAGCGTTTCTTCCAAGAGGCTAAGAAGCAAAAGTGGTACAAGAATACACTCTTCGTTATCCTAGCAGACCACGCCGTCTATCCCTATGTTGATGAATACAAAACAAGCTTGGGAGCATACCGCATTCCCATACTTTTCTTTGACCCTCGTGGCGAACTCATCGGAAGGGACAGAGAAACCGTCGTACAGCAAGCAGACATCTTACCAAGCTTAATGGATTTGATGGGTATTAAAGAGCCGATTATCAGCTTCGGACAGAATATGTTCAACCCAAAGGAAGAACATTTTGCTATCACGACGATGAATGAAGCCTTTCAGCTAATTAAAGGCGATTACGCACTTCAGTTTAATGGGCAGGAAACGATTGCCTTATATAACTATAAAGAAGACCCTATGTGTAAGCAAAACCTCAAGGGACAAGGCTTAGAGGCAGAGGGTAAACTCACGAAATTGATGCAGGCAATTCTCCAAGAACTAAGCCACCGTTTGCGTAATGATAGACTAACTTACGAAAAAATCCGTTAGATAAATAAAAAGAATACACGATGAATAGAAAATATATCAGTTACATAATTTTGAGCCTTATTTGCTTATTTGGCTCGAATAAACTCTCAGCACAAAGCAATAATAAGCAACTCTTCAAAGAAGTGCAAGAGGCTCTTTTTCTGAAGGATAAGGCAACGAAAATTGCTTTTACCTCAACGGTTTATGACGCTGAGGGCGAAACCCTCGGACAGACGAAGGGAAATATCTATCTGCAGGGCGAAAATTTCCGATTGGAATACCAACCTATTGTGGCAGTTTATCGCAAAGGCTTGCTTGCCTATCACGATAGCGAGAATGAGACGCTGACTTTCAGCGAGCCAACTCAAGAGGAATTGATACAAATCAATCCGCTCTATTTCCTTCGTTCTCAGGCAAAAGGCTTTAAGATTGAGCGTCTTCCAGAGGCAAAGACAAAGTTAATGCTCGGCTTCACTCCGCCCAATGAGGATATGAATATCCGTAAATTGATTGTCGCTATTGGGCGAAATACGAAGGCGGTTCGTGATATTAAGATAGAAGCTACCGATGGAACAGTCTTTTTGTTTGAAGTCAATGCTCGTGAGTATGTTGCTAAACAGCCTGATAGCTTCTTTATCTTGAAGGAAAAAGATTATCCTAAGAGCGAATTTGTAGACTTGCGTTAGTCTTTTTTTTCAGAGCTTTGTACGATAACTTTGAATAAGGCTCTTATTCGGTCGCTGAGACGGTCATTGCTTGCGGTCGCTGAGCTTGTCGAAGCGTCGAAATGTAGTCGAAGCGAACGTATCGCTTGAGCTAAATACAGCTATTATTTCGGTCATTGAGCCTGTTGAAATGCAGAAATAATAGCTATTCGATAAAAAACATAAACAAGAATATGCTTGCTTTGATAATGCCTTCGTGGTTTTTGCCCTTGGTCTACAAACTCTTACTTTTAGCTTTTGTGGTGCTGAGCTTTCGTGGCTTTCGC
>PDWI01007728.1_pt1 | contig 12892 bp, 5 predicted proteins | sample 1430891 | NCBI WGS metagenome assembly PDWI01 (sample SAMN01162508, study PRJNA174530) | Oral metagenome, whole genome shotgun sequencing project. | biome: Marine environment; feature: Marine mammal; material: Swab sample of the gingival sulcus; isolation source: swab sample of gingival sulcus... | reverse complement strand
ATTATGCCGTTTATCACCGAAGAATTATGGCAAACCATTGCCCCATTGGTAAATCGTAAAGACACCGAAACCCTTGTGATTGCCGACTTCCCAACGGCTTATAATAGCCTAATCAGCGAGCAAAACGAGGGCGATATGACATGGTTGCAAGCTATGATTGCAGGGGTGCGTAATATTCGTGGGGAAATGAAACTCGGTAATGCCGTGCGTTTGCCTGTATTGTTGCAAAATATTAGCGATGAAGAAAGCGAGCGTCTAAAGCGTGTGGAAAATCAGTTTAAGGTATTGGCAAAAGTGGAAAGTTTAACAATCCTTGGCGAGAGCGAAGACGTGCCGCTTTCATCGTCAAGTATGGTAGGACAGCTACGAGTATTAGTGCCAATGAAAGGACTGATTGACCCAACCGCCGAGCTAAAACGCCTTGCCAAAGCTCAAGAAAAACTTGAAAAACAAGCCGATGGAATCCGCCGAAAATTAGGCAATGAGGGATTTGTGAGCAAAGCCCCTGAGCATGTGGTTGAGGGTGAAAAGGCTAAATTAGCGGAGTTAGAAGGACAGTTGGAGGTTGTGAGGGGGCAAGTTGAGGAATTGAAAGCTCTTTGATAGTTGATTGATTGGGGTTTAACCAGGTTGGGTTGAGGAACGAAACCCAACTCCTAAAGTGTATATATATCATGTTAGGTTTCGTATTTCGATGTTAATCCATTTTTAATTTATAAAGGATATTTTATGTTTTTAGAACCAGTTTACCTTAATGAAACTATGCTCATGAATTGTGCGTCTTATTTCTTTAAAGGTATAAGTCTTGAAGCTGAAACAATATCAAATACTGAGAACTCTAAAAAATATGTTGGGAATCTAGAAGGTGGAATGGATCTTGGCTTTGATTTTCTTGGTAATGTAGCAAAAGGTATTGGAAAGTTAAATGGACAAGGAGAAAATCATCAACTAAATAATCTACAAACAAAACTTGTCAAGAATGTTACTTTGGGTTCGTGGCACATGGAAGTAATCAATAAATTATCAGGTAATAATTTAATTGAAATATCATCTAAAAACTTGCATAAACATGATAGTTATCATTATGTAAAAATTAAGGCAATATTAAAACCAGTTGAATTTTATTCTATGCTCGAAATTTTAAAATTACTGTTATCACAATCAGAAAACTTTATTAAATCATCAGGTAAATTATTTTTTAAAGCTGAAAAAGGTAAAAATCAGAATCAAAAATTGTTAAACGACAAAATTGATACATACACAAATTTAACTCAGTCACTGAATGAACTGATAAAAGAATTAGAAAAAGATTATCTTAAATCAAATTTATTGGAAATGATGATGATTGATGAAAATGAAAAAGTTATTGGTGTATTAGATATAGATGTAAAAGATAAAAACCCTAATGAAATTAAAGCTGAATTAACCGATGGAGAATTTATCATTTTTGGTAAAATTGTCAGATATATTGATGAAAAAAATGAATTAAATTTAATCCAACGGAGTCTTTTATCATCAATTACTGAAAAGTTTAACAAATTAGTTCCTATTATCAACTCATTTCAAGAGAATAACCCTAATTTTTTGGAAAGCTATGCTCAAATTTCAGATGTAGCTAAGCAAGTAATTGAACAATTTATTGATCTAAAGCTACAAGGTCCTGCTATTAGAGTAAAAGCAATGTCTATTTGTATGTAATTGATAATAATAGTTTTGAGTAGGTTGGTGTCGAGGTACGAGACCCAACAAATAACATACAACAATAAATCTACAAAAATTATAAATCAAAATAATGGATTATCATGAATTACCGCAGATTATACACACAAGGAGCGACCTATTTTTTCACGGTAAATTTACAAGACCGAACAAGTGATTTATTGATACAAGAAATTGATTTACTTCGAGAATGTTTTCGTAAAGTCAAACAAAAACACCCTTTTGAAATAAATGCAATCGTAATATTGCCCGACCACATTCACACCATTTGGACAATGCCAACCGATGATTATGATTACTCAAAACGTTGGCGATTAATCAAATATTACTTTTCTCATCAATTAAAAATCACTGAAGACGAGTACATTCCACCAAGCCGACAAAAGAAACAAGAACGTGGAATATGGCAACGCAGATTTTGGGAACATCAAATCCGTAGTGAAGAAGATTACAATAATCATGTAAATTACATTCATTACAATCCACTCAAACATGGCTATGTACAAAAAGCAAAAGATTGGCAATATTCATCATTTCATAAATACGTTGAACAAGGCATTTTGGATATTGAATGGTGTGGTTAATTTTGCGTTTTAAATTGTTGGGTTTCGCAAACTCAACCCAACCTACGCAAATAATTCCGCCAAAGTTTACCCATGACCCACCCCAAAACAAAGGTATAATACCCCCTTTTAATTGGAAAAAAATAATGAATGATGTAAGTGGTAGGCTTGCCCAAGAAATAAAACCCAACAAATAAAAAAACAAAGCCCCACCCCTTGCAAGAAAACATAGCCACAATTATAAATACAAGCACAACTCCTCCCCATAAGTAACAGCAACTAACATTCAATTGTTGACTTGCCTAAGACACCAATAACGAAACAGAACTGCAATAGTTTATACTATCAGCGGTTTTTTTATTTTTATTAGCATAAAAAACCGATTGTTAAGCCTATTATTAACTCACCCTCCCCTCATGCACAAATTTCTCGATTTCTTGTGCATATTTGTTTGTTATAGACATAACATGCACAATAAATATAACTTTTTGTGCATATTATCAAAAAATAGGCTTAATAAACAAAACTCAGGCTATTAAGTCGCAATTAAAACGAAAAACCGAACTTATTTTTAAGCTCGGTTTTTATTGTAAAGATGACTGTTAATTAACTAACCCAAAATACGTTTACTCTGGTTTAGCCTCTTGATTATCTGAGTTATCAGATGTTTCTTGCTTTAACTGCTCGGCAAATGCCTCATCAAACTCTGCCGCAAATGCATCAGCATCGGCTTCTGAACCATTCATAGTAGAACCAAACATAACATCAAGGTCTGTTGTTGCCATTGGTGCTTGCTCTGGCGGGTTCTTACGGCTTTGATGATAAGCTAAGCCTGTACCAGCAGGAATCAATCGACCAACAACCACATTTTCTTTCAGACCACGCAAGGCATCGACCTTACCTTCTACTGCAGCGGCCGTTAATACACGGGTTGTTTCCTGGAATGATGCCGCTGAGATAAAGCTTTCGGTTGCCAAGCTTGCTTTGGTAATACCAAGCAATTGACGATCAAACTTAATTTCAAACTTATCTTCTGATTTAAGTTTTTCATTCAACTCAACAACGGTTGCATATTCTGCTTGGTCGCCCTTAAAGTAGCTAGAGTCACCACCTTCAGTGATTTCAACCTTACGTAACATTTGACGAATAATCACTTCAATGTGTTTATCATTAATTTTAACACCTTGTAAACGATAGACATCTTGTACTTCATTTACGATATAATTCGACAGTGCTGTTTCACCTCGTAAACGTAAAATGTCATGCGGGTTCATCGGACCATCGGCAATAATTTCGCCTTTTGCAACCGTCTCACCTTCAAACACGTTAATTTGACGCCATTTAGGGATTAACTCTTCATGACTTTCACCTTCTTCATTGGTAATAACAAAACGGTTTTTGCCTTTTGTTTCTTTACCAAAGCTTACTGTACCTGTCATTTCTGCCATAATTGCGTGGTCTTTTGGTTTACGTGCTTCAAAAAGGTCTGCAACACGTGGCAAACCACCTGTAATATCTTTAGTACCAGAAGATGCTTGCGGCACACGTCCTAAAGTAGAACCTTGCGTCACTTCTTCGCCTTCGGTAACACGTAAAACAGTTTCTGGCGGTAAGAAGTAAACGACTTCTTTGCCTTCATTCGTATCAAGAATAATCGATGGACGTAAATCTTTGGCAGTTGCTGGACGATCTTTAACCGCCAAGATTTCAAACGAGCTCATACCGGTTGACTCATCAAGCTTAATGGTTGCCGTTACGCCATCAGTTACATCACTAAAACGTGCCTTACCAGTAAACTCGGTAATAATTGGGTGGGTGTGTGGATCCCATTTAGCAATGGTTTGACCACCGTCAACCTTATCACCATCTTTAACTAATACTTTAGAACCATAAGGCACTTTATAACGTTCACGCTCACGACCCATCTCGTCTCTTACACCAATTTCAGCTGAACGAGATACAACGACCAAGTAGCCATCAACATGTTCAACTGTTTTGATGTTGTGGAAACGAATAACGCCTGCATTGCTCACAGCAATACTATTATCAACAGCAGCGGCACTTGCTGTGCCACCAACGTGGAAAGTACGCATGGTTAACTGTGTACCAGGTTCACCAATTGATTGTGCTGCCATAACACCAACAGACTCACCAATATTAACACTATGACCACGTGCCAAATCACGACCATAACATTTAGAACATACACCATGTTTTACTTCACAAGTGATGACTGAACGTACCCATACTTCATCAACACCATTTTCATCAAGCAAGTTAACAGACTGCTCATCAAGCAATACACCCGCTGGTAAGATAACGTCACCCTCATTATTTACAACATCTTTAGCCGTTACACGACCCAATACTCGGTCACTTAATTTTTCGATGATGTCGCCACCTTCGATATGTGGGGTCATTAACACACCATTGCCAGTACCACAGTCATCCTCTGTAATCACCAAATCTTGTGCCACATCAACCAAACGACGGGTTAGATAACCAGAGTTTGCTGTTTTAAGTGCCGTATCAGCAAGACCTTTACGAGCACCATGGGTAGAAATAAAGTACTGAAGTACCGTCAGACCTTCACGGAAGTTTGCTTTAATTGGAGTTTCAATAATTGAGCCATCTGGCTTAGCCATCAAGCCACGCATACCAGCAAGCTGACGAATCTGTGCGGCACTACCACGAGCACCAGAATCAGACATAATATAAATCGAGTTAAACGACTTTTGCTCTTCTTCTTCACCATTGGCATTGATCACTGTATCGGTTGATAAGTTGTCCATCATTGCATTGGCAACTTTATCGTTAGTACGTGACCAAATATCAACCACTTTGTTATAACGCTCACCAGCTGTTACAAAGCCTTCGGCAAACTGTTGTTCAATTTCTCGCACTTCTGCATCCGCAGCTTTAACAATTTCTGCTTTGTTTGGCGGTATCACCATGTCTTCCATACCAATAGAAACGCCTGACAGTGTCGCTTGAGCAAAACCTAAATACATCAAGTGGTCAGCAAAAAGCACGGTGTCTTTTACATCCATTTTACGGTAGCAAGAATTGAGCAATCCTGAAATGTTCTTTTTAGTCATTTCTTTGTTGCACTCTTCAAACTCCATACCTTTTGGCATGATGTTCCAAATAAGCAAGCGCCCTGCAACTGTTTCTTTTAAGCTGGTTTGCTTAGTCGCGTTGCCTTCTTCATCAAAGCTGGTTTCAGTCACACGCACTTTAATTTTTGCATTCACACTCAAATCATTGTTACCTAAAGCACGCATTGCTTCATCAACGTTAGAGAAGATCATGCCTTCTCCTTTTGCATTCACATTGGAACGGCTGATGTAATACAAACCTAAAACAACGTCTTGCGAGGGTACAATAATCGGCTCACCATTGGCAGGTGATAAAATATTGTTGGTTGACATCATCAAGGTACGTGCTTCTAACTGAGCTTCTAGCGTTAGTGGTACGTGTACCGCCATTTGGTCACCATCAAAGTCGGCGTTAAATGCCGCACAAACGAGTGGGTGTAACTGAATGGCTTTACCTTCAATTAATACTGGCTCAAAAGCTTGCAGACCCAAACGGTGAAGCGTTGGTGCACGGTTAAGCATCACTGGGTGTTCACGGATAACCATTGCCAGCATATCCCAAACTTGTGGTTCTTCACGCTCAACCATCTTTTTAGCTTGCTTAATGGTCGTTGCCATACCATGCGAAAGTAGCTTAGCATAGGTAAATGGTTTAAACAATTCCAATGCCATTTTTTTAGGTAAACCACACTGGTGCAAACGTAATGTAGGACCAACAACAATTACCGAACGACCAGAGTAGTCAACTCGTTTACCCAGTAGATTTTGACGGAAACGACCCTGCTTACCTTTAATCATATCGGCAAGTGATTTAAGCGGACGACGGTTACTACCTGTGATAGCACGACCACGACGACCATTATCTAGTAGTGCATCTACTGACTCTTGCAACATACGTTTTTCGTTACGTACAATAATATCTGGTGCATTAAGCTCTAATAAACGTTTTAAACGGTTATTACGGTTAATAACACGACGATATAAATCGTTTAGATCAGAAGTAGCAAAACGACCACCTTCCAGTGGAACAAGTGGACGTAAATCAGGTGGTAATACTGGTAATACTTCCATTACCATCCATTCTGGTTTATTGTTTGAATCACGGAACGACTCAAGCAATTTTAAACGCTTAGACATTTTTTTTAGTTTCGTTTCTGAATTTGTGTTCGGAATCTCTTCACGTAACAAATCAATTTCAATATCCAAGTCAATATCTTTTAACAAGTCTTGAACTGCTTCAGCACCCATTTTGGCGGTAAATTCATCACCAAACTCTTCTAGTGCTTTATAGTAGTCTTCATCATCTAATAACTGATATTTCTCAAGACTCGTTAGACCAGGGTCGGTCACAATATAGCTTTCAAAATATAATACACGCTCAATGTCACGCAAGGTGGTATCGAGGAGCAAACCAATACGGCTCGGTAAAGATTTTAAAAACCAAATATGAGCAACTGGGCTTGCTAGATTGATGTGACCCATACGATCACGACGTACTTTAGCATTGGTAACTTCTACGCCACATTTTTCACAAATAACACCTTGAAACTTACGGCGCTTGTACTTACCACATAAGCATTCAAAGTCTTTTACGGGTCCAAAAATTTTGGCACAAAAAAGACCATCACGCTCTGGTTTAAAAGTACGATAGTTAATCGTTTCGGGCTTTTTAACTTCACCATGTGACCATGATCTAATTGTATCAGGCGATGATAAAGAAACCTGAATGCTGTCAAATTCACGGCTACCAGAATCGGCAGGGCTTTTCATAATATCTAATAAATCTTTCAAGCTACTTCTCCGTTATCTTTTTTTTGCTTTGCTTTTATAGTGAATGAAAACAAAGCTCATTCTGTTAAGTGGTTGGGTATATTTAATCAATAATTGAAGTAAATATGATGAGCTCAATATTCAGCCTATCATTCTTACTACTCTAAAAAGTTCATCATTTATTTGACTCTTTTAATTCAATATTAATACCCAACGACTTGATTTCTTTAGTCAATACATTAAACGATTCAGGCATGCCTGGATTCATATATTGTTCGCCATCAACAATGTTTTTGTACATACGTGTACGTCCATCAACATCATCCGACTTCACTGTTAACATTTCTTGCAAGGTATAGGTTGCACCATAAGCTTCAAGTGCCCAAACTTCCATTTCACCAAAACGCTGACCACCAAACTGAGCTTTACCACCCAATGGCTGTTGCGTAACCAGTGAATAAGAACCTGTAGAACGTGCGTGCATTTTGTCATCAACTAAGTGATTAAGCTTTAGCATGTACATAATACCGACGGTTATTTTACGGTCAAATTTTTGCCCCGTACGACCATCATACAACACCTGCTGACCGTCTTGAGATAAGTCAGCAAGCTCTAATAATTCTTTAATTTGAGTTTCTTTGGCACCATCAAACACGGCGGTACCCATAGGCACACCATCTCGTAAATTTTGTGCCATTGCAAAAATTTCATCATCCGTTAAGCTATCAAGATCAACTTGTTCACCACCAACTTTATTATAAATCTTATCTAAAAATTCACGCAGATCTTTAATCGCAACCTGTGCTTTTAGCATACGCTCAATTTTTTCACCCAAGCCTTTTGCAGCCATACCCAAGTGAGTCTCAAGTACCTGACCAATGTTCATACGAGACGGTACACCCAGCGGGTTTAGCACGATATCAACTGGATTACCGTTTTCGTCATATGGCATGTCTTCAATTGGCATAATGCGAGAGATAACACCTTTGTTACCATGACGACCAGCCATTTTATCACCTGGTTGGATACGACGTTTAACTGCCAAATATACCTTAACAATTTTTTGTACGCCGTGTGCCAATTCATCACCAGAGGTTAGCTTACGCTTTTTCTCTGCAAACTTGTCATCAATCTCTTTGTGCTTATCTTCTAAAAACTCAGCGATTTGACCAAGATGCTCTGCCACTTCCTCTACTACTGGTTGGATATCCAGTAAGGTTTCTAGTGTCATTTCTGCCATGTTAGCCGCTGTAAGTTTTGTGCCTGATTTTAAACCTGCACCACCACTCACTTTTTGACCATCAAGCAAACTCATGATACGACCACGAGCAGCTTCTTCAAAAATACGCAACTCTTCTTTTAAGTCTTTACGGTAACTATCAAGTTGTTGTTTTTCAATGGCTTGAGCACGGCTATCTTTTTCTAAACCATCACGAGTGAATACTTGCACATCAATCACTGTACCTTTTACAGATGATGGCACACGTAATGAGGTATCTTTTACATCAGCCGCTTTTTCGCCAAAAATTGCACGCAATAATTTTTCTTCTGGTGTTAGTTGCGTTTCGCCTTTTGGTGTGACTTTACCAACTAAAATATCGCCACCTTCAACCTCTGCACCGATATAAACAATACCTGCTGCATCAAGATTTGATAACGCTGCTTCACCTACGTTAGGGATATCACCGGTGATTTCTTCTGTACCAAGTTTGGTATCACGAGCAACACAAGTTAGCTCTTGAATGTGGATAGTGGTAAAGCGATCTTCCTTCACCACTTTTTCAGAAACTAAAATAGAATCCTCAAAGTTATAACCATTCCACGGCATAAAGGCAATTCGCATATTTTGCCCAAGTGCTAACTCACCTAAATCGGTTGATGGACCATCTGCCAAGATATCACCACGAGCAATTTGATCACCTTGGTTAACAATAATACGCTGGTTAATACAGGTATTTTGGTTAGAGCGGGTATACTTAATTAGGTTATAAATATCAATACCGGCTTCACCAACCTGCATTTCATCTTCATTAACACGTACAACTAGACGTGATGCATCAACATACTCAATCACACCACCACGTTTTGCAGTTACACAAACACCAGAGTCACGTGCTACATGACGCTCCATACCTGTACCCACTAGCGGTTTATCTGCACGCAATGTTGGTACAGCTTGACGTTGCATGTTAGACCCCATCAAGGCACGGTTAGCATCATCATGTTCTAAAAACGGAATCAAGCCAGCTGCAATAGAAACAACCTGACGTGGTGACACATCCATATGGGTTACTTTTTCTGGCGGCATACGTACAGTTTCACCAAGGTTACGCACAGTTACCATCTCATCGGTTAACTCACCTTTCTCATTCATTGGCGAGTCAGCCTGTGCCACTACCGTACCTACTTCTTCAATGGCTGATAGGTATTCGATGTCATCCGTTACTTTACCATCAACCACTTTACGGTACGGCGTTTCTAAGAAACCAAAGCTATTTGTTTTAGCATAAGTTGCTAGTGAGTTAATCAAACCAATATTTGGACCTTCAGGTGTTTCAATTGGACAAACACGACCATAATGAGTTGTGTGAACGTCACGAACCTCAAAACCAGCACGCTCACGTGTCAAACCACCAGGACCTAAAGCAGAAACACGACGCTTGTGCGTAACTTCTGACAATGGGTTGTTTTGGTCCATAAACTGTGACAATTGAGACGAGCCAAAGAATTCTTTAACTGCCGCCGCAACCGGTTTAGAATTGATTAAATCTTGTGGTGATAACCCATCAGATTCTGCCGAATTTAAACGCTCTTTAACGGCACGTTCAACACGTACCAAACCAATACGGAACTGGTTTTCTGCCATTTCGCCTACAGAGCGGATACGGCGATTACCTAAATGGTCGATGTCATCTACATCCCCACGTCCGTTACGAATTTCAATTAATTCTTTTATAACATCTAAAATATCTTGGTTTGTTAAAACACTGCGTTCACGTTGTACATCGACATCATCTGTGTCTTCAAAATCACGACCTAAACGACGATTAAATTTCATACGTCCAACGTTTGATAAGTCATAACGATCTTGACTAAAGAACATCGTATCAAACAGTTTTTCTGCTGTATCTAAGGTTGGTGGCTCACCAGGACGCATAACCTTATAGATTTCAATCAAAGCTTCTTCACGGCTACGTACGCTATCTGCACGCAAGGTATCAGCAATATAAGTGCCTTGGTCAATATCATTAGTAAATAAAATTGAGAACTCTGTGACTTCCAGTCCTGCTAATTTAACCAATAATTCATGATCAATTAAAGTATTGGCATGTGCAACAATTTCGTCATCTACAACGATATCTTCAGCAAGTATACGCTCATATAGATATTCATCTGGTACCGCTAGCTTAGTCATACCAGCTTTTTCGATTTGGCGAATACGACGAGCATTAATACGTTTGCCCTGCTCAACCAATAATTCACCATCAGCGGATACGATATCAAACTGTGCCATTTCACCACGTAGGCGGTCAGCTACTAAATCAATTTCGAATTGATCTTTACCTCTATAGACTGTAATCTTTTCAAAAAAAGTATCTAATATTTGAGCCGTATCCATACCAATCGCACGTAAAATAATTGAAGCTAATAATTTACGTCGACGGTCAATACGAGCATAGACTAGGTCTTTAGCATCAAACTCAAAGTCTAACCAAGAACCACGGTATGGGATGATACGAGCGTTATAAAGCACTTTACCACTTGAGTGTGACTTACCTTTATCATGGTCAAAAAAGACACCTGGTGAACGGTGCAACTGCGAAACTATTACTCGTTCAGTACCATTAATGATAAAAGTACCATTGTCAGTCATTAGTGGAATTTCACCCATAAATACTGTTTGTTCACGGATATCTTTAATAGTTTTTGCTTTACTATCTTTGTCTTTAATAACTAAACGAATTTTTACACGTAATGGTGCTGCAAAAGTAGAGCCACGTAAAATACATTCACGCTCGTCAAATTCAGGCTCACCCAAATAATATTCAACAAATTGCAACTCAGCATTACCAGTATGACTTTCAATAGGGAAAATAGAAGAGAAAGCTGCTTGTAAACCCATGTTATAACGTGCATGCGGTTTTTTGTTCTCTTGTAAGAATTGCTCATAAGAATCCATCTGGATGGCCAATAGATACGGCACTTCCATCACAGTTGGCAATTGAGCAAAACTTTTACGGATACGCTTTTTTTCGGTATAAGAATATGCCATTGAGAGTCCTTTAATAGATAGAGGTAAAAGTAATCATCAAAATTTAAGCTCACAGCCTATATTTTGAACCAGTGTTATCAACAAACTGATTAATTAAAACGACTAATTAAAATAATAGTTTGTATCGTATGCCCTTCAAAAATGCCACTTATCTTGCGCTCCAGTTTGTTACAAAATTAATACAAAAATATTTTTGTAGCAAGCACAACAAAAGGCCAAACATTAAATTAATGTTTAGCCCAAAAAGTTAAACCGTCACAACAGCAAAGTTTGTAAGAGCATGGAATAAAGTCTATCCTTTAATCAAGTGTTAATAAAATCGATAAGTCAAAAAAAACCAAATAAGGAAGCACTCTATTTGGCAAGATATTTTTATACAGCAAAATCAATAACACTTTAAGGTTAAGAGACGCATTCTATCAAAAAAAATCTGGCTATGCAATAGCGCATAACCAGATTTTATTAAAATGCGAATGTTAAGCTATTATTTAAGCTCAACAGATGCACCCGCTTCTTCAAGCTGTTTCTTGATTTCTTCAGCTTCAGCTTTTGCAGCACCTTCTTTGATTGGAGATGGTGCACCTTCAACCAATTCTTTAGCTTCTTTAAGACCAAGACCAGTAACGCCACGTACTGCTTTAATAACAGCAACTTTTTTGTCGCCAAAGCCAGTTAGCACAACGTCAAATTCGTCTTTTTCGGCAGCAGCTTCACCAGCATCACCGCCGGCTGCAGCAGGGGCAGCAGCAACAGCGGCTGCAGCTGTAACACCAAATTTTTCTTCCATTTCGCTGATTAATTCAACAATATCCATTACTGACATTTCAGCGATTGCGTTTAATACATCTTCACGAGATAGTGACATAAGTGTCTCCGATTATTAATTAAATGTTGTATTCTTAAGAAAAAATTTGCACTAGTAAAAATTACTAACAAATCTAATCTTAAATGATAAATGATTAAGCAGCTTCTTTTGCGTCTTTTACTGCCGCTACTGTGCGAACAAACTTACTTGGTACTTCATTCATAGTACGTGCAAGCTTGGTCACTGGTGCTTTCATGGTCGCCATTAAGATAGCTAGAGCTTCGTCTCTTGTTGGTAGCTTAGCTACACGTTCAAGCTCTTCAGGACCAAATACTTCACCACCAACTGATACTATCTTGGCATCTAGTAGTTTGTGTTCTTTGTTAAAGTCTTTTACAACTCTAGCAGCCGAACCCAAATCTTCCATAGCAAATGCCAAGATTAAAGGACCAGTTAGACCGTCTGACATACACTCAAAGTTAGTGCCTTCAAAAGCACGTCTTGCAAGTGAGTTTTTAACCACTTTCAAAACAACGCCTTTGTCACGAGCAGCACGACGAAGCTGAGTCATTTGACCAACTTCGATGCCGTGATATTCAGCAGCAACCGCTGAGTATGCGTTAGCAGCAACTTCAGACACTTCAGCCACAACTTGTTTTTTCTG
>PDWI01007727.1_pt1 | contig 12893 bp, 10 predicted proteins | sample 1430891 | NCBI WGS metagenome assembly PDWI01 (sample SAMN01162508, study PRJNA174530) | Oral metagenome, whole genome shotgun sequencing project. | biome: Marine environment; feature: Marine mammal; material: Swab sample of the gingival sulcus; isolation source: swab sample of gingival sulcus... | reverse complement strand
AGCTAATTTTAGTTTAATATCACGGTCTAGACGCATATTAATTGATGTTCTCCAAGGCTTACGTGAACCATTAAGAGACCCAACAACTGTACCTGATTTTGGCTTATTACGTTTTGTATATGGAGACCCAGAACCTGCATTTACTACAAAGTTTACACCGGTATTGGCAAATATACTTTTACCAAACACTTTAGGTCCATTATATGGAGTTCCTGAAACCTTACCTCCATAACGATAATCTATTGTTATAGCGAAGTTGTTTCTTTGGTCAAAGTCTAATGGGATAGTTGTTCTTAAGTTTGGTTTATCAGACTTCACAATTGCTGCACCAGATTCAAAACTAGAACCTGTACCGTTAGCAAACTGTAAAGTATAAGATGCTCTTAAAGTAACATTTCCTGTTCTTCTAAGGTCGTAAGTTACACCAAAACCTTTAACTGTACCAAAGTCGATATTTCCATAAGTAAAATAATCTATTGGGTATGCTCCATTTACAGCTATAGCCTGCTGCATATCACGCATTTCACGATAGAAAGCGGATAATTTAAGAGCTGATGTGTTTCCTAATTTTTGTTGGAAACCTAATTCATAATCTATAGTTTTTTCTGTTTTAAGATTAGGATTATTTAATAAGTCGTTAGATCTTTGACGTATAAATAAATAATCTAGTGGGTTTAATCTTGCAGCGTAACTAGGTCTTTTTGACAAAATATCATAGTGAGCAAAGAATAATGCTTCGTCAGATATTGGAAATGAGAAAGAAATACGAGGCATAACAACTATTTGAGGTTTATAATCTTCAAAAGCCTTTGTATTAAGTTCTTCTTCAGGGTTTATCAAATAAGGAGCTATTCCTGTCGGACCTGCAATTACATTTGGATTTTCAATTTCTGTACCTTGAGCATTATACCAAACAGAACCTACACGGTATCCATTTATTGCAGTTGGAGAAGCAACACTATTAACATAAACTACAGCATTTTCAGGAATATTGCTTGGATGTTCTGTATTTGCAATTATGTTTTTATCATCTTTATCTCCAACAGTATATGCTTCGTGTAATGTAAACGGATCTTTTAATACCATTTGGTTTGCATCGTATCTATCAACACGTACACCTATATTAAATATAAGGTCTTTAAATGCAAATTTATCTTGAATATATCCTGCGATATAGTTTGGTTCAAATGGAGCTATTGGTCTTTCTAGGTAACCATCTTCATCTGTTTTATTAAAGAAATCATCAAAAGTAGGTTTGCTTGATAATTTATTACCTTTATAATCATATCCGTAATATCCTACATAGCTACGACCTTGATTAAATAACTCGTCTGCACTAAACCAACTTAAATCAAATGTTTCAGGATCATAAGAATCTATGTCTATCCATTCTTTACCGTCAACAGCCATTCCAAGAGATTTTCTAAGTTCTATATCAAATCTTGCTTGAGATGAAGCATCATATAATCTAGGATAATCTATAGTATCTAGGAAATTACCATTTTCATCTCTATATATAATAGGATTAGATAAGTCTCTTTCAAGGATATGGCTATTTGTAAGTCCTCTTGCTAATGTCCATAATCCAAATGGAGCAACTGCAAAGTAAGAGTCGCTTCGTTGTTCAAACTCAAAACCTAGACTAATTTCGTGACTTTTAACGTCGGCAGAACCTGATGCTGATACTCTAAACTGTGTAGCATCACTAATATTATATGAAGCATAAGGATTACCAGGTGTTGCCCATAACCCATAAGCAGATGGTGCTCCCATTCCGTTCAACAAACCTCCATTAGAGATAACAGAGTTAACATCTTTCATAAAGTTATTATCAAAGTAGTTAAAATATTGCTCTGTATATCTTGCTAAATCAGGATTTAATTTCCCTGCTTCAAAGTCTTCGATTGCATAAAACCAAGTTTCTTGTATCCAACCGGAATATCCACTAACTGAATCTGCACCATAAGCATAATATTTAATAGGTGTAGTATTAAATTTACCTACATAACCGTATTGGAAATAATTATCATTAAAATCTTTGTTGTAGTATTTTGAATATGTTTTAGAATAATCAACCTGTATTGTATAGAATGGGTTTTTAATAATAGCTTTTTCGTTTTCGGAATTATCTCTAAATTTCTGTGTTAATCTTCCGTAAACTCTCCAGTTATTATATTTTACATATCCGTTATTTTCTGAATTAAAAAGCTGATTAGCATAACTATAAGCTCTCTGATCTCTATAATCTACTGTACCTCCAAATGTAAGGTTTAAGTCTCTTATTGGCGAAACATCAATTTTTCCTGCTACATTAAAAGATTTACTTTCTGCATTTTCTCTTGTTTTGTAGTTTTTAAAATTTTCTTCTCTTAGGTAATCAGTATTTTGATATATTATAGCTCCGTTTTCTGTTTGGACTAACTGTAATGGATTATCTTTTATAGAATTTATAACATCGTCATTAGCTCTCCACTCTCCTACAGCAGAAGGTCTAGGATCTTTAGTATAATTTCCTTCTAAAGACAATAGGAATCCGGCTACTGTTCTTTTTCTATTTGTTCCTTTTTCTTCAACAGACCAAATAGGACCGGATACCATAAGCCCAGCTAGGTTATAACCATAAGGGTCTAAAAACTGAGATGTAACCACCTCTGCTCCTCCAAAATACTTTGAAGTCGGACCTTTAGTCGTAAGACTAATTATACCTCCTGTTGCATCTCCGTATTGAGCAGGCAAACCTCCTGTTATAACCTGTACTTGCTCAATTGCAGATTTTGGAACAGAAGAAGAACCTCTAACCTTAACACCATCTACATAATAAACGGTACCTTCGGAACGAGCTCCTCTAATACTCCCCACTTCACCATTTTCGGAATAGACACCTCCAACTGTTGTTGCCACTGCCGCAGCGGAACGCCCTGGCATTTTAGCAATATCTTCGGAAGTAACCGTTCCTCCTGATGCTGTTTGGTCCTTTGCAATCAAAGGAACTTTATACTCTTTAATTTCCACTTCTGCAAGAACTTCTGCAGCAGGTTTCAACTCAAAATCTTGGAAAGTAATACTTCCGGCAGGTATCTGTACATTGGTATATTTCAATGTCGCATAACCAACATAAGAAGCCGACACAGTATATTTCCCCGCAGGTATAGGCTTTATACTATAATTCCCGGAAAAATCGGTCATACCTCCGGTAACAATATTTCCATTTTGTTCAATTGAAACGTTTGCAAATGGAATTCCTTCTCCCGTTGTAGCATCTTTAATGACACCATTAAGTGTGCCCTGTGCATACAATCCTACGCTACTTAGTAACGCAATAATAACTATTTGTAGTTTTCGTAACATAAGTTTTTCTTTATACAATTACTTAATCCAATTAAGAAAGGTGTAAAAATAATACTTTTTAAATTATTCACAAAATAAAATCAAAATAAAATTTAAGTTTTTTTTAATTAAATTTTATAATACACTAATAATTAAACAAATACATTTTTATTTTTTTTAACAAGTCTTATCTTAAAAAATCTATTAATGCCTAAATTGTGTAAATTCAATTACGAACAGTAAAGCCCTCAACAGAGTTGATTTTCAATTACAAGTTTTTAATTGACAATTAACCATTCATCAAAAAAACACTCTTTTAACTTCCACTCTTAACTAAAATACGCTCCATTTTCAGATTTTAGGCATCATCTTGATTGATATTTTGCTTGTCGTTTTGATTTTTTCATTCTACGCCAAGTTCTTTTATTGCCTACAAGGTCTTTACCACCGCCGTTTATTTTTTTATTGTGTTTTTTTACAGCTTTCTTGTGTAGTCTATAATCTCTTCTTTTTTTCTTTTTTTCTTTTTTTATTGTTGCTTTTTCTATTCTTGCCGCAACTCTTTCTTCTCGTGTTGGTCTATATTTTCTCGACCTTTGAGATTTCATATATTTTTCATTATCTATACTTCTGTTAGATTGCGAAAAAGAACTTATAGGCAATAAAAGGAATAATAAGAAAGTTATTATTTTAAATAAATTGATTATTTTTGTCATAGTTATTTAATTATATATAATGTATAAAAACTAGTTATGATAAATCGTTTTACAAAGATAGTTATTTTTTTTGTATTAGTTTCAAGTTTTATAATTGCTCCATCTTGTGACAGGCAAAATCAAATACCTTATGTATATGTAAATATTGTGATTTACCCTGATTTACCGGAATACAGTTCAATAAAAACTCCGGGCAATTACTTGTATCTAACAGGAGGAGTTAAAGGGATAGTCTTATATTGTCAATTTACGGACAACTATTTAGCTTACGAAAGAAATTGCCCTAACGACCCTTATGAAAAAAATGCAATACTTGAAGTTGACTCAAGTGGTTTATTTCTTGTTTGTAAACAATGTAAATCTAAGTTTTTTATGTATGACGGAGGAATAGCTGATAGTCCTTCAAAGTATCCCGTACTTAGATATGCTACATATTTTGAAAATAATACTTTGTATATACAAAACGGTGATTAATACCATTTGTAAATAAGAGGTTAACATCTAAAATCCGCATTAGAAGACCTATTACAAATCCCTTACGGATTTTAGGTAATAAAAAAAGTCTGCTTTAAATAATTTTAAAGCAGACTTTTTTTATTACTTATATTAATATTAGTATCTATAATGTTCCGGTTTGTATGGACCATCTACAGGCACACCAATATAGTCTGCTTGTTCTTGACTAAGTTTTGTTAACTTAACACCAATTTGTTCAAGGTGCAATCTAGCAACTTCTTCGTCTAATTTTTTAGATAATCTATATACATTTACTTTATAGTCATTTTTCCATAGGTCTAGTTGAGCTAATGTTTGATTTGAGAAAGAGTTACTCATAACAAAAGAAGGGTGTCCTGTTGCACAACCGAGGTTAACTAAACGACCTTGAGCAAGTAAAAACATTGATTTTCCTGATGGGAACACATATTTATCTACTTGAGGTTTGATATTTATCATTTTGATATCTTTGTCATTATTTAAAGCAGCTACTTCTATTTCGTTATCAAAATGACCTATATTACAAACTATCGCTTGGTCTTTCATTTGACGCATGTGTTCTAAAGTAATAACATTTTTATTTCCTGTTGTTGTAACAAAAATATTTCCTTCTTCGAGAGCGTCCTCTATAGTTGTAACTTCAAAACCTTCCATAGATGCTTGCAAAGCACAAATAGGGTCTATTTCGGTAACAATAACTCTTGCTCCATATCCTCTCATTGATTTTGCAGATCCTTTTCCGACATCTCCATAACCCAATACGACAACAACTTTACCCGCCATCATTACGTCTGTTGCTCTTTTAATTCCGTCTGCCAAAGACTCTCTACAGCCATAAAGATTATCAAATTTAGATTTTGTTACAGAATCGTTAACATTTATTGCAGGAATTAACAATTCGCCTTTCTCAAGCATTTGATATAATCTATGCACACCTGTAGTTGTTTCTTCTGAAACACCTTTTAGTTCTGCAACAGTTCTATGCCATTTTTGATTATCAACAGCAAGTACTTTTTTAAGAGTGTCTAAAACTACTGCTTCTTCGTGATTTGTTGCTTCTACATTTAAAATACTACTGTCATCTTCGGCAAAGTAACCTTTATGTATTAGAAGAGTTGCATCTCCACCATCGTCCACAATTAGGTTTGGTCCTTGATTGTTTGGAAAAGATAATGCTTGAAGTGTACACCACCAATATTCCTCTAGTGTTTCGCCTTTCCATGCGAACACAGGAACTCCTGCTTTTGCTATTGCAGCAGCTGCGTGGTCTTGAGTAGAAAAGATATTACAACTCGCCCATCTTACTTCTGCTCCTAATTCTACTAAAGTTTCTATTAACACAGCTGTTTGTATAGTCATGTGTAACGAACCGGTTATTCTTGCCCCTTTTAAAGGTTTGTCGGCAGAATATTTCTTACGAATACTCATTAAACCGGGCATTTCTTTTTCTGCTATTTCAATTTCTTTACGTCCCCAATCTGCAAGATTAAGATCTTTAACTTTATAAGGTAAATTACTAATTAGTTCTTCCATATTAAATTTATTTTTTAATGAAAATTTTCACAAAAGTACTTAGTTTTATTTAATTGGCAAATTATTAAACATAAAATTGAATAACCTATTAACTAGTGTCAGTAAGCAACATTTTTAGGCAAAAAAATCCATTGTTTGTTGCTTATCTTTATGTAATTGCTTTATCAGTAGTTCTATATTACTAAACTGTTTTTCGTCTCTTATTTTTTTTCTAAATCTTATTGTTAATTCCTTATTATATAAATTCGAAGAAAAATTTGGTATATGTAACTCTATGCTTTCTGTTGTTCCATTAAAACTAGGTCTATTTCCTATGTTTAACATTGCCGGATACCATTTATCTTCGATTAGAGCTTCAACAATATACACTCCTTTATCGGGAATTAATTTCATTTTATCGTTAACACTAATATTTGCTGTCGGAAAACCTATTTTTCTACCATTTCGATATCCGCTTACTATTGTTCCGCTTAATTTATAAAAATATCCTAACAACTCTCCGGCATCATCAACCTGCCCATTTTTCAATAATTTACGAATTATAGACGAATTTACTTCTTTATCATTATAAAGCATTTTCTCTAATCTTGATGTTGTAATATTTATATCCTCATCATCTTTATTTAATTCTTTATTTCCAAAAGAGTTATTATAACCTACTAAAAGTTCGGAGATATTAAGTTTATTAATTAAAATATCTTGCACAAAATCCTTTTTACTCATTTGAGCAGTTTTATTATTAAACTCAAAAAAAAGTAAGTTTTTAACATTAAAACGCTTAAACAGTTCTATCTTTTCTTCGTATGTTGACAATAGCTCTATTGGTTTTTTAAAAATAATATTTGGGTGAGGCCATAAACTTATAATTAAATCTTCAACACCTCTTTTCTTTGCGGAATTTTGAACCTGTTCAATTATGTATTTATGACCATTATGAACGCCATCAAAAAAACCAATAGTCGCTACACAATTCTTTATAATTTTTTCGTTTATATTTGTATATATTTTCAAATCAAAAATTTTTACAAAATTAAAAAATGGAATTTAAAAAAGATATAAACAAAATATTTTTTACGATAATATCGCTAATACTACTATTATCTTCCTGTAATGATAACAAAGAAGCTATTCTGGTAATCGAAGGAAAAATAAACGGATACTCTGAAAAAACGATAGTATTAGAGTCACTTATGCCTCTTAGAGTTGACACAATAAATGTTGTAAAAACAGATGCTGAAGGAAATTTTAAATTTTCGTTAGACTCTTTGCCGGGTGGCTTTTTAAGACTTTGCCTAGATAACAAAAATTGCATTTATTTATATGGTAAAGAAAAACAAACCATTGAAATACAAGCAAAATATCCGGATATTGTAAAATCTTATAACATAACGGGCAGTGAAGATTCAAAAAAATTAAAAGAATTAAACCTTAGGCTTCTCGAAAGTTCCGACAAGTTAAATATAATGCGAGAAGAAATTCTAAATGCCTCTAAAGATTCTAATTGTAATTTGGATTCTGTTTATAATATTTCCAATATAAACGCAAAAGAAATATATGAAAATGATAAAATTTACATCAAAGATTTTATTGATAACAACATAAAATCGCCAATCATATATATAGCTCTTTACCAATATGTTAGTAGCTCTCCTATATTATTAATAGAAAAAGATTTACCAACTTTTAAATTAGTACTAAGTAGTTTAAAAAAATATAATCCGAATTTTTCACATATAAGTTTACTCGAAAGCAATATAAACAAAGAAGAATTGAGACAGCAACAATTAAATCGCAACTATGTTAATATATCGATAGGTGCTAAAGCTCCTGGATTTAGCATTAATAACATTTCAGGCAAAAAAGTAAATCTTGATGATTTTAATGGTGAAAAAGTTATTATTGCATTTTGGGCATCTTGGCATAAAACATCTGTTGAAAACATGAAATATCTTGAAGACATTAGCAACAAGAAAGACATTAAAATTATAAGCATATCATTAGACAGTAATAAACACAGGTGGGAAAACTCCATAACATCTAAAGAGATGAAGAATTTTTATAATTTATGTGATTTTAAATCGTGGGAAAACACAGCAGTAAAAATTTATGGTATAAAAAGTCTGCCTTTCTATGTTCTAATAAACGAAGATACAAAAATAGAAGCCTTAACAAACGATATACATAATTTAACCCAAATTACGCATTAGAAAATCTACTACACTCTCAACTTACTTCAAAAGAAACATTTCTAATTTTGTAGAGTTTTCTTGCTGACACTACTTATACTATTTACGCACCAATGTTAAATAGGTAAATGGGAGATTGTTATCTTTATGTTCTTCTTTATCTATAATATCCCATTCGTTATAATCTATTTCAGGAAAAAAAACATCTGCTTCATATTCACGATGAACAATTGTTAAATAAATCTTATTTGCTAGTGGCATAAATTCTTTGTAAATAAGACCTCCTCCAATAATAAAATTCTCTTTATCTTTATCTGCCTTGCTTATAGCTTCTTCAATACTCGAAACGACCTCTAAGCCTTCTATATCTTCCTTAGCCATAGTAGATGAAATAACAATGTTGCGTCTGTTTGGCAAAGGACGTTTAGGTAAAGATAAATAACTTTTACGCCCCATTATTATAGTATGTCCTGTTGTAATCCGTTTAAATCTTTTTAAATCTTCAGAGATATGCCAAAGTAAGTCGTTATTTTTCCCAATTGCATTATTTTCGGCTATTGCAACTATAATTGTTATTTCCATATTTATCTTATTTTTATACAGATACTTTTCCTTTTATGTGTGGATAAGGTTCGTAGTCTATTAATTTAAAGTCTTCGTATTTAAAATCAAAAATATCTTTAACAGATTTATTAATTATCATTTTAGGAAGTTCTTTTGGAGTTCTACTTAATTGTTCATTTACTTGTTTTATATGATTTAAGTAAATATGAGCATCGCCAAAAGTATGGATAAATTCTCCGGGTTCGTATCCGGTAACTTGTGCAAGCATTAGTGTTAATAGTGCATAAGAAGCTATATTAAATGGGACTCCTAAAAATAAGTCGGCACTTCTTTGGTATAACTGACAAGATAATTTGTTATTTGCAACATAAAACTGAAATATTGTATGACAAGGTGGTAGAGCCATTGTATCGATATCTGCTACATTCCAAGCACTAACAATATGTCTTCGAGAGTCGGGGTTATTTTTTAATGAGTTTATAAGGTTAGATATTTGATCTATGGTTTTTCCGTCCGGAGTAGGCCAAGAACGCCATTGATAACCATATACATGTCCAAGTTCTCCATTTTCGTCAGCCCATTCGTCCCATATTCTTACTCCATTGTCGTTCAAGTATTTTATATTGGTACTGCCTGATAGAAACCATAATAACTCATGGATAATTGATTTTAGGTGTAATTTCTTTGTTGTTAAGCAAGGAAAACCTTCTGATAAATCAAATCTCATTTGGTATCCAAAAGTACTTATAGTTCCTGTTCCTGTTCGGTCTGTTTTTTTTATTCCGTTTTCTTTTACATATTTTAATATATCAAGATATTGTTTCATAATTAGTTTGTTATTTGATTATATCAGGATATTAGTTTATTATAAATCTTTGGAAAGAATTTATCCCATAATTATTCCAACCATAGTTGCTGATAGTAGAGATGCAATTGTTCCTCCCAATAAAGCTCTTAATCCGAATTTAGATAATTGTTTTCTTTGATTTGGAGCTAAAGAGCCTATACCTCCTATTTGTATTCCGATAGAAGCAAAATTTGCAAATCCACAAAGCATATATGTTGCCATTATTATTGATTTTTGCTCGCTAAAAATACCTGATGCTTTTAATTCTGCCAAACTCATATATCCTATAAATTCGCTCATTATAAGTTTTTCGCCTAATAGTCGTCCAACAAATGTTATATCATCGGCACCAACTCCAATTAGCCACATTAACGGAGCAAATGCATATCCTAATATAAATTCTAATGAAAGACTATTGTATTGTCCGTTTGTTAATTCTGTTATTAGCGGATTTAGATGTGTCCACATTCCTATTTTACCTACAATAAAGTTAAACATTGCAATAAATGCAACAAAAACTAAAAGCATTGCAGCTACATTTGCCGCTAATTTAAGTCCTTCGGTTGTTCCGTTAGACATTGCATCTAAAAAGTTTGTTCCTACTTTATCTTTAGAAACTGTAACATCTTTATTTACTTTTTCGGTTTGAGGACAAAGAATTTTTGACACAACAACTGCTCCGGGAGCAGCCATCACCGAAGCTGCTAATAAGTGTTTTGCAAACTCTAATCTTAAAACGGGGTCGTTTCCTCCCAAGAAACCTATATACGCTGCTAACACACCTCCTGCAACAGTTGCCATTCCACCAATCATTACGAGTAAGATTTCCGATTTATTCATTTTGTCTAAATACGCTTTTATCATTAATGGCGATTCGGTTTGCCCTAGAAATATATTACCCGCTACAGATAGACTTTCGGCTCCACTTATTTTCATTGCCTTTGTCATTACCCAAGCTAATCCATATACAACTTTTTGGATAATACCAAGATAAAATAATACGCTTGTTAGTGCCGAAAAGAAAACTATTGTAGGTAGTATCTGAAATGCAAATATGTAACCGTATGTGTTTACATCTAAAAGGTTTCCGAGTAGAAACTCTGCACCGGCACTCGAAAATGCTAATATTTTTACAAATATTTTGCCTACAAATTCAAACATTGCCTGAATAAAAGGAACTTTAAGTACTCCTATTGCTAATATTGCTTGTGCTGCAAGACCAATTCCTACAACTCTCCACGAGATGTTTTTTCTATCAGTAGAAAAAATCCATGCTATTAAAATTAAAACTAACATTCCAAGCATTCCTCTTAGCAAAGAGTTTATTGTAAAACCTGCCTGAGGCTTTATTTTATTTTCCGAATCAGCCGGTAAACTTGGGCTTACACCGGTTCTTTGTAAGTTATAAGTTTGTTCTTTATATGTTACCTGAATTTCATCTTCGGCAATTACTTTTATGCCTATTTCCTCAAAACTTGACATTATTAGACTGTCTTGTAATGATTTTTTATTTCTAATAATATGATTTTTATTAAAAAACACTAAAGTCTTGGTCGAGTTACCAATAATTCCGATAGAGTCAATCTTTACAAAGTTTGTAGAAATTTGTTTATTTATTAAGATATTATCGCCAAGAAACTCGTAATATATAGAGTCGGTTGTGTTATTGTTTTTATAGATTAACAAATTATTTTCTTGAAAACATAAAGATATATTTGCATCTTTATTTTCCCATTCTCCTTTAATTTGAATATCTTTTCCGTAAATACTTGAAAATAATGTAACACTAACTATAAGTGTGGTAAAAATTTTTAAAAATTTATTTTTCATTTTTTCTTTTATTTATTTCGTCTCTTATTAATGATGCTTTTTCGTAATCTTCTCTATTTATAGCTTCTGTCATGAGCTTTTCTAATTCTTTCAAGGAATAGTTAAATATTTTTTTATCCTCTTTTTTTGATGAGATATGTTTTTTTGCTTGTGTTTTTTCATCTCTTTTATCTTCTTTAATATTTAAAATAATGCCTGCTTTTTCAACTATTGCTTCGGTTGTATATATAGGACTGTTAAACTTTAGTGCAAGTGTTATAGCATCTGATGTACGAGCATCTATAGTTGTAATCTGATTATCTTTATTAAAGAGTAGTTTAGAATAGAATACGCCTTCTTCTAATTTATAAATAAAAACCTCTTTTAGATTTATTTCGTACAGATTTGAGAATTTATGAAATAAATCGTGTGTTAAAGGGCGTGGAGGTTTTATTTTCTCGAGTTCAATGGCTATTGCTTGAGCTTCAAAACCTCCTATTATTATAGGAATTCTTTGAGTACTGTCGCCAACAGATAAAATTAGAGCATAAGCACCGGCTTGTGTTTGACTGTAAGATATTCCTAATACTTCTAATCTAACTTTATCCATTAAGCAATTATTTTAATCACAAATTTATATAAAGTTTTTAATAAATAAATAACCTGTTTGTATTTTTCTCCCTTTTAATCTTTAAAAACGGGTATTTTATTAATTCTATTTATGTGTCTTCCGCCTTCAAAATTTGTATTTAAAAAAGCGTCAACAATTTGTTTTGCTTCGGAAACGTCAATAAATCGTGCCGGTAGAGAACATATATTTGCATTGTTATGTAGTCGAGCTAATCTTGATATTTCGGGAGTCCAGCATAATGCACTTCTTATCTTTTGATGTTTATTTACTGTCATGTTTATGCCGTTTCCGCTTCCACAAATAGAAAATCCAACAAAACATGTCTTGTTTTCAACTGCATTTGCTAAAAGATGGGCATAATCGGGATAATCACAACTATCTATCGTGTATGTTCCAAAATCTTCAACTTCAAATCCAAGAGTTTTAACGTATTCTATAAGGTTTTCTTTTAGTTGATACCCTGCATGGTCGCTTGCAAATCCTAATTTTTTCATTTTTTATTTGCAAAAATATTAAAAACATATTAAAAATATATATATTTTTAAGGCAAATTTTATTATATGAATTTTATAGCAATTATTCCTGCACGATTTGGCTCTACAAGGTTTCCGGGTAAACCTTTAGTTAATATTAATGGTAAAACCATGGTGCATAATGTATATTTACAAGCAAGTAAGGTGTTTGATAATGTTTATGTTGCAACTGATGACGAAAGGATATTTAACGAAGTGTTATCTTTTAACGGTAAGGTTGTTATGACAAAAAAAAGACATAAAAGCGGAACT
>PDWI01007726.1_pt1 | contig 12895 bp, 5 predicted proteins | sample 1430891 | NCBI WGS metagenome assembly PDWI01 (sample SAMN01162508, study PRJNA174530) | Oral metagenome, whole genome shotgun sequencing project. | biome: Marine environment; feature: Marine mammal; material: Swab sample of the gingival sulcus; isolation source: swab sample of gingival sulcus... | reverse complement strand
ATCAGCTTTGTCTAATGTTTTGATTTCATCAAAAACATAATCGCCACCAGCTCTTACTAAATCCCACCATCTTTTACCTTCTGCTACAAATTCTTTTTGACGCTCTACTAAGATTGCCATAGTATTAGTATCTTTTGATCCATTTGTATATGTTACAGATGCATCAAAATTACTTCCATAGGCTCTCTTACGGATTTTATTAATTTCATTAGAAGGATCTTCTCCTAAATTGTTTTTAGCCTCTGCTAACATTAACACAACATCAGCATAACGATACAAAGGAATGTTATTGTAATTCTTTCTTGAACCAGCATCAATAACGCCTAAGAATTTCAAAAGAACACTTGTTTTATAATGCTCGTTGCCTGCTACAAAAGGAATGTGACCTCCTTCATCATCATATAACTGTAAAAATGTCTTATTACGAGCATCTTTTACATCTGCTAACAATACAGATAATTTATCAGAAGGAGCAAAACGGCTGCCTCCATTTAAAACAAAATCTTTCACAGATTTTCCTTCAGCATCAAATAGTTTTTTTATGTCAACTGCTCTTGCTGTAAAGTTTCCGTAGAAGTTACTTTTTTGGTCTTGTGCGTAATCGAAAGCAAAGATAAACTCATCATTACCTTCGTTCTTTTGTCCCCAAAGTTTATCATATGCCACTAATGAGAATCCGCTTACTTCTGAAAGTGCTTTTTTAGCTTCTTGGAAATCGCTATTTCCTCCACCGAGTACGGAGCCTGACCATAAATACACATCTCCTTTTAAAGTCAAAGTAGCTCCTTTTGACCAGTACACATTTTTCCCATTGTATAGACTGTTATCTCCACCAAAGTATTTTAATGATTTTTCGATATCTTCTTTCACAAATGCCAATACCTCTGTCTTAGGCGAACGACCTTTCTTTAAAGTTTGTAAATCTACTTTTGTCAAAGGCTCTTTTGAAATAGGTACATCTCCCCAAGCTTTTAACATTGTGTAATAGATTTGTGCTCTAATTCCGTGTACTTGTCCTAATAAATGGTTTTTGACATTTTGATTTTTAAACTCTACATTAGGAGCATTTTTAATAAAATCATTCAAATAGTGAATAAACCCATAAAAACCAGCCCAATTTCCGAAAGGAACATTAGTAGCACTAATGTTATTATCTATTAAGTTTGTTCCAGCAGGAGACTCAATAGTTTGTCCTCCCCAGTTATCAGAGCGAAGTTCCCCCATTTGCCATAAGGTACCGTTATAATCTCGGTATTTTGCATAAATACCGGTGTGTGCAGCATATACTGCTTCTTCTGATTCCCAAAAGCCATTGTAAGATAATGAACTCTCAGGTTTTAAATCTAAATCACAAGCTGTTACTGCGATTAGAGTTATGAATAATATGATATATTTTTTCATCGTTTTTTATTTTTTTAATTAAAATGTTACATTTACACCAACTGTGAAAGTTCTTGGGGTAGGGAATCTACCCGAATCAACACCTCCACCTATTGGTTCTGGTGAACTACCTGAGAAACCATTAAAGATAGCTAAGTTACTTCCTGTAAGGAAAAGACGCATATTTTTAAAGTAGTTGTTGATTTGCTTGCCTTGTAAGTCATAGCTTAAAGTTACTTCTCTGATAGCAAAATAATCTCCTTTTTCCCACATACGAGAACTACTGTTGTTAATAGAGCCTTGGTCTCCTCCTCCTGCTTTATGATTGTTTTGAAAATCCACTAAATCAAATCGTGGAATATTAGAAGTAGGGTTGTCAGGTGTCCAAGTATCTAAAATTTCGATAGGGCCATTTTGGTTACCTTGTGTCTGTGCAATTCCTTTTACTCTACGACCATTAATTAAATAATGACCTACGGCAAAGTCTGTTTTTACGAACAATCCAAAGCCTTTCCATTTCATATCAGAAGTTAACCCTCCTGAGAATTTAGGGGTAGTTCGTCCTATCACAACTCTATCTCTATAATCGATAATATTATCTCCATTTAAGTCTTTCCAAATAGCATCTCCTAAAAAGCGTTGGTTTTTCTTTTTAGCAAATTGTACTTTTCTGTCTTTATGAGCGTCTATTTGCTCTTGTGTTTGATATACGCCATCAAAAACATAAGCTGTAATCACATCATAACCTACTCGCTCTCCTTCTTGTAAACCACCTACATATTTGGTCTTTCCAGTAGCCTTATCATAAATTTCAGTTCCTCCTTGTCTGTTCTTTTCTACACCATTATCAGGTAATTGGTGAGCATAGTTTCTAACTTGGTAATAAGTAGCCCCTAAATTCCATTTAAAATCTTCAGTGTCAATTACTTTTCCTGTTACTTGTAATTCTAAACCTTTGTTTCTAAGTGTACCATTATTGGTAGTAATAGAGCCAAATCCTGTCCAAAGAGGTAGCGTAAGAGAAGATAATTTATCTTTTACATCTCTTATAAAGTAATCGGCGATGATGTTTATTCTGTTGTTAAACAATCCAACATCTAAACCAAAGTTAAGCGTAGTAGAACGTTCCCATTTTAAGTCTAATAAAGGTAAGGCATTGTTTACATATCCTGTTTGTGAGTCATAAACAGAAGTAGTTCCATACTGACCATAAACACCGTAATTACTTAAAATATCAATGTTACCATTCACACCATAACTAATTCTTGGTTTTAATTTGTTGATATAATTTACAATTTCAGAATCTGCGATAAAGTCCTCTTTATGAGCATTCCACCCCAAAGAAGCACCTGGGAAGAATCCATATCGATTGTTTTTTAATCGAGAAGTGCCATCATATCTAAATGTCAATCCTAATAAATATTTATAATCATAATCATAGTTTAACTGACCAAATACAGAAGCAATGGCATATTCAGAGCGGTTACTTGAAGGAGTTCCTTTTGCCTCAGAGCCTGCATTCATTGTTTCGATAAGGTCTGTTGGAGATAATCTTGTTGCAGCACTAAAACCAAAATATTTTTGATCGAAATATTCACTACCTACCAAAGCACTTATATTATGTTTTTCTGCAAATGTATTTTTATAGTTTAATAAGGCTGTCAACTGATTTCTAAGCGTTCTTCCGTGAGAAGCAGATGCTTTCCTTTCTGTATTTAATCTACCTGAATTTAGATATGCTTTATTAAATCCTTCATTTGAATTATTAGTCGTAAAGTGACTACCTCTTAAACTTGCTTTCCAATTATCATTAAAAGAATATTCGGCTTGCACAGAAGCAGTTAAGCGTTGCTCTAAGTTTTTACGAACAAATTTATCTTTATAATAAAGAGGATTACCAAAACCTAAATAAGTTCCTGGGTTATAATCTTTGGATAAAGTTCCATCAGGATTATGATTATAAATACGAGAAGTAGGTGCTAAACCTGAAGTTCTTTGAAATAAGTTATAATCAGAATCAAAAGGTCTGTTATAATTAGAGTGAGCATAAAGAATGTTGGAAGTTACTTTAAACTTATCTGTAATTTTATATGAGCCATTAAATGCTCCTGAATATCTTTTAAAGTTGGAACCCCAAACCAATCCTTGATTGTCCATATATCCTAAACTTGCATAGTAAGTTCCTTTGTCATTTCCTCCATCAAAAGAAAGGTTGTGCTCTATGGTGTGAGGATTGTTTACATAAATCAACTCATTCATTATATTTTCTTGGAAAATAAGTGTTTTAGTTGGGTCAATAGGGTCAACCATTTTCTGCCAACCAGGTTGTTTTAACAAATATTCATTCTCTTTTGTTAAATACATTGTAGTATAATTAGAATTAGTAGTGTTATTGCCTGTCGCAGCTGCGTGATTTCCTACCAAGAATAAATTACCTAACCACCCTACAATATAGTCTTTGGTGTTTTTGGCTCCCATACGGTTGAATTTTACATAATCTGCAGCACCGAGATATTCCATAGGGTCTTTGCGATGTTGATTCATTCCGTATTTTGTGCTGAATTTAATATTAGAAGTTCCTTTTTTACCTTGTTTGGTAGTAACAAGTACCACACCATTCGCTGCTCTTGCTCCATAAATAGCCGTAGAAGCAGCATCTTTCAACACTTCAATAGAAGCGATATCGTTTGAGTTTAAAGCGTAAAAACTACCAGGTACACCATCAATTAAAATCAAAGGACTACCAGTACCACTAAAACTCGTTCCTCCACGTAATACAAGTGAAGGTGTCGCGCCAGGTTGTCCTGTGGTTTGTGTTACTTTAAGTCCTGCAACAGAACCTTGTAAGGCAGTAGCGGCATTGGATAGCGTAGCACTTTCCAAGGTTTTCTTATCTACTTTGGCAACGGCTGTTGTCATTTCGGAACGCTTTTGAGAGCCGTACCCCACAACAACAACTTCCTCCAAAACAGAAGTGTCTTCCAACATTGTGATTAAAATTTTGCCTTTTTGTGTAGATTTGCTGTATTTGTAATCTACAGTTTTAAGTCCTACGGAAGTAAATTGTAAGACTGCTACATCTTTTGATACTGACAGCGTAAAATTTCCGTCAAAATCAGTAGAAGTTCCATTCATCGTTCCTTTTTGAAGAACGGTAACACCGGGAATGCCTAAACCGTCTTTATCGGTAACTGTTCCATTCACGATGTTTTGCGAGTACCCCCCCAAATAATTGAGAATAAGGTAATTAGCGTTGCTAATCTTTTCATATGAAATTGTTTTTAGTTAATTAATGGAACAAATTTAAACGTTTTTTTTGTTTAATGCAAGAAGAATAATTCAAAAAAAGCAGTATAAAATTAGGAATTTGACAATTACTTTGTTGTATTTAGTTATGAATGAGTTTTTTATATTTTTACTAAAAAAAAGGAAGTATGTTAAATTTTTTGTATTGTTGGAAGATGATATTTTTATGTAAGAAAGGTGCTTTTTTAAGATATCTGTTTGTTTAATAAAGAATAGTGTAGGAATTGAAAAATAAGACTGTCTAAAAAGTAATACTCTGACTGATTCAGATTTTGAAATAACTTTACAATCGTCAGTAATTAAGGACTTTTTAGACAGCATTTATTTAGTTGCTAGAAGATTTTGTTGAATTGACATCTTTACCTCTCAAAATAAACCTCCTCAAAAGGCACTCTAAAACGTTCTTCATAAATTCCTCCTTCACCTCTTATTCCACAAGCAATAATCATGTTGATAGATGCTCTCCGAGGTAAATTAAGTATTTTTTTTACCATTTTGCTATCAAATCCCTCCATTGGGCAAGTGTCATAACCTTTGGATGCCATTGCTAACATAAATGTTTGTGCTGCCAAAGCAACGCTTTTGTGACTTACCACTTTCATATCTGAAATGGAAACTTCACGGTAAATAGGACGGAATAATCCTGTTATAGATACAATGATTTTCCTTAAAATCCCCATTCCAGGAAAACTATTGTAAAGGAAAGGCATTAATTTTTTGTAGTATCCTTTTTTACGACTTAAGTGTTTTTGCTTTTTTTCTTCTTTACTATTTTTATCAATATCTTTCATGGAAAATTGCATATTTGCCTCAGAACGTTGCTTATGCAAATCTTTTCGTGCTACAAAAACAACCATTTGCTGTGCTGTTCTCGCAGCACTTTGATTGAAACAACTTTTTGCCAATTCTTTTAAAATAGCCTTATCTGTAACGTGGTAAAATTCCCACAATTGCATATTTCCGCTGTTAGGCGACAAAGTTGCCATTTTGATACAGTCTTTTACTTCTTCCGTTTTTAAAGGTTGGTTGGCGTCGTAAATTCTTACGGAACGCCTATGGTCAATGATTTCTTTAAAATTCATATATAAATACTATTTGGTAAATGTTAAGTCTATTTTTTCTCCTTTTTTGAGATGTATTTTCATAATACCTTGAACATTTTTTTCTTTATCAAGACCTACATCAACTATTACAACTTTTTTATTTGTATTCTTTAAGGATTTCATAATATCTATTCCTTTTGGAACTTTTACCATAAAAGTATTATCGCAAGTGGCTTTTATAGTTGCCTTGGTAGGTAAATGGTTTTCCCAAACCACATCAACTTCAGCACCTCCTCTTACCTTTATTCCTTTTAGATTTCCTTTGCTCCATTCTTTTGGTAAGGCAGGTAAAAACTCGATAAATCCGTCGTGGCTTTGTACTAACATTTCGCCAATTCCAGCCATTCCACCAAAGTTTCCGTCAATTTGAAACGGAGGGTGAGCACAGAATAAATTAGGATATGTCCCGCCTTTGTGTCTGTTGACTGATTCTTCGGTATCAACAGCAGGTTTTAAAAGGCTTTTCAATAATTTATACGCTCGATTTCCGTCGTGTAATCTCGCCCAGAAATTCACTTTCCAAGCCCTTGACCAGCCTGTTCCCTCGTCGCCTCTTCGGTTGAGAGTTGCTCGTGCCGCATCGGCTAATTTTGGCGTACGATAAGGCGAAATCTGGTTGGAGGGATGCAATCCATACAAATGAGAAACGTGTCTATGATGAATGTCCGTTTCCTTGTAATCTTTCAACCATTCTTGTAAATAGCCATTAGGACTTATTTGCATCGGTGGTAATTTAGGTAAGGTTTCTTTTACTTGTTTCGTAATTTCATTATCGATTCCTAATATTTTTGCAGATGCTAATAAGTTGTTAAACAATTCATTAATAATCTGCACATCCATTGTAGGTCCTAAGCAAACATATACAGCCTCTTTTCTGTTAGGTAAATAAAATCCATTTTCTGGCGAAGAAGACGGAGCCGTTACCAACCAACCATTTTTAGGCTCTTTAATCATACTTGATAAAAAGAATTTCGATGCTCCCTCCAAAATAGGATATATACTTTTTAGGTATGTTTTATCTTGAGTAAAAGCGTAATGTTCCCATAAATGCTCACAGAGCCACGCACCGCCAGTATTGGTTGCACCCCAAGAGGCGTGTTCGCCCGGAGCCGTAAAAGTCCAAGGGTTACTGATAACGTGAGCCACCCAACCCTCTGCGTCATACATCTTTTTTGCTGTTTTTTCGCCAGAAGGAACTAATGATTTGGTCAATTCAATCAAAGGCTTGTGAAGTTCTGATAAATTTGCCGTTTCTACTGCCCAATAGTTCATTTGAACGTTGATATTCAAGTGATAATCTCCGTTCCAAGGTGTTTGTACACCCTTTGCCCACAATCCTTGTAAGTTTAGAGGTAAACTATTTTCTCGTGTACCACAAATCATTAAATATCTGCCAAATTGATAATACAAAGCCACAAACGAAGGGTCGCTTTCTTTTTGGAAATTACGCAAACGCTCATCGGTTGGAATAAGGTGTTTGTCCTTTCCGTCTAAATGAAGTTGTACTCTGTTGAATTTTTGCTGATATTTTTGAGTATGTTGCTGTTTTAAGGTTGTGAAATCCGTGTTTAAGGTAGTTTTCAATAATGATGCTATTGTATTTTGATATTTTTTATCAAAAAAGTCAGTACTTGATGAAATCACGATAGTCGCCTCATTCGCACCGCTCAAATACAAACGGTTATCCTTTGATTCTAACGTTCCTCCGTTGTGTTTGATTTGCAATTGAGTTTCGTATGCAACACCTTTTTGATTGTGTCCATTGTTGAGGTGTCCTTTCATTATTAAGGTGTTTCCTTTAATGGAAATAGTCGCATTTTCAGGACGAGATAATCCTAAGTCAAAAGAAATTTCCTCTGATTGGTTCGCCGTTAATCGAATGACCATTACGTCGTCGGAGTGCGATACAAAATACTGGCGACTAAATTGCGTATTTCCCTTTTGGAACTGCGTAAAAGCCACAGCATTTTTCAAATTCAATCCTCTTTTGTAACCTTTTACAGACTCTTTTGATTGGTATTTATAGTGAATGTCCAAATCTCCCAACATCTGAAAACAGCCATATGGAGCGTTTTTTCCTCTTCCGAAGTTAGAGCCTTTTCCACCGCATTTAAAGTGTTGATACATCAAGTTTTGAGCCTCTATATTTTTGCCTTTTAGGAGTAGTGAACGGATTTTAGGTAAATAACCGAGAGCCTCTTTGTTGATAGTCTCTTCATCTTCACTTCCTGACCACATCGTAATGTCGTTCAGGACTATTTTTTCCTGTTCGATACCTCCGTTGGGCATCATTCCTAATCGTCCGTTACCAAGCGGTAGCGTTGACTCCCAAATCTTAGCAGGAGCGTTGTAATGTAATGTTAATTCATTTATCGTTGCCGACTCGTCGCTGTTATTTTGACAAGAAGTTACTACAAGTAGAAACGATAAAAACAAAAGGTATAAAATTGTATTTTTCATTTTTTTTCATTAAAAATTCGAGAATTCAAATGTACGATATATTTTTAAATGATGATAATTTACATAAGGTAAAATCACGATTTATTTTACTGTGTTGTGAATCAATTGTTTAATAATTTTATTGATTATTGGGTTCTGATTTTGAAGTTTTCAATGTCGAGACGTACAGCCCCTTTGCTAGACTATATTTTTGCTACTCTTTCATCAAAGGCAGAGTGTAATCGTGTATTTATTTTGAAATTAACGCCTCATCAAACGAGCCTTTTCTCTAACAATACTTTCTACTGGCTGTTGAGTAATTTTACTTTCCAGCCAAGATAGAATATCTAAATACAAAAAGGCTCTTTTTTCATAAGGATGATTTTCATATTGTTTCAAATCTTTGTGAAGTTCCGTGAAAGCATTTTTTAAATCATTAGGATATAAGTGTTCTAATTTTTTCAAAAATTGAATAATTTTCAACTGAACTTGATGCAATTCGTTCATTTTAATTAGAAAACGATAGGTTTCAACAATGAGTTTTTCTATATGGTAATCCAAACCTGCCTCATAATGAGCGATTAAATTCAGTATTCGTGAAAAACAAAGTAAATCCTCCCTCATTTTTAAGGAAGTGTTGTTGATGATGTGTTGTAAATATTCAATACATTTCTCGTTATTTCCAGCACCAAAATACATACAAGCAATCTTGTAATAAAACACCATAATATGGTGTGTGTCAATTTTATTTTTGTAGTCTTGTAATTCCTCTAAAAGCGTAGGAATAAATGAAACACCATCAGAAAATCGTCCTTCCAAAAAGAACTGATTTAGTTTGTTTTGATAGTAATATAAGAACGATAATGTTGAGGTGTTCGTGTTAATGACGATGGTTTCACTATTGACATTTTCGTTTAGATAAGCGATTATTTTGGTAAAATTAGTTTGATGTCCAATCAAAAATAACGATTCCAATAAGTAGTTAATTCCTTTTAAGAAAAATACAGAATGTTGTTCTTTCATTTCAGGAAACTCCTCAAATAAATCGACCCATTTTTGAGCGTATTTGTAACTGCCTACAAAATCTTGTAAAATCAATCGATACCACAAATGAGCCTGATATAAGAATAGTTTTTCTTTAAAACATAACTCAGAAAAGGTGTAATCTGGTAATTCTTTCTGAAAGTAAGTTGTGATTTCTTGTGCTTCTTTGTCGTTTTTAACGTATCCTTGTTTTAAAACCCAACCGTATAACTGCAACGACAGATTGGATAATTTACTCGTAAACACATTCCTTAAACTCAATTTTTGAGATTGTGAAGTCAGTTCATCAGCACGTGTGCTCATACTTCTTGTGATGTATTGAACTTCTATAACCTTTTCAAATTCAACGATTTCATAGGCTAAATTATTCTCGCTAAACGAAAAAGCCATTTCTTTTGCCTTATCCAATACTTTCAAACTCTGTTTGTATAATCCTTTTCCGTATAAAATTGTCGCATAGTCAAACTGTTCCCTAATTTGAGAACGAATATTTTGATGTTTGGGATTGGAACGCAAACTTTTCAGCAACTGCTTATATAAATGTGCTTTTGTATTTGAAATTTGTTGTTTCTTAATCGCTGTTTTTGCTAAAATAAGTGTGTCGTCATACGATTTTACCTTGTCTAAAAGGTTGAATAAAGCGATAAAATTAGCATTTTTATTACCGCTCAATCGTCCTGCATAGAGCCTAAATTGACGCTTTTCTGACTTCGTCATCGATTTTATCAATGAAAAAAGAAAATCTTTTTGCTCTATAGCCATCGTACTATTTTTTTAATTAATTATTTGAATATAAAAATCTTAAGTATAAATAAAAAAGACTGAATATAGTAAACTTGTTTTTTAATGAACCTACAAACATTCTCTTAAACTCTACTTTCGAGTTTTCAAATTTGGTAAAAATTTTATAAAAATGAGTAAAAAAAACATACAAATTTTTGATACGACACTTAGAGACGGTGAACAAGTCCCAGGATGCAAACTAAATACAAAGCAGAAATTGGTCATTGCTGAGCGTTTAGAATCGTTAGGAGTTGATGTGATTGAGGCAGGGTTTCCAGTATCAAGCCCGGGAGATTTTGAATCGGTCGCCGCTATAGCAAAGCAAACACAAAAAACGACTGTATGTGCCTTAACTCGTGCGAACCAAAAAGATATAGATGTTGCAGTGCAAGCCTTGAAAAACGCTGTAAAACCAAGGATTCATACAGGTATTGGAACTTCGGATATGCATATTAAATACAAGTTTAACTCTACGAGAGAAAAAATTATAGAACGTGCTGTGTCTGCGGTTAAATACGCTAAAAAATACGTGGAAGATGTAGAATTTTACGCTGAAGATGCTGGAAGAACGGATAATGATTTTTTAGCAAAAGTGTGTGAAGAAGTCATCAAAGCAGGGGCTACCGTTGTTAATATTCCTGATACGACAGGATATTGTTTGCCTGACGACTACGGTGCTAAAATCAAATACTTAAAAGAAAATGTAAAAAATGTTGACAAAGCCATACTTTCTTGTCATTGTCATAATGATTTAGGGTTGGCAACTGCCAATGCCATTGCGGGAATTAAAAACGGTGCAGGTCAAATTGAATGCACAATTAATGGCATTGGGGAAAGAGCAGGAAATACGTCTTTGGAGGAAATTGTAATGATTTTAAAACAGCACTCTTATTTGAATTTTGATACGGATATCAATACGCAAATGCTTTACGAAATTAGTCAATTAGTACAGCAAAGTATGGGGATGTACGTACAGCCTAATAAGGCTATTATTGGCGAAAATGCTTTTGCTCATAGTTCTGGAATTCATCAAGATGGAGTGATTAAAAAGCGAGAAAATTATGAAATTATAGACCCTGTTGATGTTGGAATAGACCAATCAACGATTGTTTTGACGGCTCGTAGCGGTAGGTCAGCATTGGCATACCGAGCCAAAAATATCGGATATGAACTTACAAAAAACGAATTAGATATTTTATATCCTCATTTTTTGCAATTTGCTGATAGACAGAAAGAAGTAAATGATAAAGATATTCACTTTTTGATGCAAAACAATCGTGCTTTTATGAGTAAATAATACCAATTCCTATTTGAAAACGCTAATAATAAAACAAAATAATAATGATAATAAAAAACCGCAAAGACGCTAATAATCGCAAAGAGTACTTTGCGAATCTTTGCGAACTCTGCAGTTAAAATTTAATTGTCACATTTTTGCAGTTAAATTTATGAAATAAAAAACAACAAGCATAATGCCTAAGGCATAAAAAAACAAACAAATGAAAAAAACTCTTTTTGATAAAATTTGGGATAGCCATATCGTTACTACGATAGAGAATGGACCTCAAATATTGTATATCGATCAGCATTTGATACACGAGGTGACAAGTCCGCAAGCGTTTAAGGAACTTGAAAACAAAAATATACCGTTGTTTCGTCCTAAACAGGTGGTCGCTACTGCTGACCATAATACACCCACCGAGAATCAACATTTACCAGTCAAAGATCTTTTGTCAAGGAAACAACTTTCGCAATTGGCGACTAATTGTGAAAAATACGGCATTGAATTTTATGGATTAGGACATCCAAATAATGGTATTGTTCACGTTATTGCTCCAGAATTAGGAATCACACAACCTGGGAAAACAATGGTTTGTGGAGATAGTCATACTTCTACTCACGGAGCCTTTGGAGCCATTGCTTTTGGTATCGGAACGAGTCAAGTAGCACAAGTTTTTGCAAGCCAATGCGTGATTACTGAAAAACCTAAAACGATGCGTGTAAACGTAAACGGAACGTTGAAAAACAACGTTTTACCTAAAGATGTAATATTGTATATTATTTCAAAATTAGGAACAAACTCAGGTACAGGATATTTTGTAGAATATGCGGGGAGTGTTTTTGAAAATATGAGTATGGAGGGAAGGATGACCGTTTGTAATATGAGTATTGAAATGGGAGCCAGAGGAGGAATTATTGCTCCTGACGAGAAAACCTATACGTATTTAAAAGGTCGTAAATTTGCGCCAAAAGGAGATGAATGGAGTCGAAAAGTGGCTTATTGGAAAAGTTTAACAACGGATAAAGATGCTGTTTTTGACAAAGAATATTCGTTTGATGCGGATGATATTGCGCCAATGATTACCTACGGTACAAATCCAGGAATGGGTATTAAAATTACGGAAAGTATCCCTAAAGAAAATAGTGTTTCCTTTCAGAAGTCGTTAGATTATATGGGGTTTGAAAAAGGAATGTCTTTGATTAATCAACCTATTAATTACGTCTTTATAGGGAGTTGTACCAATTCCAGAATTGAGGATTTTAGGCAAGTTGCCCATTATATAAAAGGTAAGAAAAAAGCGGATAATGTGGATGCTTTGATTGTGCCAGGTTCTCAAAGAGTTGCACAGCAAATCAAGGAAGAAGGATTGCAAATAATCTTTCATCAGGCAGGATTTAAAATTCGACAACCAGGTTGCTCTGCCTGTTTGGCGATGAACGACGATAAGATTCCTGAGGGGGAATACTGCGTATCAACTTCTAATCGAAATTTTGAAGGTAGGCAAGGGCAAGGTTCAAGGACGTTATTGGCAAGCCCTTTAGTGGCGGCGTCAGTAGCC
>PDWI01007724.1_pt1 | contig 12897 bp, 11 predicted proteins | sample 1430891 | NCBI WGS metagenome assembly PDWI01 (sample SAMN01162508, study PRJNA174530) | Oral metagenome, whole genome shotgun sequencing project. | biome: Marine environment; feature: Marine mammal; material: Swab sample of the gingival sulcus; isolation source: swab sample of gingival sulcus... | reverse complement strand
CAAACAAAACTCAAAAACTATCGTCTTATCCCTAGTTTTTTCCTCAACAAAATCCTACAAATCGCCCTCACAGAGGGTTTTATTTTCTTGATTAAATACGACAAATCGGAACACCCGCAGGGTGTTTTATTAAACCTCTAGTAATCAATCTTATACAACGACTTAAATTTGTTAAAAAAGTTTCCCCGAAGACTTTTCAAAGTTTTCCGTGTAAGTTGAAAAAGTTTTCCCAGAAACTTTTTTGACTGTTCCCTCACTCTTTCTAAAACAAGCTAAGTATCACAAATCGGAACAGCTAAAGAGAGTTTTCTTTAACTTACTAAATTAGAAAATTAGACAAGCAAGTATAACTTATAATTACTTTTTAGAAGTCAAGGCGTTTGTAACGCTTTCGGACTTCGCTCATTGGTAAACGTTCTTGATAATGCCACCATTCACGACAGTAAGGTCTTAGCCCGACAGCAGACATTATGCTCCTTAATAGCTTGCGATTTTGCCAAACTTCTTGACTAATTTTTCCTTCTTTTAGCCAAAGGTCTTCTTGCCCTGTGTGAGCTTTCCAACCGAAGTGGTCAAAAGGCGTACCCATATCTAAGGCTTTGCCCTTATCATCTAAAATAGAAATATCCACAGCGACACCGTAATTATGCCGTCCTCCCAGCTTAGCTTCTGCCACATAGACGGCAAGAACCGTTCCCTCAACTAAAGCCCTCATCTTCCTCTGAACACTCATCGGACGGCTAGCATCATAAATAATAAAGCGATAGCCGTGGTGCTTTTGCTCCAAAAGTTCTTGAGCTTTGGCAATACGTTTAGCAAAACCTCGCTCAAGATAGGCACATTCCAAGTCGCCATACATATCACGTCCAACGAAATTATCCGTACTGCTATACTTCAGCTCAACAACGATTGCAGGAGCAAGGTCGCTAATGTTTATTAGCCCTTGCTCCTGCATTTTTTGTTCTAATTGACAGACTTGTCCCTCTAAACCGAGATTAAAACTGAAACTTAATAATAAAATTGAAAGGAAGCCAAGCATTTTACTTCTTTGCTTGGACGAGGTAAGCTCGTTTAATGCGAACAGTTTTCTTAGGATTATCGACTTCGTCCGTCTCTAGGTTCTGAATTTTATCAATCGTTTTCCAGCCGTCTATAAGGCGACCAAAGACCGTATATTCGCCGTCAAGCTCTGGAGTTCCGCCCTTAAACATATAGCGTTCTCTCTGTTCAGGCGTATAATGCAGACCTTTCTTCTGCTCTAGTTCGTCAAGGTCAAAATCTGTATAATACTGCCCCGTTACGATATAGAACTGCGTAGCCGAAGACTTTCGCTCGGGATTAACTTCGTCTGGCTGACGAGCCGCAGCCAAAGCTCCACGCTCGTGAATAAAGCGTTCAGTCATTATCTCGGCATCAAGCACACCTGCCGTAGGATCTTCTGGTAAGAGGCTTTCTTTATCCCAAGTCTTCGTCTGTAGATTGCCCCCTTGGACGACAAAGTTCTTAATCACACGATGAAAAATTACATTTTCGTAAGCTTTTTCATCAATCAAACGAAGGAAGTTAGCTCTATGCTTAGGCGTTTCGTTATATAATTCAATAGTAAAATCTCCTTTACTCGTTTCAAAACGAACTCTTGTTCGCTCTTGCACTTGAATATCTTGCGACCAAAGGCTAAGCCCAACAGAAGCAATCAGCCAACAAAAGGTAGCTAGAAAGATTGTTTTCATACTTCTTATATCTATAATTATACAATAAGCTGTCTTCTCGTATCATTACTCGCATCTGCCGTAGTGATGAAAGCATTATCGTCAATCTCTAGCACAATTTTCTTGAGATTCTGCAAGTTCTTGCGTTGGATAATAATGAAAATAACTTCTCGCTCTTTGCCGTAGTACATTCCTCTTCCGTGGAGAAATGTCCCACGGATTCCCATTTTATTAACTAAAGCATCACGTATTTCATTCGGATTATTAGAAATGATAAAGACAGCTTTGTGCGGATTAACAGGTTGTAATGCGTCCACGACTTTGCCATAAATAAAGATTGCTAGCCACGAAAAGAGCGGAACTTTCCAATCGTGTAAGGCAAGTAAACCAAGCAAAACGACAATAGAGTCAATCAGCATTATAAATCGGCTGACACGGATGTTCGTTTTCTTTGCCAAGACTTGTGCAAGGGTGTCCGTCCCCGCACAGCTCGCTTCCGCAAGGAAGACCAAATACACGCCAACGCCCAAGATAGCACCGCCATAGCAGGCAGAGAGCAGACGCTCATCTTCCACAAGGGGCATTGCCGAAGTGTAGTAGTTGATTAAGTCCGTAAAGCCTGCAATTAGGAAAAAGGTTACGGCAGTCTTGATTGCAGACCAACGCCCCATATTGCGGACGACGAGCAAGAAAAGAGGAATGTTGAAGCAAAGAGCTATTGCTCCTATGGGCAAACCATTCTCAAAGTCCCACAAGCCTTGCGTTAGATAATTGATGATAATGCCTAAACCATAGACGCCTCCAGGGACGATGTTGTAGGGGGCGAGGAAAAGGGCATAGCCAATAGCTATGAGGAGCGTGCCAACAATAATGAGGGCAAAGTCCTTAATAAGTCCCTGATTTGCTATTTTCATTGCTTTAATTAAGCTTTTAGTTTACATCATCATTATTAGACATTAGGTAGACCTTGATGAAAGCATCAATCTCTCCGTCCATAACGGCTGAAACGTTGCTTGTCTGATAGTTCGTTCTATGGTCTTTGACCCTTCTATCATCAAAGACATAACTTCTAATCTGAGCCCCCCATTCAATCTTTTTCTTTCCTGCCTCCACTTCTGCCTGTGCAGAGCGTCGTTTCTCAAGCTCTCGTTCATAAAGCTCGGAGCGAAGCAGACGAAGTGCATTCTCTCGGTTAATCGTTTGTGTACGTCCTTCCGTATTTTCAATGACAATCTCCTCCTTAATACCTCGTTCGCTATCAATATATTGGTAATGTAAGCGTACACCTGTCTCTACCTTATTGACGTTCTGTCCGCCTGCACCCCCTGAACGAAAAGTATCCCACGAGAGCAAAGCTTTATCAATTTCAATATCAATGCTATCATCGACAAGAGGTACTACGAAAACCGAAGCAAAGCTCGTCATTCGCTTGCCTTGAGCATTGAAAGGCGACACACGAACAAGACGATGCACACCATTCTCACTCTTGAGGAAGCCATAGACCTGTTCGCCCTCAATCTGCATTGTCATCGTCTTAATGCCTGCGTCATCTCCGTACTGCCAATTAGTGATTTGCACCGAATAGCCCTGCTTATCACACCAACGCTGATACATACGTGCCAGCATTTCTGCCCAATCTTGGCTCTCCGTTCCCCCTGCTCCTGCATTGATTTTCAGCACAGCTCCAAGCTTATCCTCCTCTTCTCGGAGCATATTCTTCAGCTCAAGGCGTTCCACTTCATCAAGCGTCTTGTCATAACTTTCGTCTAGTTCCGCTTCAGATGTGATGCCTTCTTTGCAAAATTCATAAGCTAGTGCAAGTTCTTCTCCGAGAGTTGCGACATAGTCGTAGCCCTCAACCCAACGCTTTAGCTCTTTGAAGACTTTCATTTGCTTCTCAGCCCGCTCAGGCTCGTCCCAAAGTTTAGGGTCTGCAGAACGCAATTCCTCTTCAGAGAGCTGAACACGTTTGGCATCAATATCTAAGTAATGCCCTAGCTCATCAATGCGTTTTTGGAGAGCTTGTACTTGTTCTTCCGTTACCATCTAATGCTTATTGCTGTTTGCATAGAGACTTTCGTCATACATTTGTTCAATCTCCTTAGCATATTTCTCCTTAATAACCTTACGTTTGAGCTTGAGCGTTGAAGTTAATTCGCCTGTCTCTACCGAGAACGTTTCGGTAAGAAGCGTAAAGCGTTTAACCTTTTCGTATTGAGCCACAGAGCCTAATGCCCTTTCTAAGTGAGCCATTACAAGGCGGTGAACTTCGTGGTCTTTCGCAAGCTCTTCATTGCTTAGCGTAGGCGAAATGCCACGAGCCTCTGCTTCCTTGCGTAGTATTGACCAATTAGGGCAAAGCAATGCACTGACGAACTTGTAGCCGTCCCCAATAATCGCCACTTGCTCAATGATTGGATCAACGGTAATAAGGTTCTCTAGCATCTGTGGAGCGATGTACTTGCCGTTAGCAGTCTTGAACAAATCCTTAATACGTTCGGTAAAATACAGCGTTTTTCCCTCTAAACGACCCGCATCTCCTGTGCGGAAAAAGCCGTCCTCTGTAAAGCTTTCCTTATTAGCTTCAGGATTATTATAGTAGCCCTTAATAATCGCCTCTCCACGAAGCTGAATTTCACTAGTCTCTGGGTCAATGCGAACTTCCACGCTATCTAGCACCTCGCCAATTGAACCTAAAGTAAAGCCTTTCTGTGGGAAGCAAGAAACAGTCGCAGTTGATTCCGACAAGCCGTAACCATAACAAATAGGAATGCCAACAGAAATCAAGAACTCGCACACTTCGTCCGAAAGTGCCGCCCCTGCCGTTGGGAAGAAACGCCCTCTATGCAAACCAAGTACTCGTTTTAGCTTAGAGAACAAAGTCTTATCATAGATTTTATTCATCAGTTTCAAATGCAGAGGAGCTTCCTTACCTTTACTGATATAGTCAAAGCGATAAGCTTTACCGACCTTAATAGCGTGCCTTATTAGTTTCTGTACAAGGCTAGGCGAACTGTCAATCTTTTGTCTAACGCCTGCATAAACTTTTTCCCAAAAACGAGGAACGTTACACATTATCGTAGGACGAATAATGGGCAGAACCTCTAGTATTCGCTTAGGGTCTCGGAGGATTGCCACAGTTATGCCGTTTTGCAAACAATAATATACCCATACCTTCTCAAAAATATGGCTCATCGGCAAAAAACTAAGCGTCGTATCCCGTGATGAAAGAAAAGGCAACATCTCCGTATGCCCTGCGATTTGAAACATCATATTACGATGATGAATAGGCACTCCCTTTGGACGCCCCGAAGTCCCAGAGGTATAAATAATAACTGCAAGGTCGCTAGCCAAAGCTTCCGAAGCCCTTACATTCGCAATGTTTTCATTATTCTTCGAGTCTCCACGACGAATAAATTCATCATAATAAACAGAAGTTCTATCATCTTGAGCTAGCACAACGTCGCTATCAAATATGATAATACGCTCAATCATCTCGCCCTTTTGCTGAACCTCATAAGCGTTATTATATTGGAACTGATCGCCAACGAACATCAGTTTAATCTCGGCATCTCTAACGATATAATCAACTTGCTCTGGCGTACTCGTTGAATAAATAGGCACAGAAACGCCTCTCATCATATACAAACCAAGCTCAGCCGTCAGACCACTCAGGAGATTAGGGTGATAAAAACCCACTCGCTCTCCAACTTGTAAGCCCTCACGAGCAAAACCTTTTGCTGCATCAAGACAAATTTCCGCTAGTTCCGAACCATTTAATTTAGTCCATTTATTTCTCTCGTGGTCAAAATGACGAATAAGTGTTGTATCTGCAAACTTGGTTTCAAACCGATGAGCGTATTCCGCTAAATGATACTTTTGTTCCATTATACCTCTTATTTAATAGATTATTTATAGGAGCAAAGATACAGATAATCCCTCAATAATCGATTTACTTCCCCTCCTCTATCTCTTTTTTACTTCTGACTAAGCTAAAAGGAAACTCCTAATTATCACGACCTAACTAAAGACTAAGCAACTCCAAAACTGCACCAATCCGCTTCCCTATAGGTTTTATTTTCTTGATTAAATACAACAAATCGGAACAGCCACAGAACACTTCATTAAATCCCTAATAATCAAGCTTATACAAGGACTTAATTTTGTTAAAAAAGTTTCCCCGAAAACTTTCGGAAGTTTTCCGTGTAAGTTCAAAAAGTTTCTGGGAAAACTTTTTTGACTATTCCCTCACACTTTCCAAACTTAGCCGAATGCCACAAATCGGAACACACTTTTATCAAAGAAAAGCCTAAATTTATTTCGTAGATATACATAATCCACAGGCATGTATTTCGAAACATAAAGTTTATAAGGCTAAGAAAAGGAAATTTAAGCCTTCTAAGGATAAAAGAGAGAAACTCTTTATCTTTGCATAAAAAAGAAATTAAAGAATAAAGTCAATGGCAAAAATAGAAAACTATAATAAGGATACACTTATTCAACAGTGTAAAGAACTTGGAATTGAAACTAAAGGAAAAAATAAAGCTTTACTAATCCAAGAAGCTTTAGAATATGAAAATACTGAAATTACTCAAGCTATAAAAATAGGGAAAGGACTTGATTTATTAATTTCTAAAATAAATATATTAGCTAAAGCATATGCAAATAAGCTAAACTCTCAAATTACAATAAGAAAAGCTGAGATGAAAGAAGATGACAATTCTCATTACCTTATCTACAGAATTCTAGGAATAACTGAAAGAGAAGGGAAATTAATTGATGAATATCAAAATATTGGACGTTTTTTATATAAATATGCTGGTTCATTCCTTGAAGAAGCTACATCTTTATGCCTTAAATTTAAGAATATAGAGGGAAGAAAAACTATAATTCAAAATAATCAAGGAAAAAGTCCTAAAACATTTGAAATTGATTTTTTAGACAATAACTATGCAATTGAAATAAAATGGAGAGATGCTACAACAGATGGAGATCATATAACAAAAGAACATACAAGAGTTCAAGCGATTAAAAGTTGTGGTTATACTCCTATAAGAGTAATGTTTTTTTATCCTCAACGAAAACAAGCTCAAAGGGTTCAAGAAACTCTTAAAACAATTTATGAAGGTGTTGGAGGAGAGTATTATGCAGGAGATGATGCTTGGAATTTCATCAATACACACACAGGTTTCAACCTAAAAGAAATATTAATTACAATTGCAAATCAAAGGAATATAGATAATGCAAATAAATAGGATATATCAAGGGAACTGTTTAAAAAAACTAACTCAAATAGAGTCTAATTCTGTTGATCTAATTTATTTTGATCCTCCATTTTTCACTCAAAAGAAACAAAGTTTATTTACTAGAGATAATTCAAAAAAATATGAATTTTGTGATACTTGGAGTTCTTTAGAAACCTATTTAGAATTAATAGAATCCTGTCTTAAAGAGTGTAATAGAATCTTAAAAGATTCTGGAAGTGTTTTTCTTCATTGCGATAGAACAGCATCACACTATATTCGTGTTTTATTAGATAAAATTTTTGGAATGAAGAATTTTAGGAGTGAAATAATTTGGAGTTACAGAAGATGGTCTAATTCAAAAAAAGGATTATTAAATTCTCATCAAAGTATTTATTTTTATTCAAAAGGAACAAACTTTAAATTTAATCAATACTATACGGATTACTCACCAACAACTAATATTGATCAAATTTTATATGACAGACAAAAAACATTAAATGGAAAATCTGTTTATAAAACAGATGAAAATGGAGATTTAATTTTAGGTAAAGAAAAAAAAGGAGTTCCTCTATCTGATATTTGGGAAATTCCATATCTAAATCCAAAAGCAAAAGAAAGAGTTGGTTACCCAACACAAAAGCCTGTTGCTCTCTTAAAACAAATAATTGAAATTGTTACAGATGAAGGAGATTTAGTCGTAGATCCTTTTTGTGGAAGTGGGACAAGTTGTGTCGCAGCAAAGGCTATGAATAGAAATTTTATTGGGATCGACCTCTCTACAGATGCTGTTAATTTAAGCAAACAACGAATTAAAGATATGGTAATAACAGACTCTACCTTACTAAGAAAAGGAGCAAAAAATTATTTTGAAAAAACAGAATATGAAACTAATCTCCTAAAAATTATTGATGCCCTCCCTGTACAACGAAATTCAGGAATAGATGGTTTTTTAAAAACTCACTTTAGAAATAGACCTGTCCCAATCAAGATACAAAATAAAAATGAAACTATAGATAATGCTATCAAAAAATTAGAACGAGCTAGTTTAGGGAAGCAGTATTATTTAAAAATTCTAATTCAGACAAATAAAGAAAAAATGCAAGTTCAAAACCTTCCACCTAATACTAAAATAATTAAGTCTGAAAAATTAAAAATTGAAGAGATTCAAGAAGAAATATTAAGTCTAAACTTATAATACCTCTTACCTTTTTCATAAGGCTCAACATTTATTTAATTGCCCATTATTATAAGCAAAAAAAGACAGTTCTCTAAGGTAAAAACCAAAGAGAACTGTCTTATATATATTTGCCTAAATAGGCTAAACTATCAATTATGCTCCGATTGGAAGCACTGTAAGGATAGTAACAAGTACTCCAAGAATCGCATAAAGCTCAGGGAATACGGCAAGTACCATAGTAGAACCGAATACGTTATTACCCGAACCAATCGCTTGAATACCACTTGCACAAACTTGTCCTTGACGGATTGCAGAGAAAAGACCTACAAGACCAAGACCAAGACCAACGCCAAAGATTGCAGCAAATTGCATTGTAGTCATAGGCACACCTGAAGCAGCTACACGATCCAAAGCCATATTAGTCAAGAACCAACCCACGAAACCATAAAGACCTTGTGAACCTGGAAGAGCTGAAAGGGCAATATATTGACCAATAGCATCAGGATTCTTCTTCAAAGCTCCCATTGAAGCGTTACCAGCAATCGTTACACCGATAGCACTACCAATACCTGTTAGACCCACCATTAGAGCGACGCCTAAGTAAGATAACATTTCATACATAATACTAAATCTATTTTAAATTATAATTACTAAATTCTATTTATTTCTTTTCAAAAGGTGTATAGCGTTTACCTCCACCTTCGAAAGCACTATTCTTATAAAACTCAACCAAAGTCAAACGCACAGGATGAACGAATGAACCAATCATTGCGATACCAAAGTTCAATCCGTGTCCCACCAACAAGATGATTAACATCATAGGGAAACGCACGTAGAAAGGCAAGCCCTCTGTCTGTTCTACAGCAAGAAGATTGAAGACACCTCCTAGAATTGAACCTGTAAGTCCAATGGCAAAGAGACGAATGTAAGACAAGACATCTCCAAGCAAGCCCGAAGCCGTATTGTAAGTCTCCCACAAAGCTCCGCCAACATTGACTATCGGATTCTTATCAGGATTGTTGTAGAAGAGAATTACCGCCGCAGACATTCCTACTAAACCATAGAAAATATAGCTGATGATTTCGTTTACTTCGGGTAAAAGCAAAATAGCTCCTATCGTAACGAGGAAGACAATCCACGCAATCTGAGACAAAGCATACTTAAGCCCTAGCTGAACTTTTGTCTTGTAAGCCGCAATTCCTTTACCAAAGAAAATCTGAATAAAACCTAAGATAATCGAAAGTCTCATCAGATTATTCTGATTAAGGAAGTAGTCTGGGTGCAAATTAGGGTCTGCATAAGGCAAGGTAACACCAAAGAGCGAACCTGTAAACATACCCACGACAAAAGCAGAAGCACCGAGCCATTGCAAGAGCTTATACATTATTACATCGTCCTCTGGCTTAGCCTTATAACGCAAGAACGTTCCCAATAAGAAAGCTAAAATACCATAACCTCCGTCTCCCAAACACAAGCCAAAGAATAGCATAAAGAAGGGAGCAAGGAAAACCGTTTGGTCAAACTCTCCATAATTAGGCAAAGAGAACATCTCTGTAATAGGCTCAAAAGCTTGAACAAAGAAGTTGTTCTTCAACAGAATAGGCACTTTATCCTCTTTCGTTAGCTCTAAAGCCTCACAATAATAGCCTTCCTTAGCCATTGTGTCCTCAAGCAATTGAGCCTCTTTGCGAGGAGCCCAACCCTCCAAGAACATAAGCTTATCCTCTGCTTCAGGTAAAGCTTGCAAACGCGTTGCACCATAACTATACTCATTTAGCAGAAGCGTATCAAAAGCTCCTAACTTCGGCAAAGCTTTTTCTGCCAAAGCCTCCAAGCCTTGCTCTTGCTTTAGCTTTGTCTCTTCAAGAGCTTTAAGCTCTTCTCTAAGCTCTGTCAAGCTTTGCTTAGGAGCAGTCAAGCGTTCAGCTTCAGGACAAGCCTCCGCCCCTTGAGTTTCTAAGCGAACAAAATACTGTGTCGTCAGCACCTTACTAATTGCAATAGCATCATTCTGCTCCACATATTCATCAGTAAAGATTGCCTCAGGACAAGAATAAAAAGCGATTGTATAGCCTGCTGATTCAAGCTTCTTAATATCACTTATGCTAAAGTCGCTCCAAAGTTCTTGCTCTTTCAGTTCTTGTTTCTTATGCTCAATAGCCAAAAGTATCTCGCTATGCTTCGCTAAGCTGTCCTCTACTAGAGCTACGACTTCTCGTCCCTCTTCAAGAGAACTAAGCTTTTCTTTCGTAGGCACGACGATTCTCTCCTCATTAACCCACGCTTCTAGTTGCTGTTTGGTGCTAGCAAGCTCCTTACGTTCATCAATAAGCAAACGAAGACTCTCCTCTTCATCAGGGATACTACGTTGCTGTATGTGTACCACGCCTAGCTCTCTCAATCGGAGTAAGAAGTCGTCATACTCACGATGATAAATTAGGAAGGCGTATTTATTCATTGCTGCAATCATAGCTCTTCTTCATTTTTTTGTTTACGTTTCTCTAGGTTAGCACGCATAATCTTCTGCGAGCTCTTAGAGAGGCTCTCTTCGTCCTCTAAGAAACGTTTAATCTTCCTAATAGCATCTTGATAACCGGGGATTTGCACTTTCTCAAAGAGGTTAACCTTTTGCGTTGTTTTCTTACGAGCGTGCTCCAAAAACTCCATTTTAAGGCGTAGGAATTCAGCTTGAATTCCCGTTGTCGCCAAGGTCTTCAAGAGGTCAATCCCTTGAGCGTACCAAGACGGAGCGTTAAAGATACTAAAAGGCTTAATTTCATAATGTATCTCTTCTAGCACAGGAAGGATAACGCCTGCAACCTTTTTCGTTGAAAGCTCTACGCTCTCCACACGAATAAGTTCTGCATTAAACTCGTCCCACAAGCTGACCATACTTGAGTAGCCTTGAATCTCTCTCTCAAGCTGTTCTTCAAGCTCCTCTACTTGTCGCTTGGTTTGCTTAACCTGCATACGCAAAGCACTCTCCTTACTCTTAATTGTCGGCAAGGTGCGTACACGCATTTTCAGGTTTTTCTCCTGTTGCTGTAGCGAAGTTTTATTGTATTGAAATTTAATTGCCATAGCTTTCTTAGATTAAAATTGCTTAGGCTTCTTTCTTAACCCAATACTTATCTACTAATTGTTGTTTGATATTCACTTCGGCAGGTTTGAAGTACTTGCCGAATAGCTTCCACGCTGTGTCAAGCATTTCGTCAATCTCCACGTTTACGTCAATAGCAAGTAGCTCACGTGAATAGTCATCCGCAAAGCTAAGTGTACGTTCGTCGTAGTCAGAGAGGTCAAAACCATTCTCCATTTTCGTCTGAGCTCCTGCAGCATCTGAGAATAGACGCACGGCAGCGTTCATCACTTGTGGGTGGTCTTCACGAGTCTTCTTACCAATAACAAGCTGTTTTAGACGAGAAAGTGAACGGAATGGGTCAACGATAACCTTACCAACATTACTATCACGACGAAGATAAAGCTGTCCTTCAGTGATATACCCTGTATTATCAGGTACAGCGTGTGTAATATCTCCTCCTGAAAGCGAAGTTACGGCGATAATTGTAATTGAACCGCCTTCAGGGAACTGCACCGCCTTCTCATAAATCTTTGCAAGGTCGGAATAAAGCGAACCTGGCATTGCGTCCTTAGAAGGGATTTGATCCATACGGTTAGACACGATTGCTAGAGCATCGGCATAGTTCGTCATATCAGTTAGCAGTACTAGGACTTTCTCTTTTTTCTCTACAGAGAAGTACTCAGCCGCTGTAAGAGCCATATCAGGGATAAGCAAACGCTCTACCGAAGGGTCTTCAGTTGTGTTGATAAAACTGATAATGCGGTCTAATGCACCTGCATTACTAAATGTGTTCTTAAAGAAAAGGTAGTCATCGTTCGTCATACCCATACCTCCAAGAATAATCTTATCACTCTTAGCACGAAGGGCTACCATTGCCATAACTTCGTTAAATGGCTGGTCAGGGTCGGCAAAGAATGGAATCTTTTGTCCTGTTACGAGCGTATTGTTCAAGTCAATACCTGCAATACCTGTAGCAATCAATTCCGAAGGTTGCTCACGGCGAACAGGGTTCACCGAAGGACCTCCAATTTCCACTTCTGTTCCATTAACTTCTGCCCCTCCGTCAATAGGCTCTCCATAGGCATTGAAGAAGCGACCAACAAGCTCATCACCAACTTTCAGCGAAGGAGCTTTGCCAAGGAAAACAACCTCAGCATCTGTAGGAATACCTTCTGTACCTCCGAAGACCTGAAGCGTTACTTCGTCTTCCATAATGCGTACAACCTGAGCCAAACGACCATTGATTGTAGCAAGTTCTTCATTACCCACACCTGTAGCGTGAAGCATACAGGTTGCCTTAGTAATGTTTGTTATTTTAGTGTATATCTTTTGAAATCCTTTTGCTGTCATAGTCTTAATTATTTAGCACGTTGATTGATAAGAGCCTCCATTGTTTCTTGGTGCTTCTTGAAGTTTTCGCTCTCAAACTCAGAATAGTTCATTTGTTTGAAGGCAGCAATCACTTCTTTGAAATAACCTGCAACTTCAGCGAATGAGTCAAATGCGAAGTCCTTATGACAAATATCATCTACCAACTTCACCATATAACGCTGACGCTCAAGAGAGGTATTACAATCGATAGAATCAAAAGCATCTTGCTGAAGGATAACAAAGTCAATAAGCTCAGCTTTCCAGAATGTAATGTGATATTCCAAAGGCACACCATCATCACCCAAGATATTG
>PDWI01007723.1_pt1 | contig 12898 bp, 8 predicted proteins | sample 1430891 | NCBI WGS metagenome assembly PDWI01 (sample SAMN01162508, study PRJNA174530) | Oral metagenome, whole genome shotgun sequencing project. | biome: Marine environment; feature: Marine mammal; material: Swab sample of the gingival sulcus; isolation source: swab sample of gingival sulcus... | reverse complement strand
TTCTAACCAATAACTACTTTTTCCATATTAGACCTATATTTTCATTTACAGCTTTATCATAAATCGCCTTTGCTGTAACTAAATCCTGAATTGCAATTCCAACAGATTTAAAAACAATTATTTCGTCATCATTTTCTCTTCCTTTAAGACTTCCCTTTATAATATCTCCTATATTTCCCGTAAAATCTGTTTTTTTAATTTGTCCTAAATCTAAAGGTTTTAAAATATCTCCAGCTTCTGAAAGCACTGCTTCTTCTAAATCAAAATAAATTTTGCTCGCCTTTTGTAAAATTAAAGGGTCAAGTTCTTGCATATTAGGTTGATATGAACCGATTGCACTAATCGTTGCACCTTTTTTCACTTTATTTGCATCAAAAACAGGTTTATTTGAAGTTGTAACCGTAACTATTAAATCAGCATTTTCTATTGCTTCATCTGATGTTTTACAAGGAATAAAGTTAGTATTAAAAGAAGCAAAATCTTCATTCATCTCATTTGCCAATTTTACTGCATTATCATAATGCAAGCTATAAATTCTAACTTCATCTAAATTTCTAACATTTAACATTGCTTCTATTTGACATTTAGCTTGTCCACCAGTTCCTATTATTGCACCTATTTTAGAATCTATCTTACCTAATATATCAAAAGCAACTCCGCTAGCAGCACCTGTTCTTAATCTCGTTATATAAGTTCCATCTAAAATAGAATTTATAATTCCTGTTTCTCCATCTATAAGAATTACTTCTGCTGGTACTACCGGTAAATTCTTCTCTATATTTTCAGGAAATACATTTACAATTTTTATACCTGCACTTTCTAGTTCCTCAGAATAAGCTGGCATAAACAAAAAACATCCATCCACTTTAGGTGCCAATATCTTTGTACGAAGTGGCATTTCTACATTTTCATTGGTTGCAAATAAGAAAGCTTGTTTATTTGCTTTTACAGCATCATTCATAGAAAAAACTTTTTTTATATCATTTTCATTCAATAAAATCATATCTTACCATTAATGTAAAAACATTAATCCCCCTTATAAATTTATTCTATTAGTATATTTTATAACTTTATAATCGAACTATTTACTAATATCAAGAACATATCTCGTTACTTTATATCAATTACATATCTTATTACTTTATATCAATCGCATATTATTTAAAAGATTAAATCTTTTAAATCGTTTTTAAGCTATTTTTTAATTAAATTCTTCAAGTTAAACTTTTAAGTTAACTTTTTTTAACTTCTCTTGTGAGAATTTGTTCATTAGTACCCTTAATACATAACTTTTCAACATCTTCTTTAGGAAGAGGTTTTGGTGGAGACCAAAAAGCTGCTTGATGTTTTTTTAAGTCATCAATTTTTATTGATAAGGTAGGTAAATTTTTTAAATACTCACGATAATCATCAACAGTCTCTCCATCATTAAAATGAGGTTCTACTCTAAAAATTCCTAATTTCGCTAATGCTTGCAACCTCCATACAGTTGGTGGCTGTTTACCTGTTATACCAGTTATCATCTGTCCTAATCTTACCTGCCCTGCTCTTGCAACTGCTGCACTAATAGACATATCCAGATAGCAGTCTTTTGATACAGCATCAACTGCAAAGTAATCCATTGCAGCATCCGGTGCTAAAGCTGCCCCATAACGATCTGCTGTTAGATTTTCCGCTCTTTTTAAAGGATGCGAAACATATGGTATTGCTTGAGTAATCGCAGTAAAGAAATCATATTTTAAGTTACGATGCCCTGCTGCAATATGACCAATTTCTCTTGCAATTGCAAATCTTAAAGCTCCCCAGTCTATTCCATCAGGACGAGGTGCATCTAATAAATCAGAATGTACTAATATAATAGCTTTTCCAAAATTCACATTGGTCTTAGCTAAAAAATCTCCATCACTTACAATAGCGATTGTAGGAATTTTTTTTAACCCTGCTAAATTACTATAATGTTCGACTATTGCATATACATATTCAAACTGAACTTTACTAGCAATAGCTCCTGTTGCTGAAAACTTTGCTGAATTAAGAACTCTAAAAATCAAAAGACCAAATGGTGCTAAAAGCACAAGTCCTACATACCCTGTAATATTATCATAAACTTTATTACCTAATAAAGTTTTGAAACTTGGTAAAGCAGAAAATAACCCTGTTGTTGCTATCGCTAAAATCAAAATCAAAAGAGTTACTAATGATGAAAGAATGAATAACCTTTGATGCCATTTATGTCTTAAATCCTTTTTCTCTTTTTTATCTAATGGTACTGTAACATATTTAAAACTATTCATAATATAATTCTCCTAATCCTCCATATACCCATTTAAAATTATAAAAAGTATTGTTTACTTTTATCTATTGAAAGTACATTAATATTAACTATTTTAACAATCTCAATTAACTCTATATTTAAACTAGAGAATAAAATAGAGAATAAATTAATTAAATAATATAATTCGAATTATTTAATATTATAATAAATAAATTATTAAGTAATTATGAATGTTATTGTCTATTGTGCTTATGAATAAGTTTATATATTTTTTGAAAAAATTTAGTAATTATTGTTATTATCTAATAATATAATAATTTATAAACAAAAAAGTTATTATATCATTAATATTATATCATAATACAAAAAAACAAGCTACAAAATCTGCACTTGTTGTCTTGTACCATATTAATTTAAATGGTGCCCAGACCCGGAATCGAACCAGGGACACGTGGATTTTCAGTCCACTGCTCTACCAACTGAGCTATCTGGGCATATTCATATTTTATAAAAACCTGTTTAGGAATGGTCGGGGTGGCAGGATTTGAACCCGCGGCCCACTGGTCCCAAACCAGTTGCGCTACCAAGCTGCGCTACACCCCGATAAATTGTTTACTATGTATACACTTTATCATATATACTTTATATTAGTATTAAGAGTGATATATTTAAATTTACTATATGGTGGGCCATCGGGGACTTGAACCCAGGACCTGCCGGTTATGAGCCGGACGCTCTGACCAACTGAGCTAATGGCCCACGTCTAAAAATGGTCGGGGTGGCAGGATTTGAACCCGCGGCCCACTGGTCCCAAACCAGTTGCGCTACCAAGCTGCGCTACACCCCGATATATTTAATTGAATTGGCAGGGGCAGTAGGACTTGAACCCACGGCACATGGTTTTGGAGACCATTGCTCTACCAACTGAGCTATACCCCTACAATATGGCGGAGAAGATGGGATTCGAACCCATGCGGCCCAAATACGAACCCTAACGGTTTAGCAAACCGTCCTCTTCAGCCTCTTGAGTACTTCTCCAGGCTGTTATGAGTTGGCGGAGAGGGTGGGATTCGAACCCACGGTCCCTTTCGGAATCACTGGTTTTCAAGACCAGCTCCTTAAACCACTCGGACACCTCTCCTTAAAATTGTAGTATAACTCATAATATTTTTTTATAAAATTGGTGACCCATCGGAGATTCGAACTCCGGACACCTTGATTAAAAGTCAAGTGCTCTGCCAACTGAGCTAATGGGTCATAATGATGTTGATTTTTGGCTGGGGTAGCAGGACTCGAACCTACGAATGACGGAGTCAAAGTCCGTTGCCTTACCACTTGGCTATACCCCAAGGTTATCAACGATATTCTTTTGTATCTTTGTAAATTGGTGAGCCCACAGGGATTCGAACCCCGGACGCACGGCTTAGAAGGCCGTTGCTCTATCCAACTGAGCTATGAGCCCACATATTTGAAAAAGTGGAGCGGGTGATGAGAATCGAACTCACGCCATCAGCTTGGAAGGCTGAGGTTCTACCATTGAACTACACCCGCATATTGGAGCGGAAGACGAGATTCGAACTCGCGACCCTCGCCTTGGCAAGGCGATGCTCTACCCCTGAGCCACTTCCGCATTCGATAAATGGTCGAGGGAGATGGATTCGAACCATCGAAAGCTCAGCTAACGGATTTACAGTCCGCCCCCTTTGGCCACTCGGGAATCCCTCGATTATGTTTTAATCAAATATATTATGGAGCTGGCGGAGGGAATCGAACCCCCAACCTGCTGATTACAAATCAGCTGCTCTACCGTTGAGCCACGCCAGCATAATGCTAATATTTGATTTGAGTTGGCGACCTGGAACGGACTCGAACCGTCGACCTCCAGCGTGACAGGCTGGCATTCTAACCAACTGAACTACCAGGCCATCTTGAAATGGTGGGCGTAATAGGGCTCGAACCTATGACCCCCTGCTTGTAAGGCAGGTGCTCTCCCAGCTGAGCTATACGCCCCTGTGTCCATTCTTGATAAGCTTTATAAATTTATCAAGCTTATTTATTATATATTTAAAAAATTATTTTGTCAATAGTTTTTTAAACTTTTATTTCGCAATTGTTGTTAGAAGCTTTTCAAACAACTTCTATATATTAACAAGATTTCAAATCCTTGTCAATACTTTTTATAGAATTTATTTTAAAATATAATTTAATATAAACTCCATATCCTCAGTGCTAAATTATATTATCACGAGCAACTATTGATGTCAACATATATTTATATAAAACAAAAAATTTATAAATGTCAAACATAAACTCTAATACAAAATGGCATTGATTTTTTAAGTTTATATAAATACTAAGTGAATTTTGAATGTTTCAAAAATATAAACATTTTAAAAGCATAAATATTTAAACCTAAAAATACAAATATTAAAAAATATAAATATCAGTAAAGATTTCACTTTAATTCCTAATTAATTTGATTGCTAATTAAAACAGCAAAATCCCCATTATTAAATCAGGGATTTCACTTCAATTTATTTACTATATAGTTCTTCTACCTTCTACCGCTTTTAACAAAGTTACCTCATCTGAATATTCTAAATCGCCTCCAACTGGAATGCCATTAGCTATTCTTGTAACTTTAATTCCCGCAGGGTTAATTAACCTTGCTATATACATTGCAGTAGCTTCTCCACCCACATTAGGATTGGTTGCAACTATAACTTCTTTTACTTCACTTTGTCTAAGTCTTTCAATAAGAGATTTCAAATTTATATCATCTGGTCCAATCCCATCAATCGGAGAAATAGTTCCATGTAAAACGTGATATAAACCTCGATATTCTCTCATTCTTTCCATCGCCATAACATCTTTTGGCGATTCTACTACGCAAATCACCTCTTTATCTCTGCTATCATTACTACAAATATGACAAGGATTTTTGTCAGTTAAATCTCCGCAAACAGAGCAATACTTCATTTGTGATTTACCTTGAATTAGTGAATTTGCTAAGTCATTTACCTCTTGTTCATCCATAGCTAAAATATGATAAGCTAATCTCTGCGCCGTTTTATTACCTACTCCTGGAAGAGACGACAGCTTATTTACCATTCTTTGTAAAGGTTTTGGATAACTCATTTACATAATACCTGGAATATTAAGTCCTCCAGTCAACTTATTCATTTCATTTCCTGAAACTTCATCAACTTGTCTTAATACTTCATTTACTGCTGCTACAACTAAATCTTCCAACATTTCTTTATCATCTGGATCAATCACATCTTTGTCTATTGCAATTGATAGTATCTCTTTTGCTCCATTCGCCTTAACTTCTACTGCTCCACCACCTGCTGTTGAAACAAATTCTTTTACTTCTAACTCGGCTTGCATTTCTTCCATTTGTTTTTGCATTGCTTGGATTTGTTGCATTTGTTTTTGCATACTTCCTCCACCAGAAGTTCTTGTTTTAGCTTTTTTGCCCGCTTTCATTCCTCTACCCATAATATCCTCCTATTTAAATTTCTTTTATAATTCAATATATTATTATAACATATCAATATTTTATATACAGTTATTTTATAGTAATATCTATTCCTAGTTTACTTTCTATACTTTTTTTAACATCATTTGCTTTCATATCAAAATCATCTTCAATATCTTCTTGCAAATCATTTTTTAACTTGATAACCATTGATAGATTTCTTCCTAATCTTTTTGATATATATTCTGTAACTTCTAGCCTTCTCTTTTCTAATCGTTCTTTATAAAATCGACTATTAACTATGATTTTAAATTGAGTTTTATTTATCTCTGATAATACTCCTCCTAAGTGAACTAGCTTAAAGCTTGCATTGTTACTATCTTCTAACGCGTCAAAAAGTTCGTCCCAAAGGTCTTTTAAATATTCTTTGTCCGTTATTAAATTTTCTTCACTATTTACAGAATTTACATCTCCAGAGTTTACAGGTTTTGTTTTCGCTCTATCATAATTAGCATAATTATTATTTTCATTCAGACTTTCTAAATCTAATACCTCTTTTGATTTAATATAATTTTCAGCTTCTAGTTCTTTAGATTTTTCCACTTCATTGAAAAAATCACTTTGTCCATTTTCTAGGTTTGTCTCTTCATAATCATCATATAAATTAATATCTTTAGGTAAATCAAAGAATTCTTCTTCATCACTAAATTCAAGATTCCCCACATTTTCATTGATTTCTAAATCTTTATCATCTTCTTTTTCTTTAGATGGTGAGTTTGATAATTCGATTGATGGGTCTATTTTATTTTTGTTTTTATTCTTAAAATCTGTTTTCTCATTTACTTCATTTTCAAAATTGGCAATTCTTCTTTTTTTTATTCTATTTTCATCTTCTTCATCAAATCTAACAGTAGCCAAATTTACTATTAACATTTCTAAAAGAATTCTTGCTTGTGATGATTTCTTTGCCATATTAATAGTCTTTGATATTTCAAGTATCCCTTTATTAAGTTCTTCTATTGACATACTATCACTTTGTTTTTTTAACAATGCAATATTTTCTTTAGACATTCCTATAAGAGTTTCGGGACAATCCACATACTTTGCAATTAACAAGCCCCTATAATGCTCTAACCAGCTTTGCATAATCTGTTTTACATCTTTTCCATCTGCCAAAATATTTTCTAGCTTAATTATAGCTTCACTAACATTAGCATTTAAAACAGCATTTGTTAGTTGAAAGAAAAAATTATCTGACGCTAATCCCAAAAAGTCTAATATATCATCTCTATCCAAAAAATTCTTTCCGCTTGATATACATTGGTCGAGCAAGCTAAGCCCATCTCTTACTGAGCCATCTGCTTTACTGGAAAGTATAAGAAGTCCTTCGCTTGTTATCTTTACATTTTTTTTAGTCGCAATCTCATTCATTCGAGCTTCAATTTCTTGTCTTGAAACTCTTTTGAAATCAAATTGTATACATCTTGATTTTATTGTTTGTAAAATAGATTGCGGTTCAGTGGTCGCTAATATAAATATCACATACTCTGGTGGTTCTTCTAAGATTTTTAAAATTCCATTGCTCGCTTCTTTTGTCAACATATGTGCTTCATCTATTATGTAAACTTTTTTCTTCCCCTCTGCTGGTGGATAATTAACACTTTCTTGTATATCTCTAATATCATTAATACTTCTATGAGATGCCGCATCAAATTCTACAACATCTAACATTCTGCCATCTTCAATTTTTTTACAAGCATCACACACACCACAAGGTTTATGCTTATCTTCTAAACAATTTAAACCCTTTGCAATAAGTCTTGCTATTGTCGTTTTACCTGTTCCTCTAGTTCCACATAGCAAATATGCGTGATTAGTTGAAGCTTCATTTATTTGATGTTGCAAAACTTTTACAATATTATCTTGTCCTATAACACTATCAAAAACTTGTGGTCTTTCTGTTCTATATAAAGCTTGGTGCATATTATCCCCCTTTTTGTATTTAAATACCCATTTTATATTTAAATATCAATCTTTTCTACTCGAACCTCAGAGAAACTGTAAATTCTAAGATTTAGCTTTATCTATCTATAATTTTAATTCTTATATTAAAAAACACCCTTTATGGGACTCACAAAACATCAGAGAAGGCTTATCTACGGCACATAAGAAAATCCGCTTATTGCTGCTTCCTTCCGGACCTGACAAGGTTCACGGCATCTCATTGCGTAGGACCCAAACCATATCCTATGAATCCCATAAAAGGTATTTTATATAAGTTATTATAATGCTACTTCGTTTTGTTGTCAAAGGTTAAAAATATATCAATTAAAACTCTTTGGTTATCATTTTTTCTTATAAAATTTAATAACTAAAATTATTACTACCGCTATAGCGCTAAAACCAATTAAGACTTTCAGCAATAACGAATTGTTTTTATCTCCTGTCTCCAGCTTGTTATTTTTATCTAAAGACTTTTCATCAGACTTTATATTCCCAGAATTTTTAATATAGTTATTACTTTTATTTTTGCTCTTTGAATAAACTTTATCTTCATCATTAAATGAAAGGTCTTCTCCTTGTTCCCAGTTTTGATTATTAAAATTACTATGTTGATTAATCGGATTTTCTGGGTCATTTAAGCTATCTTGCAAAATGTTTTTAATTTTTTTGAAGTCTTTTAACATAATGCTTGCAAGTTCTAAATCTTTTTGAACTTCTTTCTTATCAATATTTTCATTTATTTGATTTCTTATTGTAGCCTTTTCATTGTCAACTTTTTCTTTCAATTTAGAAAGTCTTTCTGTTTCATTTTGAAAAACATTAATCGCATTATCTAAGTCAACCTTTGCTTTTTGTAATAAAGCTTTAGATGTTTCTAATTTTTCTTCTGCAATTTTGATTTTCTCTTTAAAGTTTTCAACATTTAGACCTTTTTGTTTTAATCGTTCTAACTCTGCCTTAGCTTGCTCATAATTTTCTTTTGCCTTTTGGTATTTCAATTTTATATCTTGTAAATTATTATAAATTCTATCTAAATTATTCTTAACATTTCTAATTTTCAAGATTGGATTTTCAATATTAATATCAGTTGCATTAACTGTTTGAATATTTAAAAATCCAAAACCAAATAATATGCTAATAAAAAGACAAAGTGTAATAATTTTCTTTTTCATTTTAATACTCCTCTTTTTAATTTCTCAATTCAATAATTAAAATATACTCTTAATATAAAATATACTTTTAATTATATTCAATAAAACACAAATTTATTTAATGTATGGAACTTTATAACTAGATATAAAGTCTATATATTATATTTTCCATATTACCACTTTCATCAAACTCAATTCCTGATAAGAATTCTAGTGATAGAGTTCCTTTTTGTAAAAATCTATTTTCCCTATCTTCTCTTTGTATACTTTCTATAATTTTTTGTAAATGCTTTGAAGATTTTTTATCTACACGCCTTAATATATCTTTACTCGTATTTGGAATTCTCAAAAATTCAAGCTTTTCACCTTTTCTATCTATGATTTCATTTTCTTCAAATCTATGCTCGATTGTCATTAAAGGATAGTTGCTATGATTAGTTTCAGCTTCTAAAGACCTACACCACCCTTTAGCATTTAAATCTTGAAAAAGTTTTGCATTATAAAAATTATATATGTTAAACCCATAATCGGCAAACCATTTTATATTATTTTTATTTAAAAAGTCTATCCACGATAAGTTTCCAATATAAAGATGTGTTAAAAAATTTTCTTGTTTGTCATTATCAGTTTTTTTATTTGAAACCATTAACGATTTTACTATATCAAAATGTTTTTTTATATATTTTTCTTCTTTTCCTTTTGCAATAGGCATTATAGCACCAGCAAATTCTAAGATAAGACCTTGTCCTCTCTTTTCTAGCAGTTTTTTACTAAAATCGTATTCAAAAAATTCTTCTTTACAATCTATAATTTCAACAATCGGTAATATTATTTTTAATTTTATTCCATTATAAATAAGAGTGTCTAGTTCTAAATCAGAAAATTCACATTTACGGTAGTCATCCATTGAGTGAAAATAAAATTCAATTGTATTTCCAAGAAAATATTTATCAATAAGAACCTTTTCTAACTTGTTTAAATAAGTTGCATTTTCTTGTTCAACTATATTTTGATTTTCGCTTACTTTTTGCAAATTTTCTTTTGTTGGTTTGTTTTTTGAAACTAATGCACATTCTAAACTCATATAAAAATTTCTTCTTAAAGAATTTAACGTCGACATCTGCAAAGAAAAATCTTCCTCATTTATGTTATCTTCAAACACTAAATTGCCTAGTTCAAAAGGAGTATTTCCAGTTTTATTAAGTGTAGTTTTTAATCTTGTAAACCAATTTGAATTATCCTTTTTTAAAACATTTTTTTCAATTGAAATACTTTCTATAACCTTTGTATCATTTCTGTCATCGCCTAATAGAGATAAACAATATCCGTCTTTATTTTGAAGAACTTTAACAGTTACATCAATTGGAATTTTTCTTATATATTTACCTTGCTTCCAATCTTTATTTACATAATATAAACTTGATTCTTTTTGCTGTTTTTTTGAAACTACTTTATATATTTTATCGCCCGAATAAACTTTTGTCTTTATATCGCCTATTATCGTTTTATTATTTTTCTTGCTTATATATGTAACTACATTACTAGCAAAGCCTCTTCCTCTAATTTCAATACCATCGCCTAATTCCAATTTGTCATTTGAGTTTATATCAACTTCAACTAGATTTAACCCAGCTTTTGGATTTACTACTTTTCCAATTAGTATGCCTTGATTTTTAGGGATTTCTTTTGACATATAATTTTTGCTTTCTTTTCCCTCAAAAAAACCTTTTGAAAATCCACCACGATTAAATATTTGCATCAATTCTTTTTTATCATATGTTGAAATATTAAACTCCTCATTAGAAAAATATAGGTCCACATACTTTCTATATATACTAACAACTTTTGCAACATATTCTGGCGATTTCATCCTACCTTCAATTTTGAGAGAGGAAACTTTTGCCTTAATCATTTTATCAATATCTTCAATTAATTGTAAATCTGACGGACTTAAAAAATATAGATTTTTTTCATTATTAGTATATTTCAATCTACAAGGTTGAGCACATTGTCCACGATTACCACTTCTGCTTCCCATACTTCTAGAAAACTGGCACTGACCAGAGTATGAAATACACATAGCTCCGTGCACAAAACTTTCGATTTCACCTTGAAAATTTTGACAAATATGCTCTAATTCCTTAATATTTAATTCTCTTGCTGTAACAACCCTATCATATCCTAAATCATATGCTTTTTGACTTCCATTTAAATCATAAACACTTCCTTGTGTCGATAAATGAAGTTCAAAGGATGGAATTATCTTTTTCACTAAATATCCAAGCCCTAAATCTTGAATAATCACAGCATCTACACCAATTTTATAGAGTGATATTATATATTCTATTACTTTAGGTATTTCTTTTTGATTATATAATGTATTTACTGTTACATATACTTTTATATGCCTTTTGTGGGCAAAATCAACTGCTTGCTCTAATTCTAACAAATCAAAATTATTTGCTCTAAGCCTTGCATTAAAAGATTGTCCCCCTAGGTAAATTGCATCAGCTCCCGCTTCAACTGCTGCTATAAAAGCTTCTTTTGTTCCTGCTGGTGCCAATATTTCTATTTTTTTTCGATTTTGCATATCCTCTATTCTCACTATCTTCTTTACAAATTAATAAAATCTATACTTGTTATAATCTTCATAAATAACTTTAGCAACTTTGAAAACTTCAACAAGATTTAAAAAAATATCAGCAATCATACACCTTAAAGATATTCTAATACTTCTGTCACTTCTAAAAATTCAAACGCTCTAAAAAACAAAAACCTTAATTATATTTTTTACTTAGCTACCTTCTCTCCAAAGAATTGATAATAGCAAACTTCAATTCTACCATTATAAAGTTTTCTTCTTCTATTTGCTTCGCGACCAAAGATTGCATTTTCAACTTCTTTATCTGGTGTAATCATAAAAAGAGACCAAGACGGGTTTTCTTCAAAAAATTCTTTGTATTTCTTATAAATAACTTGAATTTCTTTTTCTTCTCCAATTCTCTCTCCATAAGGTGGATTTGTTATTATTATTCCACTTTTTTCTTTTGCTTCAATTTTATTCATATTCATATTTTTGAATACAATACAGTCATCAACACCTGCTTCTTCAGCATTTTCTCTAGCTGCTAAGATAGATTTTTTATCTATATCAAAGCCAAAAATCTGAATATCTGCATCATAGTCTATCGCCTTATAGGCTTTATTTTTTTCTTCTTTCCAGATACTTTTTTCAATTATATCCCATTCTTCACAAGCAAATTTCCTACTAAGACCCGGAGCGATATTTCTTCCAATCATAGCCGCTTCAATCGGAATTGTTCCACTTCCGCAACAAGGGTCTAAAAGAAGTCTGTCAGATTTCCAAAAAGATAGTTGAACCATAGCAGCTGCTAAAGTTTCTTTAATTGGAGCTTTTACATTTGAAACTCTGTATCCTCTTTTATGAAGTCCTACTCCACTCGTATCTATTGAAATAGTAACTTTATCTTTTAATATAGCAAATCTAATTCGATATTCTGCACCAGTTTCTGGTAATTCTTCCATACCATAAGTTTCGCCCAGTCTCTTTGCAATTGCTTTTTTACAAATACTTTGACACGCTGGAACGCTATGTAATTTTGATTTTACCGATGTTCCTACTACAACAAAATTACCATCTGGTGGAATAATCGTCTCCCAATCAATACCTTTGACTTGTTGAAAAAGCTCTTCAAATTCTTTTGCTGTAAACTCAGCCATTTTCAAATAAACTCTATCAGCTGTCCTCAGCCAAAGGTTACTATTAATTATTGCTCTTTCATCGCCCATATAGGTAACTTTTCCATCTTCGGTCTTTATAATCTTATAACCTAAATTTTCAATTTCTCTTCTTACTACTGCTTCTAATCCAAAAGTGGATGTTGCTATTAATTCATATTTCATTCTTATTCTCTTTTATATCTTCTATTGTATATTTACTTCTTCTATTATCTATTATCTATTATC
>PDWI01007722.1_pt1 | contig 12899 bp, 11 predicted proteins | sample 1430891 | NCBI WGS metagenome assembly PDWI01 (sample SAMN01162508, study PRJNA174530) | Oral metagenome, whole genome shotgun sequencing project. | biome: Marine environment; feature: Marine mammal; material: Swab sample of the gingival sulcus; isolation source: swab sample of gingival sulcus... | reverse complement strand
TTGGAGCGGGTGAAGAGAATCGAACTCTCACAACCAGCTTGGAAGGCTGGGGCTCTACCATTGAGCTACACCCGCAAGCACCATTGTATTATAGCAACGCTTTATGATTAATGCAAGTGTTTTTTCAAATAAATTAGTTAAATTTTTGTAACACTCTTAGAAAACTACTGTTTTCAAGCGATAGAGGCCTCAATTTTTTTCAGTAAAAGAGTAAAAAAACACCAAAAAACTCTCCTAAATACTCAAATTTTGTAACTCCCCCACATCTTCAGAAACCTAGATAAACTTTTTTATTTTAAGGTGAGAGAAACGCTACTACTCACACCTTATCTAAAAAAATCTCATAGTGAACCACTTATTTCAAGAAAATCAACTGAAAACTGTTATCTTGTTAAGACCACCTACGCTTATCGCTTTTTTTACCACTCTTCTTACCGCTTTTCGAAGAATTTTTGCTAGGAGTATTTTTACTAAAACCTCCGCTGCGTTTTCCGCTCCTATATTTCTTATCACCACTGCCATACCTATGCTTCGATTTTGTATTTGATTTTCTAAAAGCATTCGATTTTGACTTCTTAGCACTTGATTTCTTAGAACCCATTTTCTTGGCATTATGAAAATAATGATCGTTGTAATCAATATCCAACTCATTCGAAAAATTAAGACGATCTTCCAAAAGTGCAATGGTGACTTCTTCTAACGAATATCCCTTATCCCTAATATATTCTAATACATCTGCATACTCATCAACATTATTCTTATCAGCATTTTTAAGGCAATCGTCGATAAAGTGTTCCACCTTCGCATCATTTACTTTTTTCTGAGAAGGAACCTTATGATGGTCAATATCCTTTTTAATATATCTCTGAATAGAAGAAAGCATTTTTTTATCGCTAGACGAAACTAACGTAACCGCCTCGCCAACCTTTCCAGCTCTACCACTTCTCCCGATTCGATGCACATAGCTATCTTCTTTTTCAGGCAAATCATAATTAATAACGAGATCCACATTTTGAATATCAAGCCCTCTACCAGCTACATCGGTCGCAACGAGCACACTAATGTTTCCCTTGTTAAACTGATTCAAAACCCCAATACGCTGCTCCTGCTTTAAATCACCGTGAATTCTGTCTGCACTATACCCTTTTGCTTGAAGTTCAGAAATCAAATCATCCACCATTCTTTTGGTGTTGCAAAAAATAATACACCGACTCGGGTTCTTATGATCTAAAATCCGGCTAACAACACTTTTTTTGTACTTTCTATGAATTGCAACATAAGATTGCTTCACCGTTTCAGAAGAAATATTCTTTGGTTCAATTTTAACTTCTACTGGATTTTCAAGATAATTTCTTGCCAATTTTTCTACATTTTTCGGGATAGTTGCTGAAAACATCAAATTTTGAGTAGGGTGATCAATTTTTTCAAAAATTTCCTCAATCTCTTCTACAAAACCCATTTTAAGCATTTCATCTGCTTCGTCTAAAATCACGATTTGAATATTTTGAAGTTTTACCGTTCTTCTTCTAATGTGGTCTCTAAGCCTTCCCGGTGTTCCTACAACAATCTGTGGGTTCTTTTTTAATTTTTTTATCTGCTTTATGATGGGCTCTCCGCCATACACAGCGACTGACTGTATATCGTCTTCAAACTTTAGCAGTTTATCAAATTCGTTCGCTACTTGAACCGCAAGTTCTCTCGTAGGGCATATTACAAGGACTTGTGCACCCCTAAGCTCTTTGTCTATCATGTCAATGCTAGGAATCGCAAACGCTGCCGTCTTTCCTGTTCCAGTTTGAGATTGTGCAATAAAGTCTCTGCCCTCTTTAATGCACGGGATTGCCTCAGCCTGTATTTGTGTTGGTTCTGTAAAGCCCTGCGCTTCAACAGCTCTAAGTGTGTTTTTGTTACTTGTTAATTCATTAAATTTCATTCATTCTTCTTTCTTTATAAATTTTTTCCATACTAATTTACCATTCTTAGTTCAATTTTTCTAACTTCATAGCTATTTTTGCTTAATCTCAAAATAGTTTTATTTAAGATACATGAAGGTAAAATAATTTTTTTAAGACTCTAATATCCCAATTCTTCATCAATTAAAATCACTTCGATATTAGCTGCGGTTGGTTTTGAATAAAAAACAACCTCAACAGTACATATCTTATCAATTTCAGCCTGACCAGCATCGTCTCCGAAGAGTCTCTTGGCATTCAGTGGCGCTGCCACCTCCCAAGCGCGCTTTCTGGCCTCTTCAAGCGTCTTTTCAATCTTGTTCTTACCAACTAACAAGAACACCTTTTTATAGCCGTTAATCGTCGCTGCAACGCGATTTCCTGCGCCATCTATGTTGATGATTTCCCCTGTCTCCGCAATTCCGTTCACAGAAGAGATATAAAACTCCGCATTTCTCGCTAATTGGAGGGTGTCATTCGAACTGCGACCCATGAGCGGATTCCAATGCCAAAAAACGACATTTTCTTCTTGCAGCGCCTCAAACACACCCGTTTGCTTCACAGTCATTGAACCACCAAATGCCACCGATGTACCAGCAATCTCGCCTTTTAAATACGCGGTCGCAGATTCCTTGTTCTCAAACGTTTTCACTGTATAATTTTTCTTTTCTAAATTTTCCTGTATTTCTCTAAAATCCATTCATACATTCCTTTCTACTCTTTTTAAAATAACGCCTAAAAAAAGAATGCGCCTGAAGACCAACAGCAACCCATTGGTTCTCAAGCGCTCCTTCCTAAATCTTCTTATTTTTTCTTTCCTTCAAACTTTTTCCCTTCAAAAGGTGTATTTAAACTTTTCTCAGCAATTTCCTGTTGCAATTTTGCGATAAATTCATCCGCTGGCATACTTCCTACTTCACCGGCATCTCTCGACCGCACGGAAACCGCCCCCTGCTCTACTTCATTATCACCGACAATAAGCATATACGGCGCTTTTTTCAGCTGCGCCTCACGAATTTTATAGCCGATTTTTTCTGCTCTGGCATCAAGTTTCGCTCTAATACCTAGTTTACCTAGACGCTTTCTAAACTGTTCAGAATACTCGATGTGTCGGTCGGCAATTGTTAAAATTTCAACCTGTACAGGAGCAAGCCATGCTGGGAATTTACCAATATACTCCTCTGTCAAGTAAGCAATAAATCGCTCCATTGTAGAAACAATTCCTCTGTGAATAACCACAGGTCTGTGAATGTTCTTTCCATCCTCACCGACATAAGTTAGATTAAAACGCTCTGGAAGCAAGAAATCCAACTGAATAGTAGAAAGCGTCTCTTCCATACCAATTGCTGTCTTAACTTGAACATCTAGTTTCGGTCCATAGAACGCCGCCTCTCCTTTCGCTTCAAAGTATTCAAGACCAAGGTCGTCCATCGCTTGTTTTAACATTGCCTCAGCCTTATTCCACATATCGTCATCATCAAAGTATTTTTCTTTGTTTTCTGGATCGCGATAACTGAGTCTAAATTTATAATCTGTAATATTAAAATCCTTATAGACTTCAAGCATAAAGTTCACAACATTTGTAAATTCCTGCTGGATTTGATCAGGAGTCACAAAAATATGTGCATCATTTAGCGTCATTTCACGTACTCTTTGAAGTCCCGAAAGTGCACCACTCATTTCATATCTGTGCATCATACCGAGCTCAGCAATTCGAATCGGAAACTCACGATAGCTGTGTACATCATTATTATAAATTTCCATATGATGTGGACAGTTCATTGGACGAAGTACCAATTCTTCTCCATCTCTTAGATGCATAGGAGCAAACATGCTGTCTTGATAGTGATCCCAGTGCCCAGAGATTTTATATAACTCAACATTGGCAAGTACAGGTGTATACACATGGTCATAATCCGCCTCAAGCTCTTTGTCTATAATATATCTCTCCACGGTTCTTCGGATTGCCGAACCATTCGGAAGCCAGAACGGAAGTCCGCCACCAACCGTAGGACTGAGCATAAATAAATCCTGCTCTTTACCTATTTTTCGATGATCTCTCATCTTTGCTTCTTCTAGTTTCGCCAAATGCGCTTCTAACAAGCTCGCCTTAGGAAACGCTGTTCCATAAATACGTTGAAGCATTTTATTCTTCTCGCTACCACGCCAGTAAGCACCAGCCAACGACAAAAGTTTAATTGATTTAATGTCACCCGTTTGTTTCGCATGGAAACCACCACAAAGATCAACAAATTCTCCCTGCTGATAGAACGAAATCACGTCGCCCTCAGGAATACCGTTGATAATTTCAATTTTATAAGGTTCGTTTCTACTCTCCATCAGCTTGAGTGCTTCGTCTCTAGGAAGTTCAAATCGCTCCAATGTATGGTTCTCTTTAATAATTTTTTTCATTTCCGCTTCTAGTTTTTCCAAATCTTCTGGTGTAAACTTGTGGTCAGAATCAAAATCATAATAGAATCCGTCTTCAATCGGAGGACCTATGGCGAGCTTGGTTTCAGGGTATAATCTCTTTACCGCCTGTGCCAAAATATGAGCTGTCGTATGCCTGTAAGCATCCTTTCCGGTATCGTCATTAAATGTTAGAATGCTGAGTTCACAATCCTCTTCCAATTTGAATGAAAGGTTTCTCACCTCACCATTAACTAACGCTACAATCGCCTCTTTTCCAAGTCTTCCTGAAATAGATTTCGCAACTTCTAGTATGGTAATACCACTTTCGTATTGCTTACTACTTCCGTCTTTCATGGTTATATTAATCATATTCACCTCGCCTTTTCTTTGTATGTATGTGTTTTGTCTTTTTATTTCCTTTGCTATTAAAAATAAAATATTCTTCTTCTCAAATTTCTAAAAGTAATTTTTCGACTAGAGCTTCGCTCGCTACGCTCCCTGCAGAATCGTCTCAAAATTCTTTTAGAAATTTGTTTTACAGTATTTAATTGATATAGTTTTCAAATGAAACTTACAATATAACAAAATATACTGTTATAAACTAAGAGAGACTCCGCTAAAAAGCACAAAGTCCCCTCTTACTTTTGTTCCAATCATAACCCCAGTACGCTACTACTTAGTATACTTAGCCAACTCGCTTGGAACATCTCCTTCCGTATTTAAAGTGATTGTGAAATTCACGTCGAATTTTTCACTCAACTTCTCCACACGTTCAAACCACGCAACCAGTTCTTCCTCAGATACCTTTAGTTTATTAAACAAACCATCAATATAAATCATTTCAATATCATAGTTACTAGCAATAACACCGCACAAGAAACCAAAGAAACCTGAATTGATTTCGATTGGCATTTCAGAAACGTCAATAAATCGAATCCTATGATTTAACGCTTCCATATCACGATTGTCATCATCTATAAATATAATATTTCCCTTTGCTACCAATGATTGCTCATTAGCTTGCTTTACCATTTCCTTTGACTTTCCAGTACCTTTTAGTCCCGCAATTAATTTAACCATAATTCCTCCAATTATTTTTCAACTGTCCACAAGCGGCATCAATGTCTGATCCCAACTCCCTTCGAATCGTTGAATTTATATGTTTTGATTCCAATATTTTCTTAAATCTCATCACCCTCTGCTTGCTTGACCCTTTATGTGTTGTCAAATCATGCGCATTCAAAGGGATTAAATTTACGTGAAACGCCTTTGTTCCACGCTTTATAATTTGTTTCACCAATTCGTTTGCATGTCGTTCTTCATCATTTTGCTCAACAATAAGTGCGTACTCTATGGTAATCCTACGCCCTGTCTTTTCAAAATAATAAAAAGCCGCGTCCAATATCTCATCAATTCCAAATCGATTGGTGATTGGCATAATCTCACCGCGCTCAGCTTGAAAAGGGTTATGCAATGAAAGTGCCAACGTCACCGGCAACCCTTCATCAGCTAACTGTCTCATTCGAGAGGCAACCCCACAAGTAGACACCGTAATACTACGAGCAGATATCCCATAATACTCTGGCGAAGTCACTTTTCGAATAAACTTAACGACTTCATCATAATTGTCCATTGGCTCGCCCATTCCCATCAACACAAGATTGGACAACTTCTCGCCTGCCATTTTCGTCATTCGATAGACTTCTCCTAGCATCTCGCCAGCACTTAAATTTCGAATCAGACCACATTTAGCAGAAGCACAAAAGTCACAAGCCATCCTACAACCCACCTGTGTTGAAATACAGGCGCTTTTACCAAAGCTATAACTCATCAGCACGGCTTCTACCGTCTCACCCCTATGAAATCCACCGAGTATCTTGATGGTACCATCCGAACTTTTCATAACTTTGAGTTCTTTAAAGTCCTCAATGTAATACTCTTCGGCTAACTTCTGACGCAAGTTCTTCGGCAGATTACTCATATCGTCAAAATCAAAAATTCCTTTTCGAATCCATTCGATAATTTGCTTTGCTCTATACTTAGGAAGCTCTAAACTCTCTGCAAGTTCCTCTTCACTGAGATCGAGTATTCCTATCACTCTTCTTCTATAGCTCCATTGTAATCTTCAATTAAGACAGATAGAACATCAGCAAGCCCGACGAACTCGCAACCATACACGTATTTATCACCGTCTCTCTCACTTCTTATTACCTTCAAAACCGCATAAAAGCCAGTATCATTTCCCAAATCCAATTTAGCGTTAAAATAATAGTCTACTGGGACTTCCTCATCACAAGTAAACCCAACACCATGCTTGGAAATATCGAAAAATTCAACCTCAATTGTGCGGACATTCTTTAAAATCGTATCCTGATTGTAAAGTTCATCAATATCAAGATAACCTTTAAAAGGTTTTCGCATACTTCTTCTTTTTTCTCTCATATAAACCACCAACTTAAGAATATACTATTTATGCAAATTTGTAAAGCATCTTAACGCATTCGTAAGTAGTAAAGCATTCGTTACACGACCCACACCGCCAGGAACAGGAGTTATCATCTGAACATAATCTTCCAATTCCCCAAAATCAGAATCTCCCACCATTTTTCCATCCACATTATTCGTTCCTACATCAATCACGATGGTTTTTTCGGTCACCATATCTTTTGTTAAAAATTTTGGTCTTCCAACAGCTACGACAACAATATCCGCTGCTCTTGTGATTTCAGCGATGTTCTTTGTCTTAGAATGGCAAACGGTAACCGTTGCATTTTCAGCAAGCAATAAAATAGACAGTGGTTTCCCAACAATATTACTTCTGCCGATAACAACAACGTTTTTTCCTGTAAGATCTACACCAGCACCTTTTAAAACTTCAACAGCAGCCTTGGCAGTACAAGGAACAACAGCCGTTTTATCCCCAGCAAACATCTTACCCAAGTTCATTGGATGAAAGCCATCTAAATCCTTATTGGGATCAATTTTAAGAATCAATGCATCTTCGTCAATTTGTCTTGGTAGCGGTTTATGAACAATAATACCATCTACAGACTGATCTTTATTCAGAGCTTCAATTTTAGACATTGCTTCCTCATTAGAAACAGTTTCAGGCATCCTTACAATTTCGCTTTCAAAACCTACCTTCGCAAATGTCTTCTCCATCATTTTGAGATAGGACTCTGATCCGCCATCAGTTCCTACAACAACAGATACGATTTTTGGAACTCGCTGGAGTCCTTCTGATTGTAATCTTACATCCTCAATCATATTACCTGCAATTTGCTTGCAATCTATCCTCATCGCTCCTCCTCTTTAAACATCAACTCTGTATACCAACAGAACTCTTCTATCATCAAAAACCACTAAGTGAATTTCAGCTGATACCCCTCATCACTTCGCCTTAATCTCTGTCCATATTTTATCATATATTTTCAAAAAATCACCCGGATCTTTAAATATCTCAGCGTTTTCTATCAACTGTTCATCAAGCGGCTCTACACCCGTCGCTGGGAACAAAGAAGCATCAAGAAGCGAATGTGCTTCTACATTACACGTCGAATAGCCAACATACTCCGCATTTCTTTTTGCAATTTCAGGATCACATAAAAAATTAATAAACGCCATCGCAAGATCCTTATTCTGAGCAGACTCAGGAACCACCACACTGTCAAACCACAAATTGGTTCCTTCTTTCGGAATAATATACTCTATCGCAGAATTTTCAACCTTTACTCCATTTGCTTCTCCAGACCACACGACTGCCATTGCTGCTTCTCCGCTAATTAGCATATTTTTGACATTATCACCGACATAAGCGAGTACCAATGGCTTTTGTTCCATCAGCAACTGCTTTGCCTCCTCTAGCTCTTGTTCGTTTCTAGTATTCATTGAATACCCTAGATTTTTCAAGGCAACCATAAGCGAATCTCGCTGTGAATCAATCATCGTGAATTGTTTTTCATATTGTTCATCCCAAAGTACAGACCAAGAGTCAACAGACTGCACAACTTGCTCTGTATTATAGGCAATGCCAACTGTCCCCCAAAAATACGGTACACTGTACTTATTCTCAGGATCAAATGATAAATCTTTATAGGTATCTCCTATATTTTTATAATTTGGAATTTTAGTCATATCAAGTGGCGCAAGCATATCTTCCCGAATCATTTTTTCAATCATGTAATCCGATGGAATCAAAATATCATAACTGCTACCACCATTCTTTATTTTTGCATACATTTCTTCATTTGTTTGAAATGTTTCATAATTCACAGAACAATCAAATTTTTCTTCAAAATCATCAATAACACTTCTATCAATGTATTCTCCCCAGTTATAGACATTCAACGTCGTTTTACTCTCACCACATGCACTTAGCAGCGTGAGAGATAGCACAATTAAAACAAAGCTCAACATTTTAAGTTTTTTCATATTTTTCCCCTTCCCTTTTTATAAGCGACTTCTACAACACTCCTCGTTTGAATAACTCAGGTATCACTTATGAAAATCAAGTTCAATTCGCATACTTTCCATATTAAAACCTCTTTTTGAGTTTTTAGAAGTCCCCTAGATAATATCCTATCTAAATTATAATTGTTTTTCGTGGTGATAACAATAAGTTTATCGATATTTTTACCAAATAACTATAATTCTTCACTATCAGTTCTTTTATTAATAACAATCAACAAGACAAGCACCGTCACAAACATAATTGCCGAAAGTGCGTTGATTTCCGGTTTTATTCCCTTTTTAGCGAAGGAATAAATCGTAATCGAAAGATTTTGAACACCATTTCCCGTTGTAAAAAAACTAATTACAAAATCGTCTATTGAAAGCGTAAACGCAATAAGCGCACCCGTTATAATACCTGGTTTTATTTCTGGCAAAACCACTTTGTGAAACGCCTGAAGTGGTGTAGCGCCCAAATCCATAGCAGCTTCCAACATTTCCTTCGGCATCTGTTTAAATTTCGGAAGTATGCTGAGTACAACATACGGCGTCGCAAACGTAATATGTGCAATGATCATCGTCAGAAGCCCCAGCTTCAATCCCACGAACACAAATACAATCATGAGTGAAACCCCAGTGACAATATCAGGATTTAGCATCGGCAAATTATTAATATTTAACACCACTTTCCGCTGCCATTTTTTCATATAGTGAATACCAAAAGAGGCAAAAACACCTAGTATCGTAGAAACCACAGCAGTAATCACAGCGACAATCAGTGTATAATAAAGCGAATTCATAATCATACTATTGTGAAATAGTTCAGAATACCATTTAAAGGTGAAACCCGCCCACTTCGCCGATGATTTCGAATCATTAAACGAAAACACAATCAAAACCAAAATAGGGGCATACAGAAAACAAAACATAAGCACTGTATACAATCTGGTCAGTATTCGATACAGCTTCTTTTCTTTTGTAACCCCACGAGATCGCGGTACAGTTTCCTTTCGATTATTTACCATGTACTCACCTCTTTGTTGCTTCCCGACACCTTATTCATAGCCGCCATTGACAAAAGAATAAAGAAAATCAGTATCATAGAAACCGCTGAGCCAAATCCATAGTCAAGCGTCATCAAGAACTGTTGCTCAATCAAATTTCCAACCAACATATACTGTCCGCCGTATAACAAACTGGATATTACAAATGTCGAAACCGCTGGCATAAATACCATTGATATTCCTGAAATCACACCAGGCACAGACAAAGGAAGTACAACTTTTCGAAATACCGTTTTTTGATCCGCGCCGAGGTCTTCCGCTGCTTCAATCAACGAATGATCCATTTTGGTAAGCACTGTATAAATCGGAAGCACCATAAATGGGAGGAAATTATACACCATCCCAAGTAAAACCGCTCCTTCACTAAACAAAAAGGTTTTCGCTTCAAAGCCGAGTGACGTGATAATAAAATTAATAATTCCGTTTTTCCCTAAAATCGTCATCCACGCATAAGTTCTCAGCAAAAAATTCATCCACATTGGAAGAACAAAAAGCATAACGGCAAGCGTACGCCTTTTAGGACTCATTTTTGCGAGAATCATTGCCATAGGATATCCTAAAATCAAACATATAACAGTGGCTTGAAGCGCAATCCAAAAAGAACGCGATAGTACCGCAATATAAACTGGTTCAAATACACGACCAAAATTAGAAAACGAAAAAACGCCATCAATAGTCAGCGAGTAGTAAACAATCAAAAGCATTGGTATTACAATAAAAAAAAGCATCCAAACCAAGTAAGGAGCACGAGATAATCTTTTCATCTAGTCCTCCCAACTCATAACATGAATATCATCCGGTGTCATATAAATCGAAACTTTTTCACCCTGATTGTAAACTTCCGTATCGTGTACTAGCCATTGTCTTTCGCCTTCTGCAATTACCATTTCATAATGAACGCCTTTAAATACAATGGATTCTACGACCCCCACCAAATCACCCTCTTTAATAGCAGATGAAAGGTGAACGTCTTCCGGACGAACAACAATATTTACTTTTTCATTTTCAGCAAATCCCTCATCAAGACAATCCCACTCACGACCAGCAAAATATGCCAGACGATCTTTCGGCATACGACCTTCAAAAATATTACTTTCACCAATAAAACGTGCAACAAACTTGTTTTCAGGTTCATTGTAAATATCAATCGGAGATCCAATTTGCTGAATATCCCCATGATTCATAACAATAATTTTATCGGACATGGATAGCGCTTCCTCTTGGTCATGCGTTACATAAATAAACGTAATCCCTAGCTCGCGTTGCATATTTTTAAGTTCTATCTGCATTTCTTTTCTAAGTTTTAAATCCAGTGCACCAAGCGGTTCATCCAAAAGCAAAACATCGGGTTCGTTGACCAATGCCCTAGCTATCGCAATACGCTGTTGCTGTCCCCCAGAAAGAGAAGAAACCTGACGCTTCTCTGTACCCTCTAAATTAACCAATTCTAAAATTTTACGCACTTTTTCCTTGATTACTTTTTCTGGAACCTTTCGAATCCTCAAACCAAATGCAATATTTTCATAAATATTCATGTGAGGAAATAACGCGTATTTTTGAAACACTGTATTGATAGGTCTTTTGTACGCAGGCGCATCAGTAATATCCTTACCTTCGAAAAAAATACGCCCAGACGTAGGCGCTTCAAAACCGGCGAGCATCCTAAGCGTAGTAGTCTTGCCACACCCACTTGGGCCAAGAATAGTTAGGAATTGATTTTTCTTTACCCAAAAATCAATTCCTTTCACAACTTCATGTTGCCCGTAAACCTTTGTTAGTTTTTCACCATAAATTATCTTTTCCAATTTTAAATCTCACTATAATTGTATCATTTTCAGAGTTTTTTTCAATCTTTCTTACGTAACATATGTATTAAAATTTTGTAATCTATGAACACGCGGTATAATTACTCCATTTCTTGATTTTTTCACTCTAAAATGTTATTTTATAAGTTAGATAGCATTAGGGGACTTCTAAAAACTCAAAAAGAGTTTTTCCGTATGTGAGATATGCGGAGGTAAAATAAATTTTTTAAGACTCTAAGCGGGTTCGGAAGAGAGCGAAATCCAGTGAACGCAGTGAACTTAGTTCGCTCTCTGAGTAGCGGTCTTACAAAAATTTCATTTTACGTAGCATATCACTAGCAAATATTTAAGTTTTTAGAAGTCTTCATAATTCAATTAAGAGGTTTAAATGGAGACTTACAAAGTATTAGAAATAAACGATGACAATCTAAAGGATTTCATCAAATTACCCTACAAAATTTACTCAAAGGATGAACCATGGGTTCCACCATTAAAAAGAGAATATAAAAAATACATTACTGGAAAAGGTAGTGCTATTTACAGCGTTGGTGAAGCCCAAAAATTAATGGTGCTAAAAGATGGTGAACCTGTTGCCCGATGTATCGTAGGACTCAATCAAGAGTTAAATGAAGCCAAAAATTTCAAAGAAGCGTACATTTCAGAATTTGAATGCATTAATGATGAAAAAGCTTCTAAAATATTGTTTGAACATGCAGAACAATGGGCAAAAAACAAGGGAATGAACATTATGAAAGGACCACTTGCACTCCCTGGTGGAGATGACAACCGTGGTTTTCTTTTAGACAATTTTGAAGATCCAACCTTTGTTATGAATACCTACAATCCGCCCTATTACAATGACTTAATCATAAATGCGGGCTACGAAAAATACTTGGATTGCTACGGTTTTATCGGCACACTAGAAAATGCACAAATCGAACGCTACGAAAGACTTGTTCCACTCGCTCAAAAACGATATAAATTCACATTGGAACCGCTTGATTTAAAAAATATTGACAAAGAACTGGCAGATATAAAAGAAATCATTGAAAAAGCAATGCCTGATACATGGGAAGATTTTATTCCGCCCAAAGAAGAAGAGTATGAAAGCATTAAAAATGCAATCGTACCTCTTGCCGACCCTGAATTGATTTTTATTGCAAGAGACGAACACCGAAACCCTATCGGTTTTAATATTACAATGCCCGACTACAACC
>PDWI01007721.1_pt1 | contig 12899 bp, 10 predicted proteins | sample 1430891 | NCBI WGS metagenome assembly PDWI01 (sample SAMN01162508, study PRJNA174530) | Oral metagenome, whole genome shotgun sequencing project. | biome: Marine environment; feature: Marine mammal; material: Swab sample of the gingival sulcus; isolation source: swab sample of gingival sulcus... | reverse complement strand
CCTAAAACTTTTTTTAGAGTAAGTCGTTCGTTTATTGTGAATATCAATGCAATAAAAGATATTGTAGCGTATTCTAATTCTCGTTTAAAAATCGTTTTAAATTCTTACAACGAACAAGAAATTATCGTTAGTCGCGAGCGAGTGAAGGAGTTTAAAACTTGGGTTGAAAAACTTTGAGACAGTTGTTTGGTGTTTTTAATTGAATCTAGAAAGTATATTTTCTTCCATAGGTTTAAATTGGTATCCTAATAAAACAAATATTACATTAATTATTCCGTATTGTTCTTTGGAATAACATTTCGTCTTACAGACAAACTAACACTGTATATTTCTTCACTAAATTATATTATCTTTGCAATTTTAAAATAAATATCAAACACTATTTTTCATTATGTTTAGACCAAAAATAGTAGATACAATAAGGAACTACACCAAAGATAAATTCTTATCTGACCTAATGGCAGGTGTGATAGTCGGCATAGTGGCTATTCCATTGGCAATTGCATTTGGGATAGCAAGTGGCGTTGGTCCTACCGAAGGATTGGTAACTGCTATCATTGCTGGTTTTCTTATTTCTATGCTTGGCGGTAGCACGGTGCAAATAGGCGGACCTACGGGGGCATTCATCGTGGTCATCTACGGCATCATACAACAGCATGGACTGGCAGGGCTACTAATAGCAACGATTATGGCGGGGATTATGCTGGTGCTGATGGGGGTGTTCAAACTTGGCAACATAATCAAATTTGTACCTTATCCGGTCATCGTGGGCTTCACCGCCGGTATTGCCATCACTATATTTTCTACACAAATCAACGACCTATTTGGGTTAGGTATAGAAAAAGCACCCGCCAATTTCCTCAACAAATGGTATATTTATATACAAAACATAGGAAACATAGAGCCTATAACATTAGGACTAGGGCTATTGAGCATTTTGACCATAATATTTATGCCAAAAATATCGAAGAAAATACCTGGTAGCCTCGTGGCTATCATACTCATCACAGTATTGGCGTGGTTGCTTGAACGCTTTGTAGGAATAGACAGCATACAGACCATTGGCGACAAATATCCCCTACCAACTACCGTGCCAACACCTAGCATACCTGCATTGGGGCTAAAAGAGGGTGAAACCATCATAGACCTAATAGTAAACCTATTCCCTGCGGCATTTACCATTGCGATGCTTGGAGCTATCGAAAGTTTACTCTCGGCGATGGTCGCTGACGGAGTAATAGGCACAAGACATGACTCTAATACTGAACTCATCGGACAAGGCATAGCTAATATAATAGCACCGCTCTTTGGCGGAATACCTGCCACCGGTGCTATCGCTCGTACAATGACAAATATCAACAATGGAGGGCGAACTCCGATAGCAGGTATCATACACGCCTTAACATTACTGCTCGTTCTATTATTTTTAGGAAAACTGGTAGGATATATCCCAATGGCTTGTTTGGCTGGAGTATTAGTGATGGTATCGTACAATATGAGTGGGTGGCGAAGCGTGATAGCATTGAGAAAGATGCCTCAAAGCGACCATATTGTCATGTGGGTAACCCTCGTGCTTACAGTACTTTTTGACCTAACAATAGCAATAGAAATAGGCTTGTTGTTGGCTGTGGTACTTTTCCTCAAAAGAACCTCCGAATCTACATCTATAAAGATATTCGGCTCTGAAATAGACCCCAATACAGAGAGTGATTTGAGGTCTAACAACGAAAAACTATCAATACCTGATGGAATAAATGTGTATGAGATAATTGGACCATACTTTTTTGGTATGGCAAACAGGCTGGACGAAGTAATGAACAGAACTTCCAAGCAGTCAAAAATATTAATCATTCGTATGAGACGAGTACCTTTCATTGACTCCACAGGACTAAACAACCTACAAAATCTTTGCCAAGCATCACATAGAAAAGGCATCACCGTAATCCTATCTGGGGTAACAATGCAGGTAGAGAAGACACTACTCAAAGCAGAGTTTGAAAAGATTATTCCCAAAGAATATATCTGTTCGCACATAAATATCGCCATCAAAAGAGCGACTGAATTTTTATCAAAAGATGTAGATATATGAGGTATCAAATAGCAAAAGCATTTTGGTTGATTTGGGCATTTATCCCATTACGAATAGGCTATATGTTTTCCACTTTTTTTTATATAATAATATATTACATCGTTGGTTACAGAAAAACTATTGTAAGACAAAATATAAGATTTGCCTATCCAATGATTACCCAAAAAGAATTAAAAAAAATAGAACAAAAATTTTATCAATATCTATGCGATATTTTTTTTGAAACGGCAAAATTATCGTTATGGGACGAAAAACAGATAAAGAAACATATACAATTCGACAATCTATATCCAGTAGAGGAGACTCTAAAAAATGGCAAATCTATCTCTCTATTTTTAGGACATTATGGCAATTGGGAATGGGTATCCTCTTTGGGTCTATGGATAGATAAAAACATAGACAAAGGACAGATATACAAACAATTAACAGACCCAATATCTGACCGTATTATGGCAGAAAACAGGTCTAGATTTGGGGTAAAGTGCATTGAGATGCGACAAACCTTGCGTTGGGTAGCAGATAAGCACCAACACAACAGAACAAGCATAACAGGATACATCGCCGACCAATCGCCAACACAAGAAGAGGCTAAATTTTATGTGGATTTTATGAACAAAAGAGTTCCTGCCTTGGTAGGAGCTGAAAAAATCACTAAAAGATACGATTTTGACGCATACTACCTTGATATGCAACGCACAAAGCGAGGTTATTGGAAGGCTGAATTTGTCAAACTACACCCAAATCCCAAAGATTTGGCAGACTATGAATTGACAGAGATTTTTTACAGACAACTAACCCAAACAATCTACCGTCAGCCACAATACTACCTTTGGACTCACAACCGTTTCAAACACGCAAAATAGACTTTTATAGAGGTCGCCTGACCATTACATCTCCAAACGAGTTCTCTACAAAAGCACCGCCTCTATATGTCGTTTTTTGAAAAAAAGCATCTTTAGTCAATTCTCTAAACAACTCATCGCTATACGGAGCATTACGATAGTCTTGCCAAAGTATATGTGTTGGGTCTTGTGCCACATGCTCCATCTCTTTATATTTAGCCATCGCCTTTTTATGATTTGTAACCAATGTTTTAAAAAGCAATTGGTGCATAAAATAGTCGTAGTTGCTACTTTCGTATCGCCAAAACTTATGTATCATACTTCGCCAAACAGCAAGTAGATATGCCCCTTTACGGCTTCGTATAAAACAATTTTGAGTAAAAGAGTATGGCGAACCAAATTTTTCGCCTGTTTGGTACATAAAAAAATCTTGTTGCCTAATCCATTGCGGTATATCGGAAGTGGTGTAGCAAGTAGCATCAAGCCAATAGCCTCCATACTTATAGAGCAACTCCACTCGCACAATATCTGCATAATGAGCGTGTCCAATATTGCCATTTTTACGCTTCTTAACGATATAGTCAGGCAGTTGAATATAATTCTCTATCGTATCATTGTCGATGACCACAAGAGGCAACGAACAATGACGCTTAATACTATCAAAACAGGCTTTCACCAGTGGTGGGGCATTTTCTTCTCCCTGCAACCAAAGAGCAAATATCTTTTCGTTAGCATCATCACGTATCACAGTGGTATCCGCAAAATTATCTTCTGGCAGATACATCTTAAAATATTCGGGAATGAAACGAGCCGTAACACTTTGCCTTATCTGACGGCGTCTTTCTCTACTACCCCACGCCATCAGATGACCTCTAACAATTATCTGAATAGTACATTTGAATCTTTTATATATAGCAACAAACCGCATTTTCTCCATAATCGATTAAAAAATTATATTGTTTTGAATTGTTTTATATTTTTACGAAAATATTTTGCCCATAATTTGATGATAGCATATCTTAACAGTCCACAATTGATGCCTGGTATCCTAAACCCTTCCTTCCTGGCAAAATCAAGTATTCTATTTTTGGCATGTCTGCGGTCAGCTCTAACCTTTTGCTGATGAAGTGGGTCAGGACGATTGATATACGAATTTGCAACATATACATACAGATACTCCGCCTTTGGCACTACCACCATACTATTTGCTTTGTATAAAGATACAAACGAAAATGGCAAATCTTCCACCGTTCGTCCCTCTTCAAAACGCAGATTGTTTTGCTTAATAAACTCTGTTCTATACAAATAACGCCACACATACCCCCAACGCCCAACATATGTTACCTGCAATTTATCTTTTGTAGAACTATACACCTTTTGCTCGACAAATATCTGTGTCTTATAAGGATTTTGCTCGTGTATGACACTACAACACGCCACATCAGACCCTGTAGATACCGCAGCAGATACCATCTGTGAATAGAAATCTTGGTTGATAACATCATCTATATCCATAAAATGAATATACTCGCCTGTCGCCATATCAATCCCTCTATTTCGAGCTACCGAAGCACCGCTATTCTTTTCGAGCGACAACAGTCGTACTGGGTATCTCTTGACTATCGCTACCGTATTATCTTGCGAACAATCATCTACAATGATTACCTCAATATTCTGATATGTTTGATCCAAGATATTTTCCATACAACTTTTTACATACTTCTCGCCGTTATAGACTGGAACTATTACTGATACTAATGGTCTGTTATTCATATCTGGCTATTGTTTTTTGTTGCACAAAAAAGTGTTGGTTTAAAACACAAAGATACTATTTTTTATATAGCAATCGTAAGGGATTATTTAATTTCAAAGTAAATAAACAAAAAAAATTTGCCAAATAAAAAAAAAGTATTACCTTTGCACTCTAAAAATGATGGTGCCATAGCTCAGTTGGTAGAGCAACGGACTGAAAATCCGTGTGTCCCTAGTTCGATTCTTGGTGGCACCACAAAGAGACTGTTTGATATAATTCAATACAGTCTCTTTTTTTATAAACTATCATACAACTTTCAGCCATATTCTAACAGAGATATAATTGCAAATACCAAAATTTATACCTAACTTTGCTGAAAATTTCAATCATCAACCACCAAACAAAAATTATATGCTTAATTCGATAATATGGAATGTAAACCCAGAAATATTTAATTTAGGTCCTCTATCTTTACGGTGGTATGGGCTGTTGTGGGGCTTGGCTATATATTCTGCTTTTTGGGTTGTTGCCAAGATATTCAAACACGAACATCGCCCCGAAGAGTGGACTGACAAAGGATTTTTTTATGGAGCAATCAGCCTCATCATCGGAGCAAGGTTGGGACACTGCCTTTTCTACGGCTACGGAGACGATTTCTGGTATTACTACAAAAACCCATTTGAAATAATAAAAATATGGGAAGGAGGTTTAGCATCACACGGCGGAGCAATGGGACTGCTAACGGGTATGTGGTTCTACTCTAAATATGTTACAAAAAAATCATACTACTACATACTCGACAGATTAGTGATAGGAGTAGCTATCGGCGGTGCTTTGATAAGACTTGGCAACCTAATGAACTCCGAAATATATGGCGAAACTACTGCGTTGCCTTGGGGATTTATTTTTGTACGAGACGGACAGATAGAGCCGAAGCACCCAACACAAATATATGAGATGCTATACTGTCTAGTAACATTTGCCATAACAATGCTAATGTATTGGAAAGCAAGACTATATCGCCGTAACGGATTGATATTTGGGGTATTCTTAATAGCAATATTTGGCACCCGATTTATACTCGAATTTATCAAAAACCCTCAATCGGATTTTGAAAACACTATGATACTCAACATAGGACAACTATTAAGCCTTCCACTAATAATATGGGGGATAGTAATGGTGATTAGAGCATTAGTGAAATCTGCCGAATTGGAAGATTTTGAATCAAAAAAATAACACATTAGCCCATAAAAACGAGTATCAAAGTTTACTCTAAAACAATAGACAACCTAATTAATTTAGGCACAAACTGACCGTGCAAAAGATATATTCATTCAATCCAGACCACGAAATGGCTTTGGCAAGTGGCAACAAACACTTCAAACCAAAAAAAAATATTGTAGCTCTAAAAAATGATTTGGCGACTCTACCTATATGGCTTGACAACAACTATCTGATAGACAAACATGCCGTTACCACAGAGTGGTTGGAGCAGATAACTGATTTAAGTGTAAGCCACACACTCTCCTCAACAATAGACTACACCCTATTAGATAAGGTTGATATGTGGGGGTGGAACAACAATGAAGTATATCGACTAAAACAACTTGGCGTATCGCAAAAACTAATGCCAGACGACTACCAATTAAGGCAAATCAGACACCTCACAGAACGACAAACGGCAATAGATGCAATGAAGTTCATCTCCAATAAATTTTGCCATATCCAAATACCTAAACCCGCACAACGAGTAGAGTCTCTGAAAGAAATTGAGACTATGTTTGACCATTACAACGAAATTGTCCTAAAATCTCCATTAAGCGAAAGCGGCAAAGGAGTCTATTTCACAAAAAAAGATATATCGCAAAGTATCAAAGGTTGGATTAAAAAAGAGTTGGCACAAAATGGATACATAATAGCCGAAAAACGCTACAGCGTGATTCAAAACTTTGCAATGGAGTTTCAGACCTCTACAAGTGACTGTCTTTTTATCGGATATTCGCTTTTCAATACTAATGGCAAATCATATACTGGAAATATACTTCTAGACGACAAGGAAATAGAGCATTTAATTACAAAAATGGTAGATTCTCAACTACTAAACCAAATTCGCAACACACTTATTAAATTCATTAACAAAGAGTTAACGCCATACTACGAAGGATATATTGGGGTAGATATGTTTATATTCAACGACAACGATATTTTAAGACTACACCCCTGCGTTGAGATTAATTTGAGGGCTACAATGGGACTTATGGCTCATAATTTTTACAAAAAATTTGTAGCAGATAACAAAAGAGGATTTTTCAGAGTCGATTTCTATAAAAATAGTAACGAATTGCTAACAGACCACAACGAAAGATGTAAAAAACTACCTTTACGAATCAAAAACGGGAGAATAACAGGTGGTTATATCTCGCTATGCCCTATTATGGAGGGAACAAAATATAGAGTAAGAGTAGAAATCAGCGACTAAATGGCTATTGTGACAACGGCAAATAGACTATTTTTTTCGTATCAAAAAAATCCTCTTCAAAAAAATCACTGATATCATAGATGTTCACCGAACGCTTATATTTATGTAGTTCAACATCTAATATACCTCCTTTGAGGCAAATAACCCCATTAGGAAGAGCGTTTCGTTGAACATTCGCAATATTTTTACGAGATATTTTAACTAAACTATCAAACTGCATTGCTGCACGAGAGACTACAAAATCATACTTGCCTTTTTCGTCCTCCATACGACTATTGACAAATGTGCAGTTTGTCAACCCCAAAGCCGTAGCAACTTCTGTGGCAACCTTTATCTTCTTGCCGACAGAATCGAGCAGACAAAAATGGCAATTTGGGAAGAATATCGCAAGAGGTATAGCAGGGAATCCTCCTCCTGTACCGACATCTATTATAGAGCTTTCGTCCTTAAAATCAATCAGTTTAGCAATCGACAATGAGTGTAAGATATGATGAGTATAAAGGTTGCCTATATCTTTGCGCGATATGGTATTTATCTTTGTATTCCAGTCGGAATATAAATCAAACAAAGCAGCAAACCTTTGAGTCTGCTGCGATGTAAGATTTGGAAAATACTTTCGTATTACAGTCATTGTCTGTTTATTTTTTACTCAATAATTCATCAATCTCCTCTGCATGAAGATTTCTACCTACAATTTTCCCATTTCTATCAATAAGGATAGTACTTGGGATAAAACTTATTGCATACAATTTTGCTGGTTGGCTATTCCATTTTTTTAGTTCCGAAATATTAGTCCAAGGCAATTCATACTTATTGATAGCCGCCACCCAATTCTCTTTTTTGTCGTCTAACGAAAAGCCAATAATATCAAAGCGTTTGCCGTGATGTTTTTTATAGAGGTCTTTCATATCCGGCAATGATTTGATACAAGGACCACACCACGATGCCCAAAAATCGATAAGCAGATAATCGGTCTGTCCGACCAAAGAACTTAACACGACAGTGTTGCCATCAACATCTGGTGCCGAAAAGTCGATGAAATTTTTGCCCACAGAGGAGTTACTCTCTTGCTCTATATTCGAGATTATGGTTGCTACCTTGGGATCTTTTTTGAACTCTTCGCTTATCATCTGGGTAATCTCTTTGCGTTGTTCGAGCGACATTCCCCAATAAGATGATAGAAAGGCTATCTCTCCCACAATAGTTTTAGGATATTTTTTGGAATACTCATACCCCAAATCGACAAACTTTTCTTCCACCTTCTCTGCGTCTTTTTGAGATACTTTCATAGCCTGCTCATACTCAGCGTGTAAGCCTTTATATTTCGACAAAAACTCCGCATAAACAACATTATTTGGAGTGCCACTAAGTTCTATATGATATGTTGAAGCATCACAAGTAAGGTCGATAAGACCGTTTTCGTATACAAATTCATTTTTAATAATATTATCTTCGGCTATTTGTATGCAAATAGTTACAATTTTTGGGGTATCGCAGTTGCCTTCAAAAGCAAATTGAGCATCTTTGACCACTGTACTATCAAATGGTATCATCATCTCATCAAACAATAACACTTTCGCCCCGTCCCACGATTTATCAGATACAGAGCCGTTGATTTTCAACTTATTATCTTTCGTACAACCTACCGCCATCAATACGACAGCACAAAATAACAATACTTTTTTCATAATATCAACTAATATTTTTTAGTAAAACAATTATTTATACAAATGCAAAGTTACAATTATAATTTCAAATAATTTAGTATTTCACAACAAAGGCTCCTTTATCTTTTATATCATAGCATGTTATATTATATTTTTTTGCATCATTTTTCAATTTTCTTTTTTGATAAGCACCGACACCGGATAATATTATAATATTTTGCGTTTTAATATTACCTTCCAACACCTCTTTGACGCACATAGCACCTTTTGATACAATAAGATAATCGACATTTAAGACAGTCTCTGAATCAAAACTACTGATACTATCAGATGAGAGTATCAGGTACTTTTTATCATCAAAGCAAAACGGCATCACTTGACAATCTTTTCCCATCATAATATACTGTGGCTGTGGGCTATACCTATAAATCCAATTTGTGCGACAGGCTATTTGTGCAGCAACCGAATCGGTAGTGAAAACTATATTTTGTTCGCTATCGGTGATGTTTATTATAATATTTCTACTATCATCAAAAACCACCAACTCACTAAACGACAATGTTTTAAACTTATAAAAAACCGATATAAAGCCACAAAGTATAGCCAACAAAAGGCAAAAAACAAAATACCTATATCGTTGTTTGTAGAAAAGCAACGCAATACATAAAATCATACCATATAATACAACGACCTCAAGCATTGGTAAAGCATAGGTGGTCGTAGAAAAAGGGAAATCGGCAATAATACTTAACCAACCATAAAGTCCTTTGGTCTCATAGACAAGAATATTGGCAACAAAGGAACTAACCAAAGGGACAGACGAAATCACAAATAGTAACAGTGCGGTGTAAATCATCAAAGTAGCAATAAATACCGCACCAATATTGGCAATCACAAAATAGTTTGGGAATTGATGAAAATAGTATAAGCATATTGGAGCAGCCGCCAACTGAGCTGAAACAGAGACCGCTATCATCTCCCACAAACACCGTAACATCCTGTTTTTAAATAAAATAAATTTAGAAATTTTAGGATAAAAATATACTATCGACAAAACCGTGAGGTAAGAGAGTTGAAATCCGACATGCAACAGCCACATAGGATTCACCAACAATATTATAAAAGCAGACAAAAATATAGTGTTGTAAATACTTCGCTCTCGCCCCATAAGTTTGGCTATCTCAAAAAGTGAAAACATCAGTGCCGCTCGGCAAACAGACGGCGAAAAGCCAGTGAGAAAAGCATAAAACCACAGACAAACAATTATCAATAGCGGTTTAATAGACTTAGTCTTATTATTTTTATCAATAAAAGAGAGTAAGAGGCTTAGTATAAGATAAATAACGCCCGTGTGCAATCCGCTGACAGCAATAATGTGTGCTGTGCCAGTAGCAGAAAAACTATCTCGTATCTCGGGTGTGATAGCATCTGTATAACCAAGTGTCAACGCTGATATAATAGCAAATTCATCGCCGTATATATTCAACTGCCGATATATGTTTAGTAGTCGTTGTCGAATCTGCTTGGACCAACGCATCGGCGAAAAACCAGTGGCAACACCCGTTGGGTGCCAACTATCATTAGCGACATAACCAGTGGCACAAATACCATTTCGAATAAGGAAATTACCGTAATCAAACTCATAGGGATTGCCTTTGGGTTGAGGCAACAACAAGGTTGTAGATAACAATATCTTATCACCACACTGAATTTGAAGCACAGAAGTATCTTTTTGAAAATATAGTTTAATTTTCTGCCCCGACAAATCTATCGACATATCACGACACGACTGTCTTATGATTTTTGCATCGACAAGCACACTATTATTTTTTTCTATGGGATACTTTATCACTTCGACCTCAAATACACCATCAACACTTTCGCCAGACAGACGAACAGTCTGCTTATCAGACATATAAGACAAAACATAACCGACTCCAACAATCATACACAACACCCCCACTCCAAACAAAGAGTGGTGAAATGCCCAACGAGTGCCTATACGCCCCAAGAAAAAGAATGTAATGCCAACCGCCGAAATACCCAATAAGACATATAAAATATAAAGCGAAAATCCAAAACCTAAAAACAATGATATACCCACAATCAAAGCCAATGTCAGCCTAAAAAATGGAGTTTTACCCAATGCTTCTTTCAACGAGTAATTCATATCATTGATATAGATATATCGTTAAATTCACTTTTTCACTCTCTGAACACGATGTATGGATTTAATTTTCATCAATAGAGAGGCAAGTGTTTCTACCTCTTTATTAGAATGAGCCATTATCGTAATAGAGCCATAAAAAGTGCCATCAATAGTGCTAAAATTCAGATTTTTAATGTTAATCCTAACATCCTCTGATATAATATTTAGTATTTGTCGCAGAAGTCCTTGCCTATCAATACCCTCTATATCTAATGTTACAACATACGAACTGTCTGTATCTTTATGCCACTCTACAAGACGAATTTTATTGCCATACATTGCCTTATGTCTTTGGGCGTTGGGACAATCCAACTTATGGACATCAATTTGATTATCTTTTAGCAAAAACCCTATAACGCTGTCTCCCTTAATAGGTTTGCAACAATTGGCAATCGACACCACATCACAAGCCAAAGCCTCATCTGTGATATAATAAACCTCTTTTTTGTCAATTTCAAGTTTATACGCCTGTGGTGGTCTGTTTTTTGTAAAAAAAGGAAATATGCTTCGCTTTTTATCGATAAAGATATTTTTATCTATACTATCTAAATCAACTTTCTCCATAGCTACATCTACAAAAAAGTCGTTAAGGTTATCGTATTTAAAATATTTTTTCAACTTATAAATATTCTCATTTGTAATTTTTTGGGAATAGAAATGTAGGATTTTCTCCACCTGCTCTTTCCCCTCTTTTTGTAGAGTAATAAATTCTGGTTTAAGGAACGATTTTATCTTACTGATAGCATATTGTGTTTTTGCAATATCAAGCCACGATGTTTCTGGGCGTTGTGTTTTTGAACTTAATATTTCTATCTGATTTCCGCTTTTGAGTTCTGTCGATATAGGCACAAGTTTTTTGTCTATTTTTCCACCTATACACTGATTCCCTAACTCAGTATGAAGAGAGTATGCAAAATCGAGTATTGTTGATTTGGCAGGTAGTCTTTTAATATCTCCTTTTGGGGTGAAAACGATGACCTCTTTTGTGGCAAGATTCATCTGAAACTTATCTACAAAATCCATCGAATCTATATTTTCCATTGACAAAAGGTCTTTTACCGTCCTAAACCATTCGTCAAACTCCGATTGTTCCTCTATTCCATTTTTGTATTTCCAATGAGCAGCAAGTCCTCTTTCGGCTATTTCGTCCATCTCTTTTGTGCGTATCTGTACCTCCACCCACGACCCTACTTCGCCTTTGTCGCCACGCCTCATCACCGTTAGGTGCAAGGCTCTATATCCATTCGACTTTGGTGTTGTCAGCCAGTTACGTGTTCTTTTTGGGTGCTCGGGATAGATTGAAGTAATATCCCCAAAGACGCTCCAACACACATCATTGTCATTCTTATATGGTTCATCTAAAATAATTCTTACCGCAAGCAAGTCATATATCTCTTCAAAACTAACATCTTGTTTTTCTTGTTTTTTATATATAGAAAAAGGCGACTTAATACGCTTTAATATTGTGTAATTCAAACCTTTTGCATCTAACTTAGCTTTGATTGGCACGATAAACGCATCTATCTTAGCTTCGAGGCGTGGTGTTATTTTTGTAATTTTCTCTTCGAGTTCACGATAAAGTTCTGGTTGCTGATATTTAAGGCAAAGGTTTTCCAATTCGGTCTTGATATTAAAAAAGCCCAATCTCTCTGCCAAAGGTATGTAAATATATAGCGTCTCGCCTGTTATCTTCTGCTGTTTTAGTGGTGGCATGGCATTGAGAGTACGCATATTGTGCAGACGGTCGGCTATTTTTATCATCACCACCCTGACATCAGATGGAATAGTAAGAATTAATTTTTGGAAATTGGCAGCCTGTTGTGAAGCCGAATCGCCAAAGATACCGCCCGATATCTT
>PDWI01007719.1_pt1 | contig 12901 bp, 8 predicted proteins | sample 1430891 | NCBI WGS metagenome assembly PDWI01 (sample SAMN01162508, study PRJNA174530) | Oral metagenome, whole genome shotgun sequencing project. | biome: Marine environment; feature: Marine mammal; material: Swab sample of the gingival sulcus; isolation source: swab sample of gingival sulcus... | reverse complement strand
CCTTCCCGGCCGCGGCGATGCCAGTGAAGAGATGACCGACAGCGACTCCTTTGCGGTACTGGAGCCGTTACATGACGGGTATCGTAACTGGTTAAAGAAGAACTATATTGTCAGCCCGGAAGAGATGCTGCTTGACCGCACCCAGCTGATGGGACTGACCGCGCCGGAGATGACAGTGTTAATTGGCGGCATGCGGGTACTTGGCACCAACCATGGCGGCACAAAACACGGTGTATTTACTGACCGGGAAGGTGTTTTAACCAATGATTTTTTTGTTAATCTTACCGATATGGCCAATACCTGGGTCGCGACAGGTGAAAACCTCTACGAGGTACGCGACCGCAAAACAGATGCGGTAAAATGGACAGCCACCAGAGTCGATCTGGTCTTTGGCTCAAATTCGATCCTGCGCGCCTATGCAGAAGTATATGCCCAGGATGATAACAAGGAAAAATTCGTCCGCGATTTTATTGCCGCCTGGGCCAAGGTGATGAATGCCGACCGTTTTGATATACAGGCATAATTAATTCTCAAAAGGGTTGTTCTGAATAACAGCAGGCGGGCGAAGCTTTCACCATTATTCAGAACAATCCCTGCAAAAACAGTTCTCCTTGCGGCAGAGGCCAAAGTCGTTTCTCTATATTTTCTCTCAACCTGCGACAGACCAGGCAACCTTCAGCTACAAAAAAAAGAGCAGAAAACGAGAAATTCTGTTTATATATAATGAGTTGATATTACCTGCCACCATTACCGGGTTATACTTATGCGTTACAGGGGAAAGATCTATCGACCCTGGATGGAGGTCAACAGCCTGTTGATCCAGGTCACCTATGGCTGTACCCATAACAGGTGTACGTTCTGTGCCATGTTCGATGATAAACGGTTCGGCATCCGGGATCTTGAGGAGGTTTACAGTGATATTGATAACGCTCGGGAAATCTTCCCCTGCGTCAAATCATTCTTTCTGATTGACGGCAATGTGCTGGCACTGAAGAGCGGGTATCTCCTCAAAATTTTCCACAGAATTACAGAGCGTTTCCCGGAAGTCGAGAGCATTACGCTATACGCCGGCTATAACGATATACGGCGTAAATCGGTGACAGAACTCAAACAGCTGCGGCAAGCGGGGCTGACCAAGCTCTATACCGGCCTGGAATCCGGTGATCCGGATATACTGAACTTTATACAAAAGGGGCTCACCCCCGGGCAAGCCATTGCCGGCGCGGCCAAAGCCAGAGAGGCGGGGCTCATGGTTCTGATCTCCTTTATCCTTGGTCTTGGCGGCAGAACGCGCTCCCGCGAGCATATCACTGCCACCACCAGGCTGCTGAACCTTCTCAAGCCCGAAGAAATCGCGCCGATGGTGCTAACCATCCAGCCAGGTACGCTGCTCAAACAACAGACACAATGCGGCGAATTTATTCAGGCAACACCACTGCAGATTCTTGAAGAGGAGAGATATCTGCTGAAAAACGTGAACTTCAACACCTTTTACTGGGGCAATTACGGCAGTAATATTGTCTCATCCCTGGGACAGCTGCCAGCCAGACGAAAGGAGTTTCTTGCCAGGGTCAACGAGGCCATCATTCACCATCCGCTAACCAGGCAGGACACCCTGCAGACACCCGCCTGGTAATGGTTGCCCTGGAATTGACTGCAACAGGAGGAGATATAATGAATTATGGCTGCCAGTCGATGGTAGAGAGGATTGAAGCGATACTGCTCAAACACCCAAGAGACGCCTTTATAGACCAAGCGACGCTGGAGAACTCCTATAAACAATTCAATTATATGGCATGCCCCGACTATGAAAAAGTCTTGCAGGAGTATGCTGTTTTTGAAGAGATCATAAGTAAAAACGTCTCCCATATCCACTACCTGCCACAACATGATGCCACAGGTATAGACTCCATATATACCCATGATTCTTTTAAGGTTACGACAAAAGGTGCCATCTATTTTCCGATGGGGAAGGCGCTGCGCGGCAGGGAAGGAGTCGCCGCTGAAGAGTATCTGCAATCAATAGGAATTACCACCCTGGGACATATCGAAGCCCCCGGAAAAATGGAGGGAGGGGATATCGTCTGGATAGACCGGAAAACAGTTGCCATTGGCAGAGGCTACAGAACAAACAGTGACGGCATCAGACAGTTTCAGGAACTGACCAGAGATATCATTGATACATATATCATCGTTGATATGCCCCATGGCGATGGCGAAGCCGAATGTCTCCATTTAATGAGCGTAATAAGTCTGATAGCCGATGATCTGGCTGTAGTTTATTCAAGATATATGCCTGTTGTTTTCAGGAAGTTTCTACTGGCAAGAGGGATCAGACTGCTGGAGGTTGATGATGACGAATATGCCCGGTTGGGTTGCAATGTTTTGGCGCTGGCGCCGCGGGTATGCGTGGTTATAGAGGGTGTTGACAAGATAACAAGGATGATGGAAAAGGAAGGTTGCAAGGTATACACCTACCCTGGACAGGAAGTCTCTTATAAGGGAACAGGCGGCCCCACATGTTTAACCGCACCACTGGCACGATTGTGCTGAAACAACAGGAGGAGTATGACGATGTTTACCAATGTTATTGTACGAAGACCCGGGAAAAGCGTCTGCAAGGGGATAACCAGTTGTAAAGAGTATGGAGAACCGGACTATGCCCTGGCACAAAAACAGCATGATGACTATATCAACGCCTTACAGCAATGCGGCTGTAAGGTAACCGTGCTGGAAGCGCTGGAAGATTTTCCGGACAGCTGCTTTGTTGAAGACACCGCGGTACTGACTCCCCGGGTTGCCATCATCTCACGACCGGGCGCAGAGAGCAGAAGGGATGAGGTGAAGTATATCGTTGATACAATAAAGAAATTCTACCCCGAAGAAAGAATAGAATATATTGAAGCGCCGGGGACCATGGAAGGCGGTGATGTACTTATGGTCGGCGACCATTTCTATATAGGCAAGTCTGAGCGTACCAATGCCGAGGGGTGCCGGCAGTTTATCTCCATTCTGCAAAAATATGGTTATAGTGGATCGGAGGTACCGCTTAACGAAATGCTGCATCTTAAAACCGGAATTACCTATCTGGAAAATAACAATATGCTGCTTTCCGGAGAATTTCTGCAAAGCAGTCTGTTTGCCAGCTATACCTGCCATGAGATACCTACAGGAGAAGAGTACGCTGCCAATTGCATATGGGTAAACGGCAAGGTTATCATTCCGGCAGGATATCCAAAAGTACGCAATCTTGTCGAGCAGATGGGGTATGAGGTACTGACGGTGGATACCTCGGAGTATAGAAAGATAGATGGCGGTTTAAGCTGTCTGTCACTGAGATTTTCAGTCTTGTGAACACAGGCGCAAAAGCCATCCAGTCGTTAACAACCGGAGGTACGTTGACAACCATCAGGTAATACCGAGTTTTTTTCCCGTTACGGGAGTCCTGCCAGTGGCAGGTAACAGAGAAAGAGCGAGGTGTATTTATGAGTTTGACAGATATCGTTACCGTTGTGGTTTATGACTATTTATGGGGGCTCCCTCTTATTGCCCTGGTTCTCGCTGCAGGTTTATACCTGACGCTGACCACGGGATTTCTGCAGTGCAGATTTTTTACCCGGGCTTTTGCCCAGGCAAAAGAGAGTATCTGGCAGAAAAGCAACGAGCGGACCGCAGGAGAGGTGGGCATTCTTTCGTCCTTTCAGGCAATGAGTATGGCGCTGGGCACCACAATAGGGGTGGGCAATATAGGCGGAGTCGCCACCGCCATTGCCATGGGAGGGCCCGGGGCAATATTCTGGATGTGGATTGCCGGGCTGTTTGGCTTAATCATCAAAACGGTGGAGATAACTCTGGCCGTTCACTACAGATCGAGAACCGAAGATGGAGAATCCTATGGTGGACCGAACTACTATATCCACAAGGGTATTGCCATTGAAAAAAACAGAAAGTATCTGGCCAAATTTTTGAGTTTTATCTTTGCCTTTGGTTTCGTTTTAGGCATTTTTCTTAATATACAGACATATACTGTTTCTGAAGCGGTTGCCGGAACCTTTGATTTCAATATGAATATGGTGGCGGTGGTATATACAGTTGCCCTCTATATAATGATCGGCGGCGGCATGAAACAGCTTGGTAAGATAGCAACGGTCATCGTCCCCTGCATGTGTCTTTTCTATATGGTTGGCGGAATAATCGTTATCCTCCTCAACCTGAACAATCTGCTGCCATCCATAGCGCTGATAATCAAGAGTGCATATAACCCGGTTGCAGCGGTAGGAGGATTTGCCGGTGCAGGCGTAAGTCTGGCATTAAAATCGGGAATGAGCCGCTCTGTATTCAGTAACGAAGCCGGCTGGGGCTCCGCACCGATGATCCATGCCTCGGCAAAGGTGAATCATCCTTTAAAACAGGGCCTGCTGGGGATATTTGAGGTATTTTTCGATACCATTATTATCTGTACCCTGACGGCACTGGTCATTGTGGTGACCGGTCAATGGCAGAGCGGACTTGATGGGGCGACCCTGACGCTGAATGCCTTTGAAACGGGAATGGGATATTATGGCAGGGTGATTATGGCGCTGGGCATATTTTTCTTTGGCCTGACCACTTCCAGCGGCGTCTATACCCAGATAGAAGTGGTACTCAGATATATCCTGGGCACCAGGAAAACTGTGCTGAAAAACCGACTGTTAACACTGTATAAATGGTTTTATCCGCTGCCGAGTATGGCTCTTGTTTTTATCGCCTCCAAGCATGGCATACCGGGAACGGTTGTCTGGCTGTTTTCAGATGCCTCCACCGCATTTCCAATCTTTGCCAATATCATAGCCATGTTGATCCTGACCCCCCGATTCCTGGCACTGACCAAAGATTATAAGGCAAGATATATGGGAATAGGGCAAGTCTCCTCTGATTTCAAGGTATTCTATGAAGGCTCAAATGAAGAGAATGATGTCGATGGGGTACATATCAAGAGCGGCGTACAGTAAAAGATATTATCATTGACAACGGCACCATGTGGCTTTTCTGGTAATCCCGGCAGGGAGAGGGGTGCCTGACGTCTAGCGTTATGATTTTCACGGGCAGCAGAGAGTGCTGCCGGAGGAGTTATGGACCAAAAAAGATCAGCCCTGATCAAGGAGATCCTCTACGGCTATGTTCAACAGAGGAGCATCAGCAATTCCATTGCCGAAAAAGATGCCGAAATGTTTTTTATCGATTTCTTTTCCCGGCAGGAATATTTCAGAAAAAACAAGGAGTTCCTGGCGACATTTCCAATACCGCAAGACCGATATAACCGTGCCGTCTGCTGGGCCATGGTAAAGGGAGACACCCCGGATACTGTAGTGGTTATACATCATAATGATGTCGTTACTGCCAGCGATTTCAAATCATTACGAGAATTCGCCTTTTCCCCGGATCAGTTACGGGAAAAACTCCTTGCGATAAAGGACTGTTTTGCTGATGAGGTCAGAAACGATCTGACCAGCGGTCAGTATATTTTTGGCAGAGGAGTGTGTGATATGAAAGGCGGGGCTGCTATTCAGATGGCACTGCTCTGCGAATACGCCCAATATGGTCCGCTACAAGGCAACGTGCTGCTGCTGGCTCTGCCGGATGAGGAGAATCTCTCTGCCGGCATGAGAGCGGCGATACCGTTACTGAACAACCTGCAGGAAAAATATGGGCTGCAATACAGACTGATGATAAACTCCGAGCCACACCAGAGGAAAAACAGCGCCGAGGGTATCTTCTCCTTTGGCTCAATCGGCAAAATAATGCCCGCTGTTTCTGTCAGAGGCTTTTCAGCACATGCTGGAAAAGGATTTGAAGGGCTGAGCCCTGTCAGTGTTATGGCTGAAATCGTAAGAAGGACAGAGAGTAATATGGATTTCAGCGACAGCATTGAAGGGGAAGCGGCCCCGCCACCAACCTGGCTATATCTGAGAGACAGCAAGGCAGGGTATGACGTGTCGATGCCCCCGGCAGTAAACGGCTGTCTGAGTATACTCAGTTTCCATCAATCGCCGGATGAGATTTTAGCGAAAATCAAACAGGTATGTGAACAATCGTTTACCGCTGTACTCAAGGATCTGGCTGCACACTATAAAAAATTTCTGCACCATACCCGCCAGCAGCAGAGAGCGCTGCCCTGGACAGTAAAGGTGTGCTATTTCGGCGAGGTATACAACTCTGCCAGTAAAAAACATGGCGAGAACTTTACCACAAAATATAAAGAGTATATAAAAAACCTGAAAAAAGAGATCGATGCAGGTCGTCACTGCCTGATAAGCGCCAATTTCAAACTGATTGATTTTGTCTGTGATCACACTGATGATCTGTCGCCACAGGTGATTATCAGTCTGGTGCCGCCATACTATCCTAACGTCTCAAATCTGTTTTATGATAAAGATAAAAAGATCTCCTCCCTCTATAATACCCTGCAGCGTTTTGTCGAAAAAAAATATGGCCAGACCTACAGCAGGGAGAATTTCTATACCGGAATTTCAGATCTGAGTTATTCCTGTATCGATAAACCGGAAGAAATAGAGCAGGCCCTTGCCACCGCCATGCCGTTATGGGGTGACATTTATCATCTGCCCATAAAGGAGATTGAAAATATTGCCATGCCCTGTGTCAATATAGGGCCCTGGGGTAAGGATTTTCATAAGGTTACAGAAAGGGTATATATAGAAGATCTTCTTGAGAGAACACCGGCAATACTGGATTATGCAATCAGACATATGGTGGGATAGGGCCTTTCCCTGTCTGCAAAAAAGATACTTTTCCCTGTCAAAAGGATGAATAAGGGAAAAAGATTGTAATGGGAGATATTGCTCTCCCCATTTCCCATAACCGGGCGGCGGGAATAGTCTTTCTCTATCTCCACGCCTATAATTCAACACAGGAGTTTTGCTTATGCAACAAGTGGCACGTTTCTGGGATCGTCTATGGCAGATGCACGAGGAGACCAAGGCACTGGTCTTTTTTCGTCCCCAAAGTATCGCTCGTCATTTCATTCACCAACAGGAGATCAATGAAGAGGAGCAGGAGAGAGATGTCTCCCTTGCCGATGAGATGGAATCAGCGCCAGCGGAACATATCGACCGTCTGAAAACCGGCCCTGGCGGGGTTGGCGAAGGAGACCCCAAGGGGTATAGCCTCCGTCAGAAGACAGGTTTGGTTCTTGGTCCTATCCTTTTTCTGCTGATGCTTGCCATGCCGCTACCGGAAGGGATGACACCCGCTGCTCAGAAAATGGCCGCAGTCGCAATTTTGATGGCCACCTGGTGGATGAGCGAGGCAATTCCGATTCCAGCTACCTCTCTGCTGCCGATCGCGCTTTTCCCGTTATTGGGAATTATGCACACCAAAAAAGCGACATCCCCCTATGCCTCCCATCTTATTTTTCTCTTTATGGGCGGTTTTATTATTGCTCTGGCCATGCAGCGCTGGAATCTGCACCGGCGAATCGCAATGAATATCGTCAGAATGGTCGGTTTTTCCCCCAGTCGTCTTATTTTTGGTTTTATGGTTGCCACCGCAGCTCTCTCAGCCTTTGTCTCCAATACGGCGACAACGGTGATGATGATGCCCATCGGCCTGGCAATTATTGCCCATGTTGTTGCTGAAGGTAAAAAAGAGGGGCTGGACGCAAAAATTGATTTTACCCCGGAAAACTTCAATTTCGGTCTGAACCTGATGCTCGGCATCGCCTATGCCGCATCCATCGGCGGGATCGCCACCCTGATTGGCACCCCTCCCAATACCGTTCTTGCCGGCTATCTGCAAAAAACTTATGGCTATGAGATCACCTTTGCCAACTGGATGATGGTTGGCGTACCGCTAGTCGCCTTTTTTCTGCCCATCTGCTGGCTATGGCTGATCAAGGTTGCCAACCCGATGAAGTTAAAAAAAGTTCCCGGTGGACGCGAGCTGATAGATGAAGAACTCAAAAGAATGGGGCCGATGAATACCGGTGAGAAATGGACAGCCCTGGTTTTTGCCCTTACCGCCATCGGCTGGATTTTCAGAAAGAAGCTGGGCTTTTTCTTTCCGGACCCCAAACTGGTCACGGATGCGGCCATTGCCATGACTGGCGCCCTGCTGCTCTTTCTTATCCCCATCAATCTGAAAAAGAATATCTTTGTTATGAACTGGCACTGGGCGCAGAAGATGCCGTGGGGTGTTCTTATTCTGTTTGGCGGCGGCCTGTCAATGGCAGCGGGCTTTAAACATACCAAACTCGCTGAATGGATCGGCAGCCAGGTGAGTCTGCTGGATGCGGCGCCGATTATCGTTCTTGTCTTTGCGGTAACAACCCTTATCATTTTCCTGACAGAGCTCACTTCCAATACTGCAACTTCAGCAATGATCATGCCGATCCTCTCTGCCGTGGCCATCGGTCTGGGCCAGAACCCGCTGCTGTTGATCGTACCGGCGGCAATCGCCTCTTCCTGCGCCTTTATGCTGCCAGTTGCCACACCGCCAAACGCCATTGTTTTCGGCTCCGGCTATGTCACCATCCCGCAGATGGTGAAAAGCGGCATCGGGCTTAATATCATCGGTATTCTGCTGACGGTGGTACTTACCTACCTGGTAGTACTGCCTGCTTTTGGCGTGGATATCGGCGTTATCCCCCCATGGGTCACAGCTGTTCAATAATTCTTATCGCAACGCATAACCGGGCGAAACAGAAGATTTTCTGTTTCGCCTTTTCTCTTATCAAACCTGGATTCGACCGATTTTTACATATCATTTTTTTAGATATTTCCATTCGATTTTCCTCTTGACCTACCTGAAAAAACCACCTACAATGTAAGTCATTTCAACCACTCAGGTCTATATCTGTTACCAATTATAGACCTTTATTTACGACTAAGGAGAGAAAACAATGCTGAAGCTGAAAAACGGGGAAGATATCCTCGAAGCTGCTGGTGGAATTAAAGAGATAGAGGAAGCTCAACAGATTTTTGCCGACAAACTTGACCGGCAAAATCTTGACAGAATAAGCAGAATAACAACAGAACAGGCGCTGCTGAAGATTGCCAACGCCATTGTGCTGTGCCGGCCCGACAGTGTGTTTATCAATACCGGCTCACCGGAAGATATAGAGAGAATCCGCAAATACGCCATTGCCAAGAAGGAGGAACAGAAACTGGCCAAAGATGGGCATACTCTCCACTATGACCTGCCTGAAGACCAGGCGCGGCTGGTAAAGCAGACATTTTATATCGTTAATGAAGATGACAGCATGAACTCGCTGGCTAAAGCCATTCCCCGTAACGAGGCAAAAGAGTATATAGAGAGTAATATGCCCGGCATTATGGAGGGGATGACCATGATTGTCGGCTTCTATAGCCGTGGGCCAGTGGGGGCAGAGGCTTCCATTCCGGCGATCGAGATCTCCTCTTCCGCCTATGTTCTCCATTCGGCGGAGATTCTCTACCGCAACTGCTTTGCCGATTTTGACGCCGAGGTACAACGCACCGGCGGCATCTTCTTTACCAACCTCCATAGTGAGGGCGAGAACACCTCGGCCAATATCCCGAAAGCGCGTATCTTTATGGACAGGAGCTGGTTTACCACCTATTCCACCTTCTGTACTTACGCTGGCAACACCCTGCTGCTGAAAAAGGGGAACCATCGCTTCAGTGTCGATTATGCCACCTATTACAAGCTGGAGGAGCAGCTCTCTGAACATATGTTTATCACCGGCCTGACCGGGCCCGGCGGCCGCAAGACCTTCTTTGCCGGCGGCGCCCCTTCCGGCTGCGGCAAGACGACAACGGCGATGGTCGGTAGCGACTTTATCGGTGATGATCTTGCCCAGTTCTGGATTGATAAAGACGGTGTTCTGCGAGCGATCAACCCGGAAAACGGAATTTTCGGCATTCTTGAGGATGTTAACAGAGAAGGCGACCCTTACCTGATGGATTGTCTGCGCGGCGATGGCACTGAAGTGATCTGGTCCAATGTGCTGGTCAAGGATGGCGTTCCTCATTGGGTCGGCAATGGAGAGGAGTCTCCCAAGGAGGGAATCAATTTTCAGGGAGAGTGGCATGAGGGCAAACTGGATGCCGATGGCAAGCCGATCCCGCTGTCACATAAGAACGCACGCTGTACGCTGAGGGCCTCTGCCATCGCCAACAATAACCATGAACTGACCCAGGATCCGGCGGGTGTGCCGATAAAGGTTATTACCTATTCCGGACGGGACAGCGATACCATGCCGCCGGTACGAGTCGCAGCCTCTGCCGATGAGGGGGTGGTGATTGGAGCAACAATTGTCTCCAAGGCAACGGCAACCGAGGTGGGCGCCACCGGAGTCAACCGTCAGCCATGGGCCAATGCGCCATTTATTCCCGGCTCCCTTGCCGACTATATGAACGCCCAGTTCACATTCTTTAACTCGGCAAAATTCACTGCTACAACCAGGCCGATAATGGCAGGGCTTAACTATTTTCTCACCCATGAGAGCCGCGGCGGCAGTGGCTCTGGACTGCTCGGGGAAAAAAGGGATGTTCGGGTATGGCTTGGCTGGCTTGACCTCTATGTGCATGGCGATGTCACCGGTATAGAGACCCCTGTAGGGGTTCTGCCCCGTTATGAGGATCTGCGCAAGCTCTTTGCCGAAATTGACAAGGATTACCCCAGAGAGACCTACGATATGCAGTTTGCAATCTATATTGACAAGATTATTGCCCGTCTCGACCTGCAGGCTGACGCATATCGCAAGGAGGAGAATATTCCGGACAAATTTTTCACCATCCTTGACACCCAGAAGCAGGCGCTTAACCAGCTCAAAGAGAAGTTCGGAGCAATTATTCCGATCGCCAAGCTCGAGTAGTCATAGCTAAAAAACAACAACAGCCCTGCCACTATCTTTTCACCCCGGCGGGGCTGTTCCCTCCTCCCATGCTCTGCGGAGCTGCGGCTCTTTTCCGAAATAGATTGCATTCAGGTAGATGAAATATTATTGTTACAAGAGATTTTTACCTGTCTATAACTGTGGGATATTTTCCTCTGTTCCCAAACAGGATTCCACAGAGATACCATAGAATTTTTACGGGGAGGCAACCTATGCCCAATCAAGATAAACAACCGCCCTGGGGCAAGAAAAAACCTCAGAATCCTGAGGATTTTATCGCCCAACTAATTGATAAAATTCAGGATTTCTTCTCTGAAGAGAAAAAACCTGCTACAGACAGGCCACCCACATCTGAAGAGCCCTCTTCTCCCGGCGCAAATTTTGGCAAAATGCTCTCCGTACTGCTGGTGATAGGATTACTTTACGGCATTTACGCCTCATTTTTCAGAATTGCCCCCAGTGAGGTAGGAGTTATTCTCCGTCTTGGCAAATACTCCCGTACCACTCCTTCTGGACTGCATCTTAAACTGCCCTATATCGACAAACTCTATAAAGTTGATGTTGAACGTATCCGCAAGGAGGAGTTTGGTTTTGGTGGCGGTTCCCGTAACAGCCGTACAAGCAAACGCGATTATGATATGGAATCGTTGATGATAACTGCCGATAAAAACGTTATCAATGTTGCCTGGATCGTGCAATACCGGGTTGGCGACCCCTACTCCTGGCTGTTTAAGGTGGCAAATGTCCAGCAGGCGATCCGCGATATGTCCGAGAGTGTGACCAGAAGGATTATCGGCAATATGGATTTTGACTATGTTCTCAGTAACCGTGATCTGCTCGCCGCCGCCGTCAAAGAGGAGCTGCAGCAGATGCTGGACGGGCTTTTCCCGGAAAACCGCAGCGGTGTAAAGATCGGTACTGTGCAGTTTAAGGATATTAACCCGCCCGATCCGGTCAAACCTGCCTTTAATGAAGTTAACGAGGCCGATCAGGATATGAAACGGCTGGTCAATGAGGCACAGGCGGAATATAACCGCGTTATCCCCAAGGCACGCGGTAGCGCCAAAAAGATTATTGAAGAAGCATACGGCTATAAGGCAACCCGCATCAACGAAGCAAAGGGAAAGAGTCAGCGCTTCCGTGATATTCTCAAGGCCTATAAAGGTGCCCCGGAAGTGACCCGTCAGCGCATGTATCTGGAGACGATGAAACAGGTGCTGCCCGGAGTGAAAGAGATTTACGTTCTTGATAAAAACCAGCATAACCCGATTCCCCTGCTCAACCTGAACAGGGACGCGGCCAAGGCGATACAGTAAGGAGAAGACAATGAAACAGCTTGGACAATTTTCCATTATCGCCCTGATTATTGCGGCCATCATTATGATTTATGACGGTTTCTTTATCCTGGAAGAGGGCAGGCAGGCAGTTATCACTCAGTTCGGCCGGCCAGTGGGCGACCCGGTTACCAAGGCCGGAGCCCATTTCAAGGTTCCTTTTATTCAAAAAATCCAGTTATTTGAAAAGAAAATCCTGGTATGGGATGGCGATCCAAATCAGATCCCTACCAACGACAAAACCTATATCTATCTTGATACCACTGCCCGCTGGCGGATCTCGGATGCACTGAAATTCCTGCAGGCGGTGCATAACCAGCAGCGGGCACAGTCGCTGCTCAGTGATATTATTGACGGTACGGTACGGGATATGGTCAACAAAAATGATCTGATCGAGATTATCCGCAGTTCCGACTGGTCAACCGATACCATGTCCGCCAGCACTTCACAGGCGACCATTGGTGCCAAACCCAAAAACGGCCGAGACAAGATAACAAGACAGATCCGTGAGATTGCGGCAAAGGTAACCCCGCAATACGGCATAGAGCTTATTGATGTGATGATCAAACGAGTTAACTATATCGAGTCTGTAAGGCTGAAAGTCTATGACCGTATGATCTCCGAACGGAAACGGATTGCCGCCGAAAAACGCTCACTGGGAGAAGGCGAAAAAGCGAAAATTCTGGGAAAGGTT
>PDWI01007717.1_pt1 | contig 12901 bp, 11 predicted proteins | sample 1430891 | NCBI WGS metagenome assembly PDWI01 (sample SAMN01162508, study PRJNA174530) | Oral metagenome, whole genome shotgun sequencing project. | biome: Marine environment; feature: Marine mammal; material: Swab sample of the gingival sulcus; isolation source: swab sample of gingival sulcus... | reverse complement strand
TCCCGAGTACATCAGAAAGCCGATTTACACGACTAACGCGGTTGAGGCTGTACATCGCCAATTCAGGAAACTCACCAAAACAAAAGGGGCTTTCCCTAATGAAAATAGCCTGCTGAAACTTTTATATATAGGCATTCAAAAGGCTAGCAAAAAATGGACGATGCCAATTTCAAATTGGGGACAGACAATTATGCAATTATCTATTCACTTCCCAGGGAGACTCGATGATATAATTAAATTGTGAAAAACTCTGACACAGAATTTTGAACGGTCTCTAAATATGGAGATAAACGTGGGGGTAGATTTTGCTATAATTAAGGTGTGTTCTAAGCTTACCTGCCTCAATGGGATTTTTCTGGATTGATGCATAAACAGTGATGCCTTCCTTGTATATCAAGGTATTAACATTTGACAAACCCATATATCCTGTCACAATAACGCCTCTTTTAAATCGTTGCCAGTACGCATTGGCAACAGACAATCAAGTGTTTCCGCGTTATTTTCTAAATAATCAAATAGCTCAGTAGGTGTGTTATGGGAAGCCAGTGATTGTATCATTCAGGGGTTTTACCATGACAGAAAACAATAGTGTCTGCTTTGCAGACTTAGGTCTTATTGACGAAATTTTACAAGCAGTTGAGTCCACAGGATACACAACGCCATCACCAATTCAAGCAGCAACTATTCCGCACGTACTAGCTGGTACCGATGTGCTCGGCCAGGCGCAAACGGGAACGGGAAAAACAGCGGCGTTTGCCTTACCTACCTTACAAAAAATTGATACCACGAGTAAAAATACCCAAGTATTGGTGCTTGCGCCAACGCGTGAGTTGGCTATTCAGGTTTCTGAAGCCTATAAAACGTATGCGAAAAACCTTGGCAATGTGAGCATTCTTCCTATTTACGGTGGAGCTGATTATCGAGGTCAGCTACAAGGCTTAAAACGCGGTGCACACATCGTCGTGGGAACGCCTGGGCGCGTTATGGATCACATGGATCGCGGCACTCTGAAGCTCGACAATCTCAATACGCTGGTGTTGGACGAAGCGGACGAAATGCTGCGCATGGGGTTTATCGATGATGTCGAATGGATTTTGAGCAAGGCGCCCAAAGAAAAACAAATTACTTTGTTTTCTGCGACAATGCCTCGTCAAATCAAAACAATTACAGAAAAATATCTTGTCGATGAAGTGGTTGTTAGAATTGAGTCAAAAACGGAAACGGCTTCCACCATTGAGCAGTTCCACTTAGGCGTTAACCAAAAACAAAAATCGGCAGCACTGCGTCGCATTTTGGAAATAGAAGACACCGACGCGACAATTATTTTTGTCAACACCAAGGCTGCGACTGAGGAGTTGGCTGAAATGCTCAATCGACGCGGCTATCGTGCGGCGGCGTTGAATGGTGATTTGCAGCAAAAACAACGCGAGAGAGTTATCGATCAGGTCAAGACGGGGCATCTGGATATTATTCTAGCAACTGATGTCGCTGCTCGCGGCTTGGATGTAGAGCGCATTAGCCACGTTATCAACTACGATTTGCCGCGCGATAGCGAATCCTACGTGCACCGCATCGGACGCACTGGACGCGCTGGACGCTCTGGGAAAGCTATTTTATTGGTAACACCGCGCGAACGCCGCGTATTCGGCTTTGTCGAAAAAGACACAAAGACCACTATCCCTGCCTATCCTATGCCGAGTATTGAGGAGATTAATACGCATCGCATTATACGATTTAAACAGCGCATTATCGACGAGGCAGAGCACAAAAAAATTGGCTATTTGGAAGACCTTCTCGCCGATATGCACAAGGAACACGATATCGACCCATTTTGCATGGCAGCATCGTTGGCGAGCATGGTGCTTGGCAATACGCCGTTATTGCTCGGCAAGCGAGACGAAATAGAAGTTATCGATATTTCTAAGCCACAATCGCGTGACCGCAGCAATCGTTCGTCGAGAAGAAGATCTAACGCACCTCGCCTTCCTGCCTCGGATATGGAGTGTTATCGCCTAGCAGTGGGCTATGCAGATAACGTTAAACCAGGTAATATCGTGGGGGCTATCGCTAACGAGGCAGGCATTGAAGGGCAGCATATTGGGCCAATCAATATTTTTGACAAACATACCGAAGTCTTTTTGCCAAAAGGAATGCCAAACAAGGTTTTCCAAGATTTGAAAAAAGCGCGCGTTGTCGGAAAACCCATGAATATCGCCATTACAGAGCCCAGCAAAACTGCGCCCAAAGGCAATAATAAGTTTTCTAAAAAGCCGTCTTCACGACCTTCACGAAAGAGAAAAGAGGCACCGAGACGTCGTGGGAGTAGCAAGCACAAATAACATTTGTTCTCATGTGGTATATTTTTTGTATGAGCGTTGCGCTATTTTGTGTTTTGTGAGAAAATTTAGCCACGATTTAAAGGATTGAACGCTCTGCGTTCTTAAGGTAAGAAGTAATTTTTAACAGGAGTAAGAAAATGGCTAAAGTTAGTTTAGAAAAATTGCGTGAAATTGATGGTTTCCAAGCGGCCGCATTGGTTGATACAGAAAGCGGCTTGTCTTTGGCGGCTGAAGGCTCTGGTCTCGATTTAGAGCTTGCAGCAGCAGGAAATACTGAGGTTATAAACGCTAAGCGTCGCGTTGCAAGGTCGTTAAATTTGAATGATGATATTGACGATATTTTGATTACGCTAGGTAAGGCTTATCACATTTTGCGCCCATTGGAGCGCAATCCGGGCTTGTTCTTGTATCTCGTTCTCGATCGTTCGCACTCTAATTTGGCTATGGCTAGACATGAGTTGAAGGCGTTTGAGCACAGCCTAGATTTCTCGTAATCTAAAATCAACATACCACTGAGGAGTTGAGCTTTCGATTCCTTAGTGGTGTTGTGCGCATGTATAATAACGAACAACAGGGAGTTTTTCGTGAGAACACAATACTTAGCACTCTTAGGCTTTTCACCAGAGACTGAGAAAAAGTTAAAGCGTGTCGTTGAGAAAAGTTTGGCTGACGATGTGGCGTGGATGTCTGCTACTGACAAAAATTTGCGTGGCGTGGCAGTTAATGCGACTTTTTTATCTTCTCCTCAAGTTAAGAAGTATATAGACAGAACACCAGCAAAAATCGTTTCTTGCCACGGAAATAGCGAGGGGGAGGAGAATGCAAAGGAAGCCAATGTTCTTTCTCTAGACATGCTTGCCTATACTCCTGATGAATTAAAATCGTGGCTTCTAGGGTTTACCGAGGACGCGTCATTTTCTCGAGAACTTCTTGAAAAATGCGTAGTTCATCAAAGTAATCGTAGTGATGGTTCTACAGTAAAAGCCGAAAAGAACGAAGAGCCACAGTATGAAGATTTTTACGATGATTACTGGTTGCTTTTGGAAAATCTAAAAAAATCTGAACAATATATCTACGCTGTAAGCGGAGACGCTAAAACGTGGATTGATATAAAAAGCAACTTTGCATATATCAACTATGATCGTGACGAGATTCCCAAAATCAATCAACTGTCGTGGAAAATCTGCGATACTCTCTCTTACGGCAAAACCTTTCGTAGAATCCCGTTAGATTTGTGGTTGTTTGAGTCCATTTGGTCGTCTGATATAAAAATTAGTACTAGTATTTTACCTGAGAGCTTGGCTTATCAATTGGTTCGCTGGCCGAGACCCTTGAAGCCACACGGTAGGACTGAGGCTCTCCGCTTGGCGGCGTTTGCCCAATTCTCTGGCAGGACTATAGGGGAGCTGCGAGACAAAACAGGATACTCTGAAGATATGATTCGTCGTTTCATTTACGCGTCTCTCGCTGTTAAGCAAGTGAGCACCGTTGAAGCGGGAACTAGTGCCAGAACGAGAATTCGGAAAAAGCCTCCTAGTAAAGGCAAAAGCAAGTTGGGTCTCGTTAGTAGGTTGCGTAAGAAACTTGGGCTAAATTAAATACACAAGGGAAAAGATGCAAGAGTATAAAATCATTTTTGCTGGTAGTATGGGGGCAGGCAAGACAACTGCTATAGAGGCTTTGTCCGATGAAGGCATCGTTTCGACTGATGTTGTCAATACTGATAAAAAGGCTCATTCAAAACTATTAACGACTGTTGGTATCGATTACGGTAGTATTATGCTTCCTCCGGATACCAAAGTTGCACTTTACGGAACACCTGGGCAACAGCGGTTTCAGGTGATGTGGAACATCGTCACAAATGGCGCGTTGGGCGCGATAATTCTTATAGACAGCCAGTCGCCAAAAGCAAAAGAAGAACTGCCGTATTACGTTACTTATTTTAACGATAAAGGCATGGAAAATATAGTCGTTGGTTTGACGCACACTGATTTGGGAGATGGTAACCTGACCCTTGATGAGTGCTTTGACGTTATGGATGCAAATGATTTGCTCTTCCCGATTTTTTCAGTTGACTCGCGAAGAAAAGAAGACACTATGCTTCTCATAGACGGCTTACTGGCATCAATTGAAGCCAGTGTATCGTAAATATAACAGGAGTCCACATGGCAACCTTAGACAATTACAGAAACGAAAAATTCGTTAAATATTGTGAAGAACAACTTAGAGAATATGTCGAGTTATACGCTGGTATAGATGCGGCTTTGATTGCCACGGCAGATGGTTTTGAGATATCGTCATATGCTCAAGGACGGCTTCATAGCGCAGATAAGCTTGCTGCGGTGGGGAGCTCGCTGTTTTCTCTTGGTGACGCGCTTGTGCAGGAATTTAATTTAATGAACTGCAAATCAATTATATTAGATAGCGATCGCGGTAAAGTGTATATTTCTGACATTCACAATAAGCAGCATTCTATCATCCTCATGATTCAGACCACTGAGCAAGCAACGCTTGGCAATATTATTCATGGGGCAAAAAAACTAAATACAAATATTTCTAAAAAACTCAAAGAGATACCGGTTAGTCCAGTTAATTGATTTCTCCGTTGGTATAAAAAACCTACCCCCACGTTGTACGCGAGAACCCTGCGTACAACGTGGGGGTAGGTTTTTTTATACTAATTTGAAAACAAGCTACTAACGGCAGACGAGCCTAATAGACTCGCGTGCCGATTTGATACAGTTTGTTATAGGCTATAGTACATTTCAAATTCAACGGGGTGAGTAGCCATATTGAGGCGTTCAACCTCACCTTGTTTCAGCTCAATAAAGCTATCAATAAGGTCATTGGAGAACACATCGCCTTTTAGTAAAAACTCGCGGTCTTCGTCCAATGCTTTGAGCGCATCATCCAACGAGAAGGCAACTTGTGGCAAGTCGGCTAATTCCTCTGACGGCAAGTCGTATAAATCTTTATCCATAGCATCACCTGGATCAATTTTATTTTGGATGCCGTCAAGCCCCGCCATTAACATGGCAGAAAACGCCAAGTATGGGTTTGCTGTCGAATCAGGGAAACGCACTTCTATGCGACGAGCTTTTGGGTTGGCGATGTAGGGAATGCGAATTGACGCAGAGCGGTTTTTCGCAGAGTATGCCAAGATAACGGGAGCTTCAAATCCAGGAACGAGACGCTTGTAGCTGTTTGTCGAGGGGTTGGCAAAGGCATTGATGGCTTTTGCATGTTTTATTATTCCCCCTATGTAGTACAATGCCATTTCTGACAAACCGCCGTAGGCTTCGCCAGTAAACAAGTTTGTGCCGTCTTTTGCCAGCGACATGTGTACGTGCATACCCGAGCCGTTGTCTCCAACTAGCGGTTTTGGCATAAACGTCGCCGTGCGTCCGTTTTCGTGCGCGACGTTGTGAATAACGTATTTGAGTTTTTGGATTTCGTCGGCTTTTTTCACCAAGGTGTTGAATGCAACGCCAATCTCGCATTGTCCACCTGTTGCCACTTCGTGGTGGTGAACTTCAACCGTCAGTCCAACTTCTTCCAAAACATTGCATATGTCAGCGCGCACTTCGTGCAGCGAGTCAACGGGAGGGACGGGCAGGTATCCACCTTTGAGGAATGGACGATGTCCCATATTGCCGCCTTCGTACTCAGTTGCCGAGTTGTTCATGCCTTCTTCAGAGTCAATTTCAAAGCCCGCGCCAAACATGTCGTTTTTGAATCGAACATCATCAAAAATAAAGAACTCGTTTTCAGGGCCGAAAAAGGCGGTGTCTGCGATGCCTGTAGATCTCAAGTATGCTTCAGCGCGTTTGGCGAGTGTGCGCGGGTCGCGGATGTACGACTGCAGGGTTGCTGGTTCGATAATGTCACAAGTGATATTGAGTGTTTTATCTGTAAAAAATGGGTCAATGAAAGCCGAAGAAACATCAGGCATTAATACCATATCTGATTCGTTGATAGCTTTCCAGCCTTCGATTGACGAGCCGTCAAACATTTTGCCGTTTTCAAAAAACTCTTCGTCAACTTGGTTGACGGGCAAGGTGAAGTGATGCTCTTTGCCCGCGCTGTCGGTAAAGCGCAAATCGACAAACTTTATTTCTTCTTTTTCAATTTTTTCTAAAATTTCACTGTACATGGAAAACTCCTATTGTTTTTAACGACAATATACTACGGTATCTGAACGATATCGTTCAATTGATAAAACGACTTTATTTATTCATTATAGTTGTGATGTTGAGTGCCAAAAGTTTTGACTTTGGGCATTGTTTTGTTTCTAATGCCAATTCTGGAAATGAACTATAGCAAGACCATTATAGTTTGACAAACCAATTTCTACCCCCACGTTGTGAAATAATTTGAACAACGTGGGGGTAGCGTTGTTTTCTTATGCCACTTTATATTTTTTACTATCAAATTGATAAATTACGCCCTACAGCTACACCGTAATTTTCTAAAAGTAAACAATATGAAAAAGCGCAACCGCCACCGTCACATAGAGCAATATTTTGGCAATATCGGGATAAATACCCAAAGCCATTAGCACGGCATAGGCAATTGCCAATGCCAGCACCGCAAAGGCGGAGTAATAGTTTTTTTGCCATTTGAGATAGCCGAGTTTCCAACGGTCGAATAAATCACCGCCTTCTAAGATGACTGACCACCAAGCCGTTAGAAACCCTAATCCAAAAATCGTCATCGCAACAGAAATGGGCATGTCGGTGAACTGTAATATCAGCCACCCAGCAATCAGCGGCACATAATTCAGCACGACGCCAATTTTTTGCAATTTCTGTCCTGTATTTGCGTAAATCAACTTCGGGTTTTTTAGTCCCAGCGCATGATTCATGTTATGTTTTTTAATAAATTTCGATATGTTGCGCTTTTCGATGCGCACGTTGCGTTCTTCGCGAAAGGCGACCTCGCTTTTCGGGCGGTTTTCGAGCATCCAAAAAAGATCGTTGTAGGAACAACTCATCATCAACGGTTTAAATTCCTTATTTTTGACAAGACTATCGCGCGTTTTTTGATACACTTTTTTTCGCAAATCTGTGGCGCAAATGCTAAAGACAAAGTCGTCTAAATTGTCAAAATGTTGTGTTGTTTCTTCATTATTTTCATCGCGGACTGTCCACGTTAAACTGCTATTGTCGGCAGTCACACTATTGTGACTGGGTTCACCGACTTTCACTGTTGCGAGTGATTCGAGTTCAAAAGTATCGCACAATTCGGCGAGTTGGGATTGTAAAGTTTGGTTGCTCATTTGTGAAATCAAGGACAAAAAGAGAGTATTATACTGTAAAGTCACTTAACGCCACATTATCGGTGGTGATTAAAATAACCAGACGTTTTCAGACTTGTTATAATGCGCTGTACTTATTGATTGCTTGGCTAAATTATGTTCGACACGATAAAAAACCACCTCTTTGGCACCAAGAAACCCAATTTGCACTACTACGAAACGGTTTCGCAGTTAGAAGACGGCAAAGACGCGGAAAACTTCGCCACGCTCAAACGCCTTGCTGACGAAGGCTATGCCGAGGCGCAGTTTCGTCTCGCAGATATGTACGTAAACGGCGTCACTGATGAATTGAATCGAAAAACGCGTCGTGCGTTGTATGAAAAAGCGGCGCAACAAGGGCATGTTACTGCGATGACGCGCTTGGCGCGAGATTATCAATATTCTCCAATGGATATTGATAGGGCACTGTTTTGGGGACGCAAAGCCTATCAAATCGACAAAATTAATCAGCCTTTTTATCTTGAGGTCAAGCGACTTAAAGCTCTACAAAAACAAGCAGAACGTGGTGATGCGCAGGCACAATTTGAATGGGCGAAAAATTTTAGCCACAATAGCGAAGATAAGGAAACCTACGTTAAATGGTTGACCAAAGCCGCAGAACAGGGGCATCTTAAGGCACAACTAAAACTCGCTAACCACTATTATTACGCAGGCGATGCATATCAAACAGAAGCTGCAAAATGGTACGAGAAGGCTGGGCACAATGGCGCGCCCGAGGGGCAATTCTTTATCGCAAAACAACTGTATGCCGATGGCAAAGGCAGTCGCGACAATAAAACAAAGGCGATGCAGTGGCTGGAAAAGGCAAAAGCCCAAGGGTTAGATGATTATCAATTCAGTGAACTCTATGACAAACTCGGTATAGAACTCAAGGCTAAAAGCGGTGATGCCGAGGCACTGTATCAGCTCGGTTTACAGCAAGCAATTAATTTCACCAGCACCGACGAGGAAAAAGCCCAAGCCATCGACTATTTCAAACGCGCGAGTGAGCAGGGGCATACTGGAGCATGCTATCAGCTAGGCGTGAGTTATGAATATGTTGACGATTATGACAATAGATACGAACGCTCAATCCCTCTGATTAGAAAAGCGGCTGAGGCAGGTGATGCCCAAGCACAGTACGACTTAGCGCGACGCTATAGCGTCAACGACAGAGGCGTGAAACAAAATTTGCTACAAACGTTTAAGTGGATGAAAAAAGCCGCGATGCAACAACACCCCAGTGCGGAAGAAATGTATGAAGAGTTGCTCGAGCGCAAATACGATGAATTAGTCGCGACTTATCCGCAAGCCGAAAACGGGGATAAAGACGCACAATGCGAAGTTGCGCGTTTACTCTATCGTTATATCGGCGACACCCAATCGGCAATTGCGTGGTACGAAAAAGCAGCTTCCCAAGGCTATGGCGTTGCACACTATGAACTCGCGCGCCTGTATCAGGGCAAAGACAAAGTGCCGTATGGCAAGTCCACCTCTATGTATTTCCACGGTTATTTCAAACTAGAAAACGCCGAAGAAAAAGCGTGCGCGCATATACAACACGCCGCCGACTTGGGGTATGATAAAGCGCAATTTGAACATGCCGAATACCTGCGACAAACGGGTGATAGAGAAAATGCCGTCAAATGGTATCAGCTCTCGGCTGACCAAGATTATGCGCCTGCACAGTTTCGCTATGGCTTAGCTTTGATGCGTGGTGATTGTGTGGCGAAAGACCTTGCCAGTGCAAAAAATTATCTTCAACAGTCGGCAGAGCAGGGCAACAGTGACGGACAATGCGCCTTTGCCCAATTAATCGAGAACGAAGACCGCGAACAGGCGATACAGTGGTATCAAGCAGGTGCAAAAAAATTGCACCCCGAATCGCTGTTGGGGCTGGCAAAAATAACGCTAAACGACGATGCTGAGCAGGCTTTCAAACTGTGTCGGCAGTCTGCCTATCAAGGGCTTAAAGAGGCGCAATATTTCCTCGCGACATTATACGCACAGGGGAGCGGTGTTGCCCAAGATGCCCATTTGTCAGCGGTGTGGTTGGTGCAGTCGGCAGTCCAAGGACATAAGCCAGCGGCGCAAATGCTTAGCCAAGCCTATCGCCAAGGCAATGGCGTGGCTCGCAGTGACAATATGGCGGATTATTGGGAAAAATACGGCACATAATAGGTTAGTCGGCGTCTAAATGCCCATATATTTTAGAAAAGTCGCGACTTTTTAAATCATCGGGGTGAATAAAGAAATTGCAGGAAAAACCACTGCCACAAAAGCGTTTATCACCGCCATCAAGTTGCAATAACAGGACGTTTTCTTTGAGTCGCTGATATTTTTTGGTCATGCGTTCCAGTTCTTCGCCTTCGTATTGGTAGCTTAAATAGCCCTCCCATTCAAAGCGAGGGTCGTACTGGTTAAAATACGGATAACCCGAGAGGTAATTCCCACCATAGTAATCACCACTGCTTTTATAGTAGAGCGCACGCAGTGAGTCGTCATCGTACAGGCGTTTGCCCTCGCCGCTCACGATTGTCATTGCCTCGTTTTCACCACAGGGTGAATATTGCAATGACGGCATAAAGCGTATGCCACTGGTATGCTCGATGTAGTCGAATTTCTCTTCAATCACGATGTCTGTTTGCAATTGTGCGATATCTTCGGTGACAGTGGGGTGATAAATAATTTGATGCTTGCTCTGGTCAATAAAATCGTCGAAATGTAGGTAACGCGGGTCGGCAAAAATCTGCAAAATCCCTTTGGTGGGGAAATCGGGTAACGGTGGCACTTCGGCAAAATTAATTTGAATCAGCAAACGTAACGGATATCCCTCGGGGTGCATCGGATACGCCATGCCTTTTGGCAAATACGGTTGTCCTGCGAAATTGCTCTGCCACGGCGCAAGGTTTTCGCTCTCAATCAATTCGATATTAGCAACAGGCATCGCGCTGTCTATGATGCTTTGTCTAAATGGTGCGAGCCGTGGCTCTGTTAGGATTTTGTTCATATCGGACAACCATAAATTATTTGCTTGACTATCATATCAAACAAACACAGAAGGAAAAATATTTTTAGGGCGGTTGAGGACACACCCTCGTAAAAAATATTCGCACAGAGAACAAGTGTCATATTGTTTAAAAAAACAGTAAAATAGGCGGCACTATTGGTCTCTACCCCCACGTTGTGGGCACATACATGACAAAAACAGAACTTAAAGTTTCAATATTATTGGCGGGAATTTACATCTCCAGAATGCTGGGGTTGTTTTTAATTTTTCCCGTTTTTTCATCTTTTGCCAAAGAGTTAAGCAATGCCACGCCAATGAAAATTGGTTTGGCGCTCGGGATTTACAGCTTGGCACAGGCGACACTGCAAATTCCTGCGGGAATTCTGTCGGATGTCATTGGGCGGAAAAAGGTGCTGTTTGGCGGACTGGCGTTGTTTTGTCTGGGCAGTATTTTAGCCGCCGTTGCCGATAATATCGATATGTTGATTATTGCTCGTCTTATTCAGGGTTCTGGTGCTGTTTCGGCGGTGTGTCTTGCCTATGTTGCCGACAGCATTCGACCCAGCGAGCAGAGCAAAGCCATGGCCATTATCGGGGTGAGCATTGCCTTGTCGTTTTTGCTGTCTTTTGTGTTGGGTTCAATGATTGGTGGTTTGACGGGGATTTTTATTTTAATGTCGTGTTTGGCGGTATTTGCAAGCGTTCTCGCCTATGCTCTACCCGCGCCAAATCAGCAGCTCAGCGTATTTAAGCTCTCGGAGTTTACAGAGGTTGCAAAAGACCTTAATTTGTTGCTCGTAAACGTACAAGTGGCGTTGTTGCACATGATTTTATCGGCAAGTTTTTTCCTTATCCCTCTGTTGTTGCAACGGGGATTGCCTCAGGCTGAGCGCATGGTGCTGTACATACCGAGCATTATCGTGGCATTTGTCCTCGTGATACCCGTTATTCGCTCTACCAAAGACAACGTGGGGGTACGATTGCCTGCGTTTTGGACGTGTTATGCGCTTTCGATTGCATTTTTTGCTGCCTTGCCCGTGTTTCACTCAGCGTGGTTTTTTGCCAGTGTTTTGGGGCTGTTTTTCTTTGCCTTTACGTTTGTTGAAGCGGTGTTGCCAACGCGCCTTTTCCAGCTGGCGAAAAGCACTTCGCGCGGCGCGACCAGCGGAATTTTTTCTGTCTACCAGTTTAGCGGAAACTTTTTGGGCGGGGTTCTGGGGGCAAAAATCTATACGATATTTTCAAACGGTGGTACAATTGAGCACTCTTTTTACGTACTGGCAATTCCTGCGATATTCGCGGCTATTGCAACATTTTTACACAATCGCAACACACAAAAGGTAAGTCATGGCTAGCAGAGGTATTAACAAAGCAATCATCGTAGGCAATTTAGGAAACGACCCCGAAATGCGTTATTTGCCCAATGGCACTGCTGTTACTACTATTTCAGTGGCAACCAGCGAAACGTGGACTGACAAGAATACAGGACAACCGCAGGAGCGCACCGAATGGCATCGCATAGAGGCATTTGGTCGACTAGCTGAAATTATGGGGCAATACCTGCGCAAAGGTAGCCAAGTGTATATCGAAGGCTCAATTCGCACCGACAAGTGGCAAGACCAAAGCGGACAGGATAGATACTCGACAAAAATTCGCGCCGACCAAATGCAGATGCTCGGCGGACGTGCTGACAACCAAGGCGGTGGCACGGCTCAATTCAATCAAGCGCAACCACAGCAACAGGCTCAGCAGCCACAATCACAGCCCATGCAACAGCAACAGGCTGCGCCACAAGCTCAACAGCAAGCGCCAAATCAATTTGCTGAGAACAAGTTCCAAACGCCGCAAATGGATAACGATGACGATTTCGGAGAAGATATCCCGTTCTAGGATACGCTTTTCTAGGACACTCCCTCATCTGCTTGTTAAAAAACGCTCGCAGCTACCCCCACGTTGCGAGCGTTTTTTATTTCTACCCCCACGTTGTGTTTTCACAACGTGGGGGTAGAAATACAATTTTTTTGGGAATGCTATCCAATATCAATACAAACAAAAACCCCAAAAGCGCGATTGCTTTTGGGGTTTTTGTTTGTAAGCTTTCTGTATGCAGACATCTTAGCAGATATGGTAATGCTCAAAACCACCCACTACCCACTATGTTGTACTTAGCGTTGTACAAGCTTTACAGGGCACCGATAGCCTTGCTGAAACCAGAGAGAGAACCTTCGATAACGACTTCTTTGTTGGAGAAGAGCA
>PDWI01010482.1_pt1 | contig 12902 bp, 14 predicted proteins | sample 1430891 | NCBI WGS metagenome assembly PDWI01 (sample SAMN01162508, study PRJNA174530) | Oral metagenome, whole genome shotgun sequencing project. | biome: Marine environment; feature: Marine mammal; material: Swab sample of the gingival sulcus; isolation source: swab sample of gingival sulcus... | reverse complement strand
TGCACCAGGCCGTAGCTAACCATGGTGATATGAACCCAACGGTGTAAGGTTTGACGCGTTTGTTGCCACGCCTCCCTCATCCCCCAGGCCAACTTCAGCCGATTAAACATGGATTCAATCGACCAGCGAAGACCGTAGCTTTCTATCACTTGCTCCGGTGTGAGCTTGGTGTCCGTACTCAGCAACAGGCAGGTTGATTTCCAGTTGCCGCTATCACTCTTAAACTCACACCACACCGCTTTTACTAATCGGCCATCCAGAAACCGCGCCTTGGCTAGCAGCCTGTTGAAAAACCCTCAGTCGGCACAATACGGTGACCTCAAAATGCTCATTTACTACGTGTAAACTCCGCTTTTTCGGCCATTTTTGCCTTGTCTTGCACTCGTCTGAGACTTTTTCAACAGGCTGCTAGCTTGCTGCGATAGCGTACCACCTGTTCTTTGCCGTAGACCCTCAACGTCACAACCGTCCGTTTTAAATGGGCAATGCGCTTGGGCGTATATTTCTCCATTTTTGGTTTCAAAATAGCTGCTGAAACTCTAAACTCTGGTAGGAATTGACGGCTCTGCTTTACCGTCCAGTGCAGCTTGAACAAGTGACCCCAAGAATTTTGTAAAGGGCTCTATGTTTTGGTTTGTGCTCGCTTTTTCCAAAGCAGCCATGTAATCATTGCGCTTTTCCAGCGGCACAATCGTCCAAGGGTAGCCGCCACTTGCCAGCATGGCATTCATCAAAAAACGCCCTGTGCGACCATTACCATCCATATAGGGATGAATATAAACAAAGATAAAATGCCCCAGCACAACACGCACAGCGGCATTTTCTTCGGCTTGCAGCAACTCAAAAAACGCTGGCATCGCATCGCGCACAGTCTCTCGGCTTGGCGGCGTGTGCATGGAGCGACGGATAAAAACAGGTGCGTTCCGATAACCCGCCAGATCAGCAGGCTTGTGAATACCAGCCGTCACTCCGGACGCAAACATTTCGCGATACCATACGCGATGATCGTTATCGACGACTTCCCCTGCATTATGCCCATCGAGTATTTGCTCTATGCTCTTACGCACGCCTTGGTAAGCCTGCCAATAGCCTCGGGCGGCCAAAGCATTTAGCCGCTCTTTATCATCGGCATTTTGTTCTGGGTTCCAGTCTCCAGTGCGAACGCGGTTGATCAGTTCTGGCGTGACACGATATCCCTCAATAGAAAGCGAGTGATAGGCATCCGTTACATACACGTCTTCAACGTGCTGCATGTATGCGGTTTTATCGACTGTTTGCGAGGGTGATGCAGGAAAGTGCGTTATCACTGTTTCCCGCATATCCTGCCACATAAGCCTTATACGATTGACGTATGGGGATTGCTCGCGCCGCGAGAAGCTTAGGCTGGATTGTTGCTCAAACGGGTCCGTTTCGCGCAAGTCATACCCAGCCGCGCGCATTGTTCCCATGATATCGTCGGCAATTTGATTGCGGCCAATATTCCTGAATGCCCCCGCTAAACGGCCAGCAATAGAACTATGCCCACCTTCTAGCAATTGCTCCAAGACTTCAGAGGCATCACTGACCATGGATAATGCCGCGCGCATATTGGTTGGGTTTTGAGTGAAGCTTTGCTTGCTACAGGCAATCAAAGCAGCAGGAAGGCTGTATATGCGCAGACCGTTTTTGGTCGTCACCTGAGCAGGTTCAGGGAGCGCAGCGCGAATATCTAATAATGACGTGCCGTGAGGTAATTCTGTTACATTGTTCCGTGCCTTGGTCGCTCGAACTAATAGCTGTCTGGGTATGGTCATATTCTCGGTATGGAGCGCGATAGATTGCTCAGGTGATAAGCACCAGTCGTCGCCTTTTAAGCGATTAAGGTAGGCTGCACAAAACTGCCAGAAGGACGCATACCAAGTCGTGCTTTCCCCGCGCGTTTCATCGGGGCGTGCTGGTACATACCAGCCCTTGATAACTTCCTCAAGAAAGCCGTTTTGGACGAGGCGTTCACGATGAGTGCGCGAGAGATCGGCAGAGCGTATGGCAACTGAGCCATTTGTCTGAAGGTCGTGAAGTGCTTCTAATGCATCAGCCAGTTTTTCGGAAGGGGTCGCCATGGTGGATCTTCTCGCTTATCGCGCGTATCTCTTATTCGCTTATTATGTTGTATCATTATTCGCTTATTGTGTCGATCGATAATTCGCTTATTGTGCTTATTTCGGGGCAAGCCAAATCTCAAAGCCCAAAAAGCCCCCAGCCAGTTTTCTCAATTTGCATAGCAAGTAGCGCCTTGCGCTACGGAAAACTGACTGGCCGCCAAGTCCACCCTATATGACGTGATGGCAATGTCATCAATCATTCGACCGCCTCGATGATGATTCAACATCGCGCTTGTACCTGCCAATGGTTGTTCTACGCCGTTTAGATACATTACTTGAGCTAAGCAAGCAGGCTGCATTGGATGAACTCGAGTTTAGAGCGAACCTGCCTCTTCAGGGTGACATTTGTCTGCCTGAAGAGGCAAGTTCGCTCTAAACTCTAGCAAAAAATGGCCGAAAAAGCGGAGTTTACACGTAGTAAATGAGCATTTTGAGGTCATTTTTAACGCAGTATTGTGCCGACTGAGGGTTTTTCAACAGGCTGCTAGTTAAATAAACAACAGCGGAACAGTCGCCGTATTGACGCAGTATTCAGGTTAGCAGGCTATTAAAGAGAATTTTTTTCTCGCGGCCTGTCTGCTAGGCAGGGCAGGCGATATGTACGAGTGGGGCATGGCGAGTGCTTTGGGTTTTTTTCCGCGCCATAAATTCCCACAAAATTTACTTTCAATGATAATGATTATCAATTAGTATTACCCCGTCTGAAGCTGTATATGCGTTGCCCAAAACCACCTCGGAGAACATCATGAACATTCAACAACGTATCGGTGTACTGTGGCTGATAATGCTGGCTGGATTTGTGGTACACACCCTGTTGGGGCTGTTACCGGTTTTTTTTGGTCAGTCTGTCGCCATGCCCAACGCGCAGGAGGGTGATTTAGCCATCGCTACCTGGATGACACTGGCCACGACGCTGCTGCCGCTGTTGCTGGCTATGCTGTTAGTCGCCTGGCAAGGCAACGCGCCGCGCTGGCCCAACCTGATTGTCGCCGTGCTGTTTTTACTGCTCAACCTGGTACATCCCCTGGAAACACTGGAAGCCGAAGTGACCCCTTGGCACCAGTTGCTGTTAATGGCGTTTATGATTGTGCTTGGCGTTGTCCTCGTTGTGCAGTCCTGGCGCTGGGTAAAACAGGGCGAGTAAACACAAAATTGGCGCAGAGCTTCGCCGGGGTGCAGATGACTTTTTAAGCAGGTCAGTGCACCCCTGCCAGATTATTGGCCTTTATCTGGAGAGATATGCGCTCGCGGTTTATCCCAGAGCGCTTTGTATTGCCCATAGCCCTGTGCCTCCAACTCGGCGTAGGGGATATGACGCAGCGATACGCCGTTAATGCAGTGTCGCCAGCGGTCTTTTCGGTGGGGGTTGTCCAGAATAATATGGCCAAGGTGCGAGTAAGAGCCGGTTGATTTCAATTCAATGGCGCTGCTCCAGCGCTCCGGTGTGTAATTCAACACGCCACCGGATATTGGCTGGTGGAATGAAGGCCAACCCGAACCGCTGTGGTACTGATCTATGGTGGCGTACAAGGGCTGACCCGACAGCACGTCCACATAAATACCGCGATGTTCCTCATCGTTGTAATCGGCATAGGGATGGGTAAAGCGGCGCTCGGTGCCTTCGTGCAGCAGTACCTTTGACGCCAGCGGGTTCAGCTCGCTGATTTTGGCTTTGAACTGTTGGTCGCGCCACTGTTTGTTCAGCGCCTGCACACGTTTATCTCGCCCGCAGGAGCTGCGGTAGTACTTGTAGCGCAGCGGGTTTTTGCGGGCGTAGTCCTGGTGGTAATCCTCGGCTTTCCAAAAGATTTTGGCCTTTAATATGGGTACCACAGATGTCGGCGGCGCCACTTTTTCTGCGGCCTGTTTCTGGCTTTGGGTGGTGTAATACACGGCAGGGGAGTAGGCGAAACCCCGATCACAAAAGGCGCCGCGATCATCTTCATAGTCGGTGTGGCGATAAAAATACCGCAGCAAATTCTCGTCGCTGATGAGGTCGGGGTTGTAAGTGACTTTTACCACTTCACGGTGACCTTCGTGGTTCTTATAGGTGGGGTTTTCCAGCTCGCCACCGGAATACCCAGACACCACATCCACCACACCTTCGGCCTTGTCCATGTCCATTTCAACACACCAGAAACAACCCGCCGCCAATATAATTTCTGCGAGCATAGTGATTCTCCTTAGTAAAAAAACGCCATCAGTTTATCGGATATTGCGCGAACTGGCAGCACAGTGCTAACAGACCACGGGATCAGCGAAAAGTTACACGCCTGGATAAAAGATAAAACCTATTGGCGTGAGAAAGCGGGTCTTGTTTTGTGGGTTGGTTGGGATGACTGGTCGGACATGCAGAGCAGGGCGCCCACACCTCAATCACAGAGACAGCCGTCACTGTCCGCCGCGCACAAGGCGCACATGAAAGCTGTTGGTCTTGTTGCGGTGGCTGGTGGCACCGGTGCCGAAGTGGAGGCGCCAGGAGCGACCGCTATAGCCCGCGAATGTTGATGCCGACCAATAATATGAATTTACCGTGCTCGGAAATGCGGTGGTATTGACTGCAGGGTTACCGCAACTGCGTTCTATGATGGACGCCAGCTCTTTTATATTGGGCAGGCGCCAGTCGCTGTAACCGGCATGCGTGCTGGATTGGGCGGCCTGTAATGCCTGCTGCCAGTTGTAGGTCGCCGCAGCGCCGCCGCTGCAATTCGCACCGCTTTGCCCCAGACTGCAACGCTGCCAGACCAGCTCTGTGGCCTTGTCCGTGACCAGGCCGGTGGCGGCATCCACAACAAAGCGTTGATCCGGGGTATTGGCCTGCATGCTGGTATTGCAAGCCCCCCATGCGCTGTTGTGAACCAGCCCCAGCAACACCCACAGCCATAACGTTTTCATCGTGTCCTCCCGTTCAAACTAAGCCGCCAGTTGCGGAGGCAGTAACGGACATTACATACCGCTGATAAAGCATGGGCGTAACGCCAACTGGAAACAGCATACCCAGCTCTATCATACTCACAGCCCACCGCGCACAAGTCGCACGTGATAGTCACTGCTCTTGTTACTGAGGTTGATATAGCCAGATGTGAAGTTAAAGCCCCAGGCCAGGTTGCCGTTGGCTGCGTACGGCAGCGACCAGTGAAAATAGGCCACCGTATGGGGGAAGTAGGCAGTATCAATTGCCGGGCTGACCCTGGAGTAGTCGCTTATGGAATGGAATTCATCCGCACTGGGCAGACGCCAGTCACTCGCACCGCACCAACTGGCCGCATTGACCGCAGCGACAAAATTCTGGGTATTGATGCCACTGTTATAATCACCGGGAAAGCCACCGTTGTTGTTGGCATCGCTGTTATACCATGCGTACTGATTGTCCTTGTCATGCAAACCGCCATCGTCGGTCTTCACTTCCCATACCAGACCGGTGACATTGTCGCGCACACATTGCCAGCTTGTGGCGCTGGCGGGCAGGTCGTCGCCGTTATTATCGAGCTTGGTGAAATCAAAACCGGCGACACCGGCGCCCACTTTGACTAAGGTGCCGGCCAGCGCCTGCGCATCGCGGCCGTGGGAACAGTCTTGCGCCGCTATCACGGTACCAGTAGTGCAGTCGGTGTTTCTGCCAGAGGGGTAATTGTCTGCGCGCACGATGCCAGTATCGTTCATTGGCTGCGGTATTACCGGCAACAGGGGGCCGACGTGAGCATCCACACGGATATAGGCATAGCCGTTATCGTTGGTCAGATACACCGCGCGTAAGTCTCCATTGATTCGATCACCTGGGGCCAGATAGTATTGCCGATCTGCCAGTGCCCAGTCATCTATGCCATCAATTGCGATAGTGGTAGCCCAGGCAATACCGGCGACAAAAGGCGTTAAACACAGCATCAGCAGCCAGCCTGACACCGCATAGCGCCTGCGGGTACCGCGCCATGCCAGGGTGAACATCAGCGCAACTAACAGAGCAAACAGCGGGGTATTGAGCACCGGCACCGCATGGGTGCCGGGTAGATTGAGGGTGATACCGCGCCAGGTGGCGCCAGTGGTATCGGCTGCAGTGCCGGTCAAATCGGAAACCACCGCAATGTTGATCTGCGTGGGGTAGCCCAGCGGCGCCAGTGGCAGGCGCCCCTCGATTAAATCACTGCCGCTGCCACCGTTGCCAGCGCCGAGGACCCAGTCGGCCAGATTCAGTGTGGTAGGGGTATTAAAGGCATTGATATTACATTGACTCAAGTCGACTTGTTGCAGGGTTTTGCTGTTGTTATCCACCGCAAGCACGAGACGATAGTCAATCCCACTGACGCCGTTTTCTGTGCACTGACCCACACCGATATTGTCGGTTTCCAGGTATACCGTGTAGTGCTCGATAGCGCCGTAGGCAGCCAGAGCTGGAAACAGCAGACAACACAGTGTTAGCTCGCGTAAGATCTTCAATTAGACATCTCGTTCTTTACAGTCATTATCAACTAACGACCCAATTGCGAAATGATGCAAAAAATCTCTGGCAGAGTAAATGCTTATTCGCGCTTTTCGTGGGGCAGCCTGGTGATTTACTGTGTTTTTTAATCTCTTTCGCCAATGCGTAAGGTTTCTTCGAGGAGCAGTGACGTAATAGCGAGATTTATCGCCACAATCACATAGTTTATTACTTCGGCACGCAGCAAAGTGGTGTGGTAAGCTGCCAAGGCAACCACCGTGATGGCGTACGTTGCTAAAATTTTTACTCGGCCAAAGAGAGGCACAACATGAAAATACTCATTGTTTTTAACCGAGAACCCTACGATAGTACCGATATCACCTGGAATGGCCTGCGGCTTGCGGGCAAATTGCAGGAGGCGGGGCAGGAGGTTCGCATCTTTCTGATGAACGATTCTGTCGATATGGCGCGGGATGCCTGTAAGCCGCCAGAGAACTATGACCAGGATCTTTCGGCAATGCTTAAAGAGCTTATTGCGAAGGATGTTCCGGTCAAGGTCTGCGGCACCTGTATGGCGCGCTGTGGCATCTATAAAAACCACCCCTATTTCGAGGGGGCAGAGCATTCGACGATGCCGGAATTGGCGCAGTGGGTGATCGACAGCGACAAGGTTATAACATTTTAACAGCCAGTAAATGTCCACAGTCTAGTGATCGTTTCACTGGTGCGTTAGTATCAGTCTTCTCCAGCACGGAATGGGCCTTAACCCGTGATGTGTCGTTTTTCATGTTAGTACTGAGCATGCGGAGCAGCTATGAAAAAAAGGATTCTTGTCATTCTAGGGCACCCGAAAACTGACAGTTTTTGTGGTGCCTTATGCAACGCTTTTATCAAAGGAGCAGAAGCCAATGGTTCCGAAGTGCGTCAAATCAAAGTGGGCGAATTGGCCTTTGATCCCGTGCTTTGGAAGGGTTACGATGAAATCCAGGAGTTGGAACCGGATTTAGTTAAATGCCAGGAAGATATTTTGTGGGCGGAGCACATGGTGTTTGTATACCCAATATGGTGGGGGTCTATCCCGTCTTTACTAAAAGGCTTTTTTGATCGGATCTTTCTGCCGGGCTTTTCTTTTAAATACCGTGATGATTCGCCATTTTGGGACAAGCTGCTGACTGGTCGTAGCTCACAACTTTTGGTAACCATGGACACACCATCATGGTACTACCGCTGGATTTTCCGTCGCCCAGGACACAACCAGATGAAAAGAACAATTCTTGGTTTTTGCGGTATCAAAGTAAATAAACTCTCAGAGTTTTCGCCCATGAAGGGTTCCAGCCAGGAAAAGAGAGCAAGGTGGTTGGAAGTTGCAGAAGAACTGGGCAGAAAAGCTTAGGCTGCGCGTGAGTCAGGCTGTGTTGTGCCTAACAGGTTGCTAATCGAGGTGAGCAGGCTGTTAGCAGAAATCAGTGCTAAAAAGTGACTGCGGCACTGACGCTGCAGGACCTGGTCATAATGGATTTGGAGGCAGGGCGGCCTGGCAAGAAGTATCGCGCCCGGATTGTAGAGTATGTCCTTGATGAGATCGGCCTGTACAGCGACGAACTTACCTTAGCTAACGGGCTCTGGGCGGTCAATCAAATTCACGATGAAAGATTGCTTCCGTTTTGGTTTCAAGCTTTGGAGATAGAGTCCGACCCTGTGCGCTTAGCTGCCCTGTCCGGCTTGTATTACTATGTTTATGACAGAACTCACGGTTTATTCACCTGGGATCCAGAACAAGAGATCGATGCAAGCATGCTAAAAAACCTGAAGTCCTGCGCTGTCGATGGCTCCGGGTTTGTGCGCATCTCGGCGTCGATGGTGATGGATGCGCTGGCTGAAGCCGGCGTGTTGCGATAGACAGGAGATAGCGACACGTTTGTGTTCGTCGGGCATGACGGATACATCCTTGTACGTCCTGAAGCACCCTTTGGGGCAGGTCTTATCGCCAAAGAAAATTATTGAAGACTAATGATTATGATTATCAGTTGTGCTATCGTTCGCGTGTGTGCCCCTGCCGTGACCCCGTGAGGGGGCGGTATGGGCTTTTTTGCAAAGCGCGTTTTGTAATGAGTGAGGTGACATCATGATCAGTTTTATCGTTGGGCTAAGAAATTTTATTCTGAAAGTACTATATCGAGCGGTGCGACCGCTGATTTTTCTAATGGAACCGGAAAGTGCGCACTACTCAATGAAGCGAGTAGGTGTGTTTTTAGGGTCAAATCCCTTGACCCGGTTTTTGACATCGCTGTTATTCAACTACGGTCACCACAGCCTGAATACGACGGTGGATGGCATTGAATACCGCAATCCTGTGGGCTTGTCGGCTGGTTTTGACAAAGATGGCGAGCTGACCAGCATTTATCCTTCTATCGGCTTTGGTCTGGCGGAGCTGGGATCTTTTACCGGTGAGGTCTGCCCTGGCAACCCCGGTCGCCGCCTGTTCCGCATGGTCAAGTCCCGTTCCATTGTGGTGTGGTACGGACTGAACAATCAGGGGGCGGAGAAGATTTCCAGTCGTTTGGCGGGAACCGATTTCGGCAAGCTGCGTGTAGGCATCAATGCGGCCAAATCCAATCTGACTCCGGAGTTTCACCTGCAGGACTCGATTGATGACTACGTCAAAACCATGACCCTGTTCAAAGACATTGGCGACTACTTCACCATCAATATCAGTTGCCCCAATACGCAAGATGGCGAGCCCTTTGTGGATCGCGCCAACCTTGATGCCCTGTTGTCGCAGGTCAACGAGAAGATTCGCTCCATTTCGGATCGCCCCATTTATCTGAAATTGGCAGCCGACCTGCCGGTGGATGAAGTCAATACCATTATTGATGCCTGTATGGATCACAAGCTCAATGGTGTGGTTCTGACCAATCTGGCCAAGCCCAAGTGTAACCAGGAGCACCTGCCGGAGGAACTGCCCTCCAATCGCGGTCTGTTGCCAGAAGGCAAGGGTGCCATGAGTGGTTTGCCGTTGCAGCGCATCTCTACCGATATGGTTCGCCATGTGTATCGTCGCAGTCGTGGGCAACTGACCATCATCGGTGTTGGCGGCGTCTTCTCCGCCAAGGATGCCTATGAAAAAATCACCTCCGGTGCCAGTTTGCTGCACATGATCAGCACCATGATCTTTGATGGTCCTCAGAACATCAGTGAAATCAATCGCGGTCTGGTGAAGCTGTTGAAGCAGGACGGGTTTAACAGCATCGCAGAAGCGGTCGGCTCGCGCAATCCCCTGCCTAAACTGGCAGCCGAGGAGCCGGTCAGCAGCGAAGAAAAAGTGGCCTGACACCATGTTAACCCTGGCAAAAGCAGCGTTGACGCTTGATGAAGACATTTATCTGGAGTTTAAGGCGGCTCTGGCCAGGGGCTTTTGGGGCAGTGGCCTCCCCCTGACCGAAGCGCAAAAGCGCACTTGCCACGAGGTTATTGCGATACGGGAAAAGGCTATGGCGGCCTTTTCCCACTCTCCAAAGGCAAGGCAGCACCAGACTGTACACTGACGGGAGCGTTGTCTGCGTATCCGGGCAGCAACCCCTGGCATGACCACAGTTCGTGTGCTGGTTTGCAGCCAAAAAAATGCTTCCCGCGCCGACGTAAGGGGTGTCGTGAGTCCTGGGTGCAAGTCTTGTTGATCAGTCAATAGAATTTTCGGGAAAGCCCGCCAAATTTGCGCCAGTCGATTGAGGAGGGGAACTCTGGTATCTTCAACTCTTGTACAGACGTTCCACAACCGCAGCGGTTGGTATCGTTGACCGGGAATCTTAGCCCCGTTGTTTTTTTGAAGAGGACGGCTCCGGCTGCAGCGCGTGGATATTGTGGGGAACAGCAATACCAGGGGGAAAGCGACGATGGCCGTACCAGCAAACAAAACAGAACTGATAGAAGCTATTCAAAAAAGCTATAAGAAACTGAGAGAAGACCTTGAGACCATTCCGCCCGAGCTTACTGAAGAAAAAGACATGGAGGGTCATGTTAAAGGTACGCAAATGAGTGTCTGTAATCTGATGGCGTATCTGGTTGGTTGGGGCAATCTTGTTCTTAAGTGGTACGATGTTTTCTCTGCTGGAAAAATGCCCGATCTACCCGACACCGGATTCAAGATGAACGAAATGGGGCGGCTGGCGCAAAAGTTTTACAAGGATTACGAGAAGGATAATTACCAGTCACTTCTCAAGCAATATGATGAGGTTGTTGAAAAGCTCCTCAATTTAATCGACAGTCTCGATAACAGTTTCCTTTACGAAACCGATTGGTACAAAAAGTATCCTTTTGGCAGAATGGTTCAGCTCAATACCGCCTCTCCCTATGCCAATGCTCGCTCGCGGGTTCGTAAATGGAAAAGGTCAAAAGGAATTTAGGGCGGGCGGCGAGCGAAGACGCAGGTCGTATTTTTTGGCGCGGTCTTCAGCGCGGCTCTGATACGTTTTCGCACCGTATACAGGCGTATGGTGGATTTTGTCGTAAAGCTTATTCTGTGCGCCTTCACTTCAGTTGCAAGAGGTTGAGTCCATGAATTATATACAGGAAATCACCGCATTTTTCGGTTGGTGTGTGGTCATCAATGTCGTGTTTTTCTTGATGACCAGCATTGCCATAATGGTCTTTAAAGACAAGATGATGTACTACCACCAAAGGCTTTTTGGGGTGTCAGAGTCAGCGCTTGCGTGTTTTTACTTCGGCTACCTGGGTTGTTACAAGTTGCTCATAGTGCTGCTTTTCTTTGTGCCATATTTAGCTTTAAAAATAATGGCTTAGCGGTACTATTGGGTTCGAAGCATCGCCGTAGCGCTGCTGGTTCCTGCGCTTCACGTTATCGCAGGTCTAATTGATATGCCATCAGATGCCAGGCTGTTGATGTTTGTAGGAAACCGATAGCCCGCTATAGCAAAATGTCTTAGCCGCGTACCTGTGGCATAAAACTTCAGAGGTTAAAATGAAAAAGCTCAAACCACTTATGCTTATGTTGCTGTTTTCCGCTCCAGCTTGTGCGGGAACACTGGAATTTCCAGTATCCGGTTTTACCATCGACTCCTTAACCCGGATGTTTCACCAGTAAATGGAATTTTCGGACAAAAGGACAAAGAAGGTTGTTCAAACATCGTGAAAAGCGTAGCGGTAGCTACGGTTTGAATGATTTTGGGCAAGATTCGAAGTCATTTTTTCCGAAAAACCATTTAGGCGCATTTTGTACATTGGATTTTGTTATCGCGTATCATATAATTCACTGATATTAAACAAATAATGGTAAATTAAGCGCCGTACTGGTGAAATATCCGGGTTAAAGGCGCCCCCTGAGAATAACATCAGTCAACCACTGGCGATGGCACTACCCGTACAAAATGGTTTTGCCGGAAATGTTAATGTTCAGATGCAGCCGTACACGTTAACCATGTCAGACTACGTGGCGCTATCGCGCAAGCAGTTTAAACAGATTGGTTTATCACTCCTGTCAGTGCAGGAAGAGGGAGATGTGGCGTTTCTTGAGTATGAGGGCGCGCTTCAAGGTCGGGACTTGCATTGGTATGCCAAGGCGATTAAATCTGGCGATTACATTTATTTGGTCACCGCAACCGATAGCCAGAAAAACTGGCCCAAAAGTCGGCAAAAGCTTATTTCGGTGGTAAATAGTTTTAAGCTGAAGTAGCCCCTGGCCCGAATATGTTCACATACATCGCGTATGACAGCCTTGGCCGCAAAACCCAAATGAACGACCCGGACAAAGGCTTGTGGCGCTACTGCTACAATACCTGTGTTTTGGGGTTAGCCCTGGTCTTCCTGGCCGGGTGTTCTTATTTTGTTTCCTGGGATGATGCCGTCAAAGGTGGGGTGGGTCGTCCCATAGATTCCATCCTCAAGCTTGATGGAGAACCCAGTGCCATCGTCCCTCTACCGGGTGGCAATAGGGAATATAAGTACCACTTCAAAAAAATTGATCCGTCCTGTATCCACTACTGGATCGTCAATCCCGAGGGAGTCATTGTGAGTTACCGTTATGAGGGACGTTGCCGTCCGATTGGATAGCGCAGGCGTCGGTGGTACTGTCTGTGCAGAGAGATTTTTTCCATTCGCTCAAGGTCGAAGCGATTCACGGCGAGACATTCGCCACCCAAGAGGAACTGCGCCAAAGGGTATTTGAATACATCGAATTAGATTACAATCGAACTCGCCGACACAGCGCCAGCGGCTTTATTAGCTCGGGAGCGGAACATGTCAACCTATTTTAGACACCTATTTCAAAGTTAATGTAGATTTCTCGACAACGCAGGGCAGTGTCGGAAAATTCACTCTGTCGGCAATAC
>PDWI01007716.1_pt1 | contig 12905 bp, 12 predicted proteins | sample 1430891 | NCBI WGS metagenome assembly PDWI01 (sample SAMN01162508, study PRJNA174530) | Oral metagenome, whole genome shotgun sequencing project. | biome: Marine environment; feature: Marine mammal; material: Swab sample of the gingival sulcus; isolation source: swab sample of gingival sulcus... | reverse complement strand
GTGAATTAATAAACAAGGAATGATTCTAGGATGTAACATAAATTCTTATTAGAGTGTTGCGAAATTTTTAATCAATTGAATACCGTTTTGATGGCTTTTCTCGGGATGAAACTGAACGCCATATACATTGTCGTGGTTTACAGCAGAGGTAAAGGCCTTTCCGTATTGCGTTGTGGCAATAGAGTTGAATTGGTCGTTACAGTTAAAGTAGTACGAATGCACAAAATAAAAACGTCCGTCATTCGGAATGTCTTTAAAAAGCGTATTATCGCTGTGATGTACCTGATTCCAGCCCATATGTGGCAATTTGGTTTTAAATTTGATATTTTCGGTTTCCATCAACTTAACTTCTCCGTCAATCCAACTTAAACCTTTTTCTTGCCCTTCGTCGCTACTTTTTGCCAACATTTGCATTCCTACACAAATGCCCAATATAGGCGTTTTTTCATGCAATACTTTTTGCTCTACCGCTTCTCGTAAGCCGGATTGATTAAACTGTTGCATAGCATAATCGAACGCCCCAACACCAGGCAAAATAATCTTATCGATATCTTTCAAACCTTCGGCTTTATCCACAATTTTATGGTCTATATTCAAGTTCTTTAAAATGTTGGCAAAGGCTTTTATATTTCCTAATCCGTAGCTTAAAATGGCTATCATCGTTTTCCTCCTTTTTCTAATCCTAAAGCTCGCATCACTTTAGAACCAATGTTATAAATATTTTCCTGAGATTTATAATCCTTATAGGTCTTTAAAGGCATATCCATATAGCTTTGCAGTTCATCGGTGCTAATTTCTAACTTATTAGCGATGTATTCAAAATCTTGTTTTATGGTTCCGGAGTCGTAAGCCGGTGTTTTTAGTTTCTCCAAGGCTTCGTCTCTAGTCATTTGTCCGGTAAGTATCAAGCTGGAATATTGTACTTTTCGGGTGTCGTACCCAAAACGCTTGGGCAACCAGTAGCTTTCGTAAAAGCGTGTAAAACGCGATTCGAAGTGCTTTTGTGGATAGGGTTGATAGCCAAATTTATCGACCAACAATTGCATGGCTTTTTCTTTGTCGTAAGGCACAAAGTCTAAAGGCCTATAAAGTTTAATCTTCTTAAAATAGGGCAAATAAACCTTGTGCCAAAGAATACTTGTTACAGGGTATGATTTTAAAGGAATAGAGCCAAATTTTTTGTGTATATCTCTCAACTGGATAGAATCTGATTGATAATACATCCATTCTAAAGGGTTTCTAACACATTCGGTAGAGTAATTACCTCCGGTTAAAATGGTGTTTATCTTATGCTTAGATGCAAACTTGTACATCGTTGCAAAGAAAGCGTGGTCTTGAGGCACATCGATATGAGAGACTCCGGATTTGAAGAATGCTAATTGCAAATCTTTCATCTCTTGCCAATTGATGACTTCGGTGTATAAATCCAGTCCCAATCCGTCTATTAATCGTTCGATATTATTAACGGCAAGTTGAGTATTCCATCCTCCATCTACGTGAAATACTAAGGGACGTAAGCCATATTCTTGCGTCATTACATATAAAAGGTAAGAGCTGTCTATTCCTCCGCTCATACCCATAATGCAGTCGAACTCTTTGCCCTTTCCCTGCTTTTTAATTTGTTCTACCAACTGAGATAGGGCTTTGTTGCCTCGCTCGTCGGTGTACCAATTGGGTAATATTTTCGTGTAATAAGTATTACAATGGTCGCATACGCCTTTTTCATCAAAGGTAATCTTTGAGTCTGTTGTATCCATAACACAGTTGGTGCAAACCTGAGTATTTTTTATATTTTGCATTTTATTTTAAGTATTATTATTTATAGCACTAAGAAACTCTACAGGAGTTTTAATAAATTTGGCTTGTTGCTTCAACTCATCTTCTGGCAGTTCCCACCATTTACTTTTTAATAAACCGTTAATTATATCTTTATTGAATCGATATTTAATTAATCTAGCTGGTACGCCACCTACAATAGCATAAGGCTCAACATCTTTTGTTACGACACTCCCCATTCCGATGATAGCTCCAGTAGCTATTTTAACTCCTTGTTTTACTAAAACCCCTCGCCCTATCCACACATCATTTCCAATAACTGTTTGTTTAAGTTTAACTCTTGCAAAGGTAGAAAATTTAGCTTTGACACTATCTTTCCCCTCATAAAAAACAGGTGAGGTTCCCACCCAATCCACTGGATGCTCTCCACCTCCAATAATTACATCATTTGCGATAGAACAAAAAGAACCTATATGTGCATTTATAATCTCACAATCATATCCACAAAAAGAGTGTTTTTCCATTATAACATTAACAATTGTGGATCCTGCTTCTACTTTCGAAGTTTTATGTATAATACTATTTTTGATGGCACTACCTCTTATTTTTTTTAACAATTTCGCCCAAAGATACCTTATCATTTTTTTACTTTACAAATTTTTGAATCTTGTCTAATAATCTAAATTGTTTTTCAAATTCCCGCTTATAATAAACGTCTTCAGAATAGTTCTTTATAACCTGTTCTAATTCATTATAGTGATAAAATTCAATATCACGATCAATCCTGTCAAAAGGGGTAAAAATCTCATCACCCAAAAACACAAATGGTCCCCTTCTATAATTGGTAAAAAATGATGTTGAATTCAAAGTAAAAAAAACAGGAGAATACTTTTCTGTAATTTCCTCCCAAGTCTCAACTACTTCAATATTAGTATTCTCAAAAATCTTACCATTAGGGTGATATTTAATCAGAATTTTGTAATCTTTTACAAAATTACTCAATTTATTAACAATCAGGGTTTGTAAATTTGCCGAAAAATTTATGCCAAATTCTTTAAAATTTGAGTGAACAAAAACAAAACACCTTGGCAAACTGTTTCCTAAATCTTGCTTCTGCAACTGCAAGTCTTGCATCAAAAACTTTATGGAGCAATTATGCTCAAAAGAACTATAATAACTAATCTGTGGTCGATTCAAAGCCTCAAATACAGAACAAGCAATATAAGGACCAAATTGACCAGTACCATGAGCTGCATTGACCACATTGCAACCATTTTCTTGCAAAATATCAGCAATCAAGAAAACAGATGCATCATAATCATCTTCCGTATAATAGTTTTTCAGTTTTAACTTTGCAAACTCTCTTCCCTGCCTAAGATGTCCATTGTATTCAAAATTAACAATATTTTTTTCACTTCTATCAAGTATTATCTTAATTAAGTCTCTGAAAGAATATGGGACTCCCCAAAAACCTATTTGATATCCACTTCTTCTGCATTTTTTTAAGAAACTCCACTGACGCTCTATCTTAAGGGAAAAAGGAAAAAACAAACACAAAGAGTCTGTCAACCTATCCTTATGAAGCGTCTCAGTAACTTCAACAAACGTTCTAACAATTGCATTGTTTTTAGGTCTTTGAGGATTGTAAAAACGTCCAAACAAACGATATAAATGATGCACAACATACTTGGCAGCAAACCGGCTATTACTTGGAAAGTCAATAAGACAAGGGGGGGCTTCTTGCAATGAAACGACCTTAAATCTAATAATATCTTGAAAAGCTTTTGCTAACTTATGGGGTAAAAACACTTTCTTGACTTGTAAAAAATTGTTTTCTTGTAGAAACTGCATTGCTGTCAAAAACTTTGCAACATTAGAACGCATAAACAATAAGTTAACAAAAACTCTCCGTTTATCACCTTTTAAATTCCCAATATTATTTGCAATAATTTCACAAGTATTGGCATGCATCTTATTATTAAAAATTGAGTTGGGAATATGATTATCCAAAACCTCCCTATACTCTAATATTTTTCCATCTGCAGTTTTTACATAAGTCATAGTGATTCTTGTTTTAGAAATGAAAATATAATCAAATAATATATTAAGGGGTCAAAAGGACCATGAAAAGCATTAGTATCCACAAAAGCTCTTAATAACAATGCTACCAACAGAACTAAAAACACGTAGTTTTGGGATCTCAAATAATAAAAACCAACACGAAGCAAAGATAATATAACTAATAAAAAACCTAGTAGCCCATAAAAAGAATGTAACCGAATAAAAGAATTATGCGAATTAAAATTTAAACTAACGATACGAGGAATAGCTTCTAAAGGAGTCCCCAAAATTAAGTTAACAAATGAGTGAGTTGTTTCATTCCAATACTGTTCTCGTATTATTGCTCTATGTCCCGCCTCAAAACCTTTCTGAGTAAACCGACTATGCTCATACAAAAAAAGCAACTCATTATAAAAATAAAAAACAATAAAGGACAAAACAGCAAAAAACAATAAAAGAGTTAGAATTTTATATATTCTCTTACCTCTAACAATAAAAGGATATGCAAATAAAAACATCAAGAAAACTAAAATCCCACTTCTCCCATACGCCCAAATAACAACCCCGAAAGAAGCTATAAACAATAATAAGTGTGGCTTTTTATTGTTTTGGGTGGCAGATATCAAATGATACCCCATTGCAATCAATAGTAATTCAGAAATAAAATTACCACTAGAGGAAAATATATCATCACGATGTGTACCTATAATTATATGATATAAAAAGAATACAAGAAGCAGATAATACAAAAAAGTAACTACTTTAAAATTTAAACGATTGTATAAAGGCAACAATGCTAAACCACTATAAGTAAACAGTAATGCCACATCTTGTGCCCTATAATTCTCACCAAAAAGTGCAGAAAAAACACCTAATACGTATAAAAAAAATAAAAATAAAAAAATTAGGGGCTCTTTTCTTATTTTAATCATATAAATAAATGTCGTTGTCATCCCAAGCAATACATATAAAAAAGAAAATATATTTTGTATACTTTGATTGTCCTTCCCTAAATTATACTTTAAAAACAATAATGTGAAAAATGTAGGAATAATTGCTTGAACAAAAATCCCCTGCCATCTAACTTTTCCATATTTCCCATTTGCTATTTTCATATATATTAACTGAATAATAAGGCTATTGACATAATAAGTCCTCCTAAAGCAATAGCCTGCCAATCAGACTTTACAGCCCAAAACTTTCGAGCCTTAAAAAAAACAAATAAAGAACGTATAGAGATATGTATCAGATAACCAACATAAATACCTATCCTTCCTAAAAGAAACATACACAAAACCCAAGCAATATAACCCAATAATGAAGATATGCTTACGATACTCATCAATGCCTTCCCCTTATTGTTTATCATAAAATAGTTTTGATGATGCCACCAAGAAATAGAAACAATATAACCTAAAAATAACAGATACATCTCTAACTCTCTGTTTTGAAACTTTTTCCAACCTTCAAAAAACTGAAAACCTATGTTAGCAGCTAAAATAATAAAAACAGCTGCACTTGCTAACACCAAACTCTGGAGCAAATTAAACTTAGCATATTTTTTTTCCAAATGAAAAACAGAATACTTTGCATAGTCATTATAGAATCTCGGTGCCCACACTTGATTAAGCGAAGAACCTAAGAGTTGTAGTACTGAAGATAAAGTAAATAAAAAAACAAAAGTTGCAACGTCTATATCTTCAAAAAAATAGTTGACCACATAAGAATTACCATAACCAGACAACCAAGATAAAACACCTAAAATAATATACGGCGTTATGTTCCGTAATATGACAAAAACATCTTGTTTATTTGTAGACAGGTATATTTTATTTTTCAACAAAGGAAACAACAAAATTATACTTATCATTACACTTATAAACACTCCTAAAAAGTAAAAATTTTGCTCTTTCACATAAAAAACGACCAAGGAAAATCCTAATACATAAGATAAAACATAAGGGACAAAAGAAAAAACAATAGACGTAAAATGCTCCTCATTTAATCTGACAAGACTAGATTGATACGTAAAATACCCTAAAACACTCGCACTAAATGAAAAGAACACATACTCGTAAATAGAATTGAATTGATTATCTAAAAAAGGGATAACACAAAGCCCCAAAAAAAAAGTGATCACAGATAAAAACAAAAACACAGTATTTCCGGCTCGCAACAAGCCATTTTTTTGTTCAGTACTATAACCACTAAATACCCCAACAATAGTTTGATATATCCCGATAACAGAGAAAGCCATCATAATCGTAAATAAAGAATAATTAAGCCCAAAAGCTGCATATTGTTCTGTGCTTAACTGATTAGCTAGAAACATGAACACAAAAAAACCAATACCTTTCTGTAAAGAACTACTTGCAGCATAAATGACTCCAAACTTTATCAACCTTCTATCCATCAAATCTATACATTTACCTCTACTCTAACAATCAAAACTCTCATACAATTACTGTTCATGAAGAAGTTGTTGACCAAATTCCTCTAAAATCAATAAGGTTTGCCCACCAAACATTTCCTCAACAAATTCTCTAAAAACACCTTCTCCTCCTTTTTTCACAAGCACCTTATGTACTATTTTCTGAATATAAACAGGTGCAGAAGATGGACAGGCACTCCAACCTACCTTCTGTAAAAGCTCTATGTCATTAATATCATCTCCAATATACGCAATATCCTCGAAAGAAATATCTAAATCTTCACATAATTGCTTAGCAACTTTAACCTTATCCTTAACTCCCTGAAATAAATATTCAACTTTTAACTTCTCAGCTCGTCTTTTTACAATATTTGTTTCCTCCCCTGTAATTATCCCAACAGGAATTTGTAACTTTTTAGCAAAAAGAATTCCTGCACTGTCGTAGGTGTTAAATTTTTTCCATTCATTACCCGTTTGATCATAATACATACCTGCATCTGTCCAAACCCCATCGATGTCTGTCAATATTAATTTTGGCAATTTTTGTTTCATAAAAGTATCTACTTTATAAAGTGCTTATACAAAATTTCATCTTTTAATATATCTTTTGCTAGTATCTTACCAATCACTTCATCTCTTTGATGCCATTTCAACCCATCTCCTGGAGAAAGCAAGTGAATATCATTTTCTGTAACTATAGTACCTGCTCCCAACCTCTTATTGACAGCAATAGAACGTTCTAATTTGTTTTTAGCCAAAACAACATCTGGCTCTATATAAATATCTTTCTTACCTAACGATTTCTCAAATAATCTGATATCTCTTACCATTCTATTTACCCCATCAGGCCCTAAAGAACCAGCTTGATCAGTACCTTTCATTCGTCTATCAATAGTAATATGCTTTTCTATTATTTTGGCTCCCATAGCAACCGCTGCAAGAGGTGTAGATATACCTATCGTATGATCAGAATAACCAATTGTATAATTCCCATAATATTCTTGTAAATATTTAATCGTATTTAGATTAACATTATCAGGGTGTGTAGGGTATTGTGAAACACAATGCAAAATACTAATATTCTCATGATATTTGGTAATTATCTTCAATCCTTGATCTAACTCCTGCTTCCCAGCCATTCCTGTAGACAATATAATAGGAATTTTAGTTTCCGAAAGAGCCTCCAATAAAGGTAAATTAGTTAAATCCCTACTTGCCACTTTTAAATAATCTGGCGTAAATAATTTCAATAAACTCAAACAACCTATTGCACATAATGTTTCTATAAAATCAACTCCTTTTAATTTAGCATACTTATAAACTTCAAAATGAGCCTGATCATCTAATTCTAAAAATTCTCTATGAGCTCCATAAGTCTCAGCAAAAGAATGAGGTGAATTATACGGTGCATCCATTTGTGATTGTGATAGCTCTTGACACAAATCTCGTTTTGTCATTTTTACAGCATCCATAGGCTGTAAATCAAGACCAAATAAACTTTCCTCTACCGGACGGTGAACCAAATCAATAATAAGTTTAGCAATATCCAACGAACCATTATGATTTTGTCCTATTTCTCCTATAATATAGATGTGATTATCTTGTTTCTTCATTACTTTGAATTTTTCTCTATCTGCTCAAACATTTTATTTTTAATGTCTTTTTTATCTTTGATAGTATTATAAACATTTTTAACTTTTATATCTTTCGGCATCATATCTAACTGATTAACGATGTACCTTATTATATCAAGGTCTTCTATAGTATCTAATGTCAGTCTTATATTCTGGTCTAAAATCTCATCTTCTACTTGAGTGTCAATAAAATCAACATTAAAAATTGTAGGATTTTCGTAAATAAAATTTGTAACGTGCTCTATATACAATCTTTCATTAGTTAACTTTTGCACCTTTTTCAAAGCATCTAAAGAAACTAATTCTGCCCAAAATCCATAATGTGTTTTTATAGAAGGGCTGCCTTTTATATTAAATGAGATATAATCTTTATTTTCCAAAGTGGTAGTATACAACACCTCCAAATCTTCTAAATTTATAAAAGGATTATCTGCACATACTCTAATAATTTCATCTATCTTATATTCATCAGCACATCTAACAAATCGATCCAAAACATTATTCTCGTCTCCTCTAAAACAATTAATATTGTTATTCTTAGCAATTTTACACAAAGAATTATCGCGTTCTAAATTTGTAGTTGCCAAATAAATTTCACTTTCATTAACAATACCTTTCAGCCTTTTAAGTAAAAAATCAAAAACTAAAGTTCCTTTAGAATCAATAGTAGAGATCATTTTATTAGGAAACCTAGCAGCTCCATTTCTTGCTTGTATTATAATTGCTCTTGTTTTCATTACCTCAACACGTCTTTCTTATATTCCTCAAAACATATACTAAAAAGTTTAAAGTCTCAAATTACCACGATTAATCAACAAATTAGTATCGCCCAATAGATATTCTTTTATTTTATAGTCCCACAAAAATCTAAAACAACTTTATTCTTACCTATTTCCATATTCTTAAATTCCTTATGAGAAACTAAGAAAGCAATAATGTCTGCAATTTCAACTGCTGTTTTATAATCTGTCAATTTGAAAACATTATGTTCTTTAATATTAGGTTCAACAATAAAATATTCCCCATTACTATCATTTTGTAGTACTTTGTTTACGATATATTTAGCCGGAGACTCTCTTAAATCGTCAATATCCGGTTTAAACGCTAACCCCATTAAAGCAACTTTTGGTTTTCTACCATTTTTCAACTCAAACTCCAATTTTGCATTCTTTATTTTTTCTGCACACCAAAACGATTTATAATTATTGATTTCTCTTGCCTTACCAATTATTTTAGCTTCTGAGGGAAAATCTGCTGTAATAAAATAAGGGTCAACAGCAATACAGTGTCCACCTACTCCACATCCGGGCTGTAAAATACTAACCCTCGGATGTTTATTTGCCAAGTTGATGAGTTCCCAAACATTAATACCAGCCTTATCACAAATTAAAGACAACTCATTAGCAAAAGCAATTTGCACATCTCTTGACGAATTCTCAGTCAATTTACACATTTCTGCTGTTTTTGCATTGGTTTTATGTAATTCCCCTTTTACAAATTGTTTATAAAAATCAATGGCTTTTTGAGTAGATTTCTCATCAACTCCACCAATGACTCTATCATTATGTACCAATTCATACATTACATTGCCCGGTAAAACTCGTTCAGGACAATATGCGATATACAATTTATCTTTTAACTCCGGACGCTCTTGATAAATCAACTCCCTCATTTTTTCCGTAGTTCCAACAGGTGAAGTTGATTCAATAATATATAAATCGCCCTCTTTTAACAATGGAATAATTCCTCTTGTAGCAGCTTCTACATAAGAAATATCTGGCTCATTTTTTTCTTTAAATGGCGTTGGAACTACTACCAAATAAGTATCCGATTCTACTGCCTTTGTTGTTGCTTTTAAGAATCCCTCTTTTACAGCCTTTTCAACTGCTTTATCTAATTCTGGTTCTACAATATGTATTTTTCCCTGATTGATAATTTCTACCACTTTAGAATTAACATCCACACCACAAACCTGAATACCATTGCTTGCTATCAATGCCGAAGTCGGTAAACCGATATAGCCTAAACCAATTGTTACTACTTTATTACTTTTCATTTATACACTTTTTATAAATTCAACAATTCTTTGGCACGCTTTACCATCTCCATAAGGGTTATGCAATGCACTCATATTTTTATATTTGGTATCATTTGTTAATAATTCTTGACACTCATTTATTATTTTCTCTTTATCCGTTCCTACCAAAATTACTGTTCCTGCATCAACAGCCTCTGGTCGTTCAGTAGTGTCACGCATTACCAAAACAGGCTTACCTAAACTCGGAGCCTCTTCCTGTACACCACCACTATCGGTAATAATTAAATAAGATTGATTCATCAACCAAACAAAAGCAGGATACGCCAAAGGAGAAATCAAATTAATATTATCTACTTCTGAAAGAATCTCATAAACAGGTTTTTGAACATTAGGATTTAAATGTACAGGGTAGATAATTTGTACATCTTTATTATTTATCGCAATTTCTTTTAACGCTTCACAAATATTAATAAATCCCTGTCCGTGATTTTCTCTCCTATGTCCGGTAACTAAAATAAGTTTCTTGTTAATATCAATAATATTTTTCAGTTGGGTTATTTCTTCATCATCAATCTTATTAACCTTTTCAATACTTGTCATTAAGGCATCTATTACTGTATTTCCCGTAACAAGGATAGAAGCATTATGTACTGCCTCATTCAATAAGTTTTTCCGAGACTGTTCTGTTGGAGCAAAATGATAATCAGCAATTCGTCCTGTTACTTGACGATTTATTTCCTCTGGAAATGGCGAACGCTTATTGAAGGTTCTTAATCCTGCCTCAACGTGACATACTTTCGCCCCACTATAAAACCCTGCAATTGATGTTGCCATCGTCGTTGTTGTATCTCCGTGAACATAAATATAGTCAGGCTGATACTCATCTAAAATAGACTTTAATTCTGTAATAATATCCGCTGTAAGCGTATATAAATTCTGATTAGGTTTCATTAAATTTAAATCATAATCAGGTTCAATATCGAAGAAATCCAAAACTTGGTCAAGCATTTCTCTGTGCTGTGCCGTTACACACACTCTCGTCTCAAAAACATCATTATGATTCTTAAACCCTCGAACCAAAGGCGCCATTTTTATTGCCTCTGGCCTTGTCCCAAATATTATTAAATTTTTTTTCATTTAATTTTATTTATCTTCCAATCCGAATATACTCAAAACCTTTCTCTTCTAAATGATATGCGATATACTGATTACGACCATCAAAAATCACTTTTTCCTTCAGCAACTTGGCTATCTCTTCAAAATCAGGCGAACGAAATTCTTTCCATTCAGTCAATAATATCATTGCATCTGCACCTTTTAAGGCTTCATATTTACTCTCTTTATAATTGACATTCACTTCTTTTAAGTAAAATTCTTTTGCCTCTTTCATTGCTTTAGGATCATAAGCCTGTACTGTTGCACCTCTCTTTACCAATTCCTTAATTACATAAATTGCTGGAGCCTCCCGCATATCATCAGTCTGTGGCTTAAAAGCCAATCCCCAGATTGCAAATACCTTTCCTTTTAAATCATCTCCATATTTTTTTAGAATCTTCTGTACAACAACGAACTTCTGCCTATCGTTCACATCTTCTACAGCCCCTATTAGCTGAGCCTCATACCCTTTTTCTTGAGCCAATCGCTTGAGCGCTTTCACATCTTTTGGAAAACAAGAACCTCCATAACCACACCCTGGATAGATGAAACTATAGCCAATCCGAGCATCAGAACCTATTCCTATACGAACGTTATTCACATCTGCTCCTACTCGTTCACAGATGTTTGCAATTTCATTCATAAAGGAAATTTTAGTTGCTAGCATTGCATTTGCTGCGTATTTGGTCATCTCTGCTGAACGAATATCCATTGTGATAAAACGGTCATGAGTTCTAAAAAACGGGCTATACAATTCTTTCATTTTCTGAAAAGCATATTCACTCTCAGCACCGATGACTACCCTATCTGGTTTCATAAAGTCATTAACAGCAGCCCCTTCTTTTAAGAACTCTGGATTAGAAACCACTTCAAACGGTATTTCAACACCTCTCTTATCAAGTTCTCTTTGTATTGTATCCTTTACTTTATCTCCCGTTCCTACAGGCACAGTCGACTTATCAACAACAATCAGATGTTTTTGCATACACTGTCCTATTTTCTCTGCAACAGCAAGAACATATTTCAAATCAGCTGCTCCATCTTCTCCCATAGGAGTTCCTACTGCAATAAAAACAATAGAAGCATCCTTAATAGACTCCCCAAAATCGTCAGAAAACCACAAAGTCCCTCGCTCTATATTTCTTTGAACCATAGCTTCCAAACCTGGTTCAAAAATAGGAACAACTCCTTTCTTTAATTCTTCAATTTTATTTTTATCAACATCGACACAAGTTACCTTATTACCCATTTCAGCAAAACAAGTTCCTGAAACTAAACCAACATACCCAGAACCTATCAAAGTCAATCTCATTATCTTCTTTCTTTTAAGTTTCTCATAAAATCCCGACCAAAAACAATTCCAACTCCCAAGACTCCTCCCAAAAACAACCAAATAACTAAAATCAATGCTCTCCTAGGTTTTGATTTTTCAACAGGCACACTTACCGGTTCTATTATTGAAAAAACAGGAGTGTCTTCTTTCACCTGTATTTTTTGTTGCTCTATTTGTTTTGCCAACTCAGAATACACGCTATAAGCAAGATTATATTGAGTCTGCAACTGCTTCTCTCTCGTCCCTGCCTTTGCAGAAATTACATTTTTATTTCGATCTTGAAAATTAGCAAGAGCGTATTCTGCCTTGCGAAATTCTTTTTCCTTCTCTTCGAAGCGCTCCTGTATAAATCGCAGCTGCTCTTTCGCTTTTTTACTTTTAAAATCTATTATTATTTGTTGCAATATTTGTGTAGCTTTTTGTAGCAACTGAGCTGCTGCAATCGCTTCAGGCATACTTGCAGAGAGTCTCACATAA
>PDWI01007715.1_pt1 | contig 12907 bp, 10 predicted proteins | sample 1430891 | NCBI WGS metagenome assembly PDWI01 (sample SAMN01162508, study PRJNA174530) | Oral metagenome, whole genome shotgun sequencing project. | biome: Marine environment; feature: Marine mammal; material: Swab sample of the gingival sulcus; isolation source: swab sample of gingival sulcus... | reverse complement strand
TTTCGTTATCAAAAATTTTAAGTCCTCACAACCATAAGGTTGCTGTGGGTCTATACCATTTGAACTATAAATTATCGCATATAAATGGAGTAAAATAAGCCAGCTCTTCGTTATAAAGCCTCGCCATAGCTACGGCTATGTCTGCGTTTTATGCCTCGACCTGCCTCATTTTACTGCCATATCCAATGCAATATTCATAAGTGCAAATGGTATGAAATTTTCTCTAGCCTTGAACTTGCCTCATATTTTGGGTTATTCAAAGGTTTCTATAATTTTTTTAAAAAAAAATATTTTTTTTTGTATCTTTACGCAGCACATTGACACAACAGTGCATCTTCATAGCAAATATAGAAAAACATAATTTAATGAACAGATTTATTTATATATTATTATTGAGTTTATCATTCGCTAATTGCAGAAGTGACAAAATTGATTACAAAACCAAAGAGTATCCCGAACCTACGCAAGAGTACGTCAATAGCACAATAAAAGGAAAAGTTATGGGGAGCGATGGACTTCCCATAAATAATGTTGATATTGTTGCCGGAGAACATGCTACAAAAACCGACTTTAACGGAAATTTCATTTTTAAAAATATAAAAACCAATATCAAGGGCGTAGCAGTTACAGCAAAAAAACAAGGATACTACAATGCCTGCGAAACTGTATACCCCCATTTAAATACAACTACTTATGTAAATATCAAAATGAACAAGCTTAAAAATCCGTATATATCCAATACTTCTGAAAAAGAAATTGCAATCTCGGATAAAAGGGATAAGATTAAGATATTTGACCCTAAATTCAAAAAAAACAATATAGACTATTCCGGAGAATTAATGGTTTATTGGGAAAGACAAGATTACAGAAATTCTGATATTGGAGATCCGGTGGGCTATGATAAATACTTCGAGCTGTACGGGCTTAATACGATTGGAACGATGAGATTAGCAATAACAGATATATACAATGATATATTTGACCCCGACACTAATTTGGTTTCTGAAATATGGTTAAAAATTGAAAGCCTTGAGGATACTCCTATATCTTCAATACATGTTTGGAATTTTGACAATTCAAAAGGAAAATGGGTAGAAAAAGGAGAGGCGCGACTTGAAACAGAACAAGATTCCAAGTACCTTGTGGCAGATATAAATCAGCCGGGAACTTGGTGTTTTGCTACAAAATTTGAAATTGAAAAAGCTGATTTTAATATCAATTCAAAGGATAATATTTTACCCTTTACAAGAGTGGAGTTGGTTTGTGATGAGGAGGGATATGTTATCTCAAATACAACTGATGAAGAGGGGTTATTTTCTTGTTTTTTACCAAAAGGGAAATCAAATGTTATGAATATTGTTATTAATAATCGCAAATATTCAAAAAAGAACCTTGAGGCTGCCAAAGACATCACTATTCCTGTGAATGTAAAAACAATTGATATAGAGGGGCAATTTTCAAACTGTTATCAAGAGAGTATTACCAATGGTTATCTCACACTATTGACGAACAAAGATTCAGTTTTTTATATTATTGGAGACGAAGGAATGATAAACAAAAAGATAATTTTCACAGATAGAGACACAAGTATCAATTGGTTTGCTACCGACCTGAACAATGAAATAAACACAGAGGTGCACACCACAAAGATACAAAAATCCCAAAAGGTAGATTTAGGACAAGTTTTAATTTGTCAAGAACCTTTTGCAAGTATGATTTACGGCGATGAGGTTTATCTGTTAAACTTAGAATCTATAAGTTTAGATGAAAAATTTTTGTTGATGACGTTTAGAAATGGAGAGGCTTTCTTTGATACCGGATATTTCCCTTTTGAGGGCGAAGGAGATTATAAAGTTACAGAATTACCTCCAACTATAAAAAGCAAAAATGGGGATTCGCTTTACGTATACATCAATTTGGACATTAAGTACAAAATTACTGAGTACAGTAATTCAGGCGTTATCAGAGGATTATTGGATTGTTTTGTACGGACAAATTCAGATGGAAGTGATACGACGCGTTTGAAAGTAGATTTTTCTGCTAAAATAGAGTGATTTTAAAGTATAATTGATATAAAGAACATATTTGCCGGCAACTGGTTTAGTTTAACTATAGTTTTCGTTTTTTTTGTTTCTCATAATGATTAAAGTTGTCGGCTTTTATAAAAGTAGAAGAAATGATAGTACAAGAGACCTTTGAATAAGTATTAAAAAAACTCAAATTATGGACGATTTTGGGTTATTCAAAGGTTTCTATAAGTTTTAATTATTGGATTAGGTTTGGAATTAAGAGATTTGATAAAAGGCTGCAAAAATGACAACAGAAATGCTCAAAGAGCATTGGTTGATACTTATGGCTCATATCTATACGGGGTAAGTATAAGGTATATACGCGATGAGCAAGAAGCAAAAGATGTGGTACAAGAATCACTGATCTTAATTTTCAGAAATATAAAAAAATTCAAGTCCGAGCCATACGCTTTCAAAGCTTGGATGAGACAAATAACGATAAACGCCTCACTACAAAAACTCAGAAAAGCGTATCGCAAAAAAGAAATCATGACGGAAAATCATGTGGATAACAAAGAGGAAATGCCGGAAGTATACGGTAAATTTGAGCGAGATGATATTTTGAAGATAATTAACAATTTACCAATTAAATACAGAGAAGTATTCAACATGTATGTAATCGATGGTTACAGTCACAAGGAAATAGCTAAAAAAATTGGAGTAAAAGAAAGTACTTCTAGAGCTATATTGACAAGAGCAAAAATAAAAGTGAGAGAAAAAGTATTGGAAATTCAAAAAATGGCAATTTAGATGGGAGAATTTGAAAAGGATATAAGAGATATGTTTGTCGAGCTTGAGGTGCCTATTGACACCGAAAGCCTTTGGCTTGAAGTTGAAGAGAAACTAGATAAGAGAAAGAGAAAGTTTGGTTTCTGGTGGATACTATCAGGTACTGCTACGTTATTAACAATTTTGATATTGGGAATAACATTGATTAACAATACTCCTCATGACACAAAAAACAAATACTTGAGCCAAGCAAAAAGTGCTAATAAAAACGTACTTATAAATGATGGAGAAGAACAAACGAACAGATATACATATATAGAAAAAAATGAAAAAGTAAAAATTGAAAAATCACAATACGACAAAGATAAAATTGAAAAAAATAAAAACTATTATCAGAACAAGAATGAGACAAATATCTCCATAAATACAAATACAAACTTAAAATCAAGCTCACAAAAAACAGATGATAATATTTTTAAATATATAAATAACTACAAAAAAGAATACTATAAAAAAAACACTAATTCAAACTCTATTTTCAGTAATAAATTTAATAATGATAAAGAATCAACAACTGCCTTTGGGCTAAAAAACAGACTTAAGCCAATTGAATATTCAAGAGCGGAAGTCGATATTGTGGGACTTATCAAACATCAATATTTTGACATAGATGGTAAAGAGACTATCAGTTCAAATTTTTCTTATGCGATGGATTTTGATTTGGGATTGGCTTTTACTGAAAAGTACTTACAAGCTACTTCTCAAGACTATAAATATTACGAAAAACAACGAATACAGACAGAAAGTGTTCTTGAATCTTTTTGTACCAACATGTTATTTAATATAAGGCACAAAAGCGGATTATTTGTTAGAACGGGAATTAATTTCACACAAATTGATGAGTTATTTTCTGATTTAGACTCTATTGACATTGAAAAAAATACTACTGGAACGACAGAAATTTTTATTAATGAGGAGGGCAATGCCATAACATCATCAGGGGATTTAAAATTGATAGAGCACAAGGTTTGGAATATGAATGTATATAACTACTATCGATTTTTGGATATTCCGTTGCATTTAGGATATGCTATAAATTTTGGCAAAGCTATTTTAGAAATAGAATCGGGTATAAGTTACAATATTTTATTCCTCAGAAAAGGTCAAATTATTGGAACAGAGGGCTTTCCTATTGATATATCAAGGCAGAAAGATATATTTAAACTCAGTACCGGATTAAATATAACATCAGGCATAAGGTTTTTGTACCCGATTAAAGAACATCTGTTCTACATTGAACCCAATTTTAGATATAGTCTGCAAAAAATCACTGTTGAAAAATACCCTCTAACACAAAAGTATTTGAACTACGGCATAAAACTCGGGTATCGAATGAATTTTTAGAGTGGCTTAATTTGTTATTACAGGCAGAACAGGGAGAACATTATTTGAGGGACTGATTGTTTACAAAAATTATTTGATTAATTATTTTGTACATGTAGCCATGATAACAGAAAGAATTGTAAATTTGCACTTACACGAAGGGCGATTCTTTTCTCTTGGTAATAATTAGGGTAACTACGGTTTTTGTATATGATTCAGTATATTTCAAAAGAAAATGGGAAGTTGATGTTCAACGAAGAGTGGAGTGAAAATGTGTGGATTAACATCACACCTCCACATCAGATTGATGAACTTAAAGAACTTTCGAATAGGTTTGATATTCCTTTAGATTTTCTCACAGACCCTCTAGACATCGAAGAAAGAGCTAGATATGAGAGAGAAGACCACATAAGGTTGATTGTAATTAGTATTCCATTTAAAGACACTGACGAGGTTCATAACAACTCGTACTATCGTACAATTCCGTTAGGTATTGTTATTACGCCGACAAATGTTATTACAATATCTGCGAAAGAAAATAATGTAATCAGCAAATTTATCGACAACAGGGTTAAAAACTTCAATCCGTCAAATGCACCTCATTTTGTCCTTAAAATATTAGAACATACCGCTTTGTGGTACTTGGAATATCTAAGGCGACTAAATCACAAGAGGAATGCACTGGAAAAAGAGCTTTACAACTCCAGCAGAAACAAGGAATTGGAAGAGCTTTTAAAAATTGAAAAAAGCCTTGTATACTTCCTAAACTCATTGAAAGCCGACGAATTGTTGCTGATGAAAATGAAGCGATTGGATTTGTTGAGAATAAAAGATAACGAAGATTATCTTGATTACTTTGAGGACATCATAATAGACTATAGTCAAGGGCTTGATATGGCTAATGTACACACCAATATCCTTGGGGGAATTATGGATACTTATTCTACAATAATTTCCAATAACTTCAATATGTTTATACGTAGACTGACCTACATAACGATAATATTGGAAGTACCTATGTTGGTTGCGAGCTTTTACGGTATGAATGTCACCCTACCCTTCTCTGAATACAAATTTATTTTCATTATACTACTCTCAGTATCCCTGACACTGGGAATCGCTTTGGTATTTTTTGTAACAAAGAGAAAAACTTAAAATTTAAAAAACTAAAATCAGAAACTAAAATGCAATTATTAGACGGAAAATTAATTTCTAAAGAAATAAAAAAAGAGATAACTGAAAAAGTAAAATCATATAAATCAAAAGGATTACGTGCGCCCAATCTTGTTGCAGTAATAGTTGGCGAAGACCCGGCAAGTCAATACTACGTCAATAGTAAACTTAAATCATGTGAGCAGGTTGGATTCGATTCAGAGAACATAATATTAGATGCTTCAATAAGTGAGGAAGAATTACTGCTTTTGGTCGAAAAATTAAATAAAGATGATAACGTAGACGGATATATTATCCAGTTACCACTGCCAAATCACATAAATTCTGAAAAAGTTTTACAAGCGATTGACCCTATTAAAGACGTGGATGGATTTCATCCTGAAAATTTAGGAAAATTGATATTGGGACTTGATACTTTTGTTCCGGCTACACCTTTGGGAATAATCGAATTGATAAAAAGATACGACATCCCAACGGATTCTAAGAATGTTTGTGTGCTTGGCAGGAGCAACATCGTAGGAAAACCCATGAGTATTCTGCTAAGCCAAAAGGCTTATCCCGGAAATGCCACCGTGACACTGCTACACAGCAGGTCAAAAGATTTAGAAAAAAAACTAGCAGAAGCCGATATAATTATTGCAGCCATTGGCAAGCCTCTTTTTGTGAAAGAAAATATGGTAAAAGACGGAGCAGTTGTTATTGATGTAGGGATAAACAGAATTGAAGATAAAACTCGCAAAAGCGGTTCCAGAATAGTCGGTGATGTAGATTTCGATAGCGTAGCCTCAAAATGCAGCTATATCACTCCTGTACCCGGAGGCGTGGGGCTGATGACCGTAAGTTCGCTATTGCTCAACACTATAAAAGCATATGAAACAAGGTATGGACACAAATAAAAAGTATATAAAATATTATTTCAGAAGCGGTTGGGACAATGAACTTATGATTGCCTTGCTATCAGGCATAACTTTTGACTCATTTGAGGAATTAGACAATGCGGTAGTAGCCTATATTCACGAAGATTTGTGGAATGATGACTTCAAACAACAACTCGAAGAACTTTGTGCTAAATATAAAATTGATTTTGAATTGGAATCGATAAAAGATAGAAATTGGAATTTGGAATGGGAACAAAATTTCAAACCTGTATCAATCAATGACTTTTGCTTGATACGCGCCGATTTTCACAGCAACAAAGACGACAATAAATATAAACATGTTTTAAAAATAAACCCTGAAATGACATTTGGAACAGGTCATCACGAAACAACAGCAATGATGATTGAACTGATGTCCAATATATCTTGTCAAGGTTCTAAAGTATTTGATTATGGTTCCGGAACAGGAATTTTAGCAATATTAGCAGAAAAAATGGGAGCTTCCGAAGTACTGGCTATCGATAACGATGAATTGGCAGTACAAAACATAAAAGACAATTCGACTTTAAACGGATGTAACAAAATCGAACATCGGTACGGTGAAACAGCTGATGTTAAAAGATTTACCTATGACCTTGTTTTGGCTAATATCAATAGACATGTATTGGAAAAAGAGGTCGTAAACCTGAGCCTAAGCTTGAAAAAAGGGGGATTTCTAATACTTTCGGGAATTTTAAAAACTGATGAAGAGCTTATCATTTCGCTGTATGAAAAAAACAGCATGAAACTAATTAATAAAGTAGAAATGGGAAAGTGGATAGGTATTAAATTTGTAGCGTATTAATACCAAAATAAAAAAGTGGGGAACGTTTATCCTTCCCCCACTTTTTTATCTTAAAACTAAGTTCTATTTACTTATCGTATACTGACTCTTTGTTATATTTTTTAGCAAGCAAATAATAGAATATTGCCCTGTACTTCGTTCTGTTTCCTGTACCCATCTTAGCACAAACATCCTTTACCGCAGCCATCATATTTTCTTGTGAATCTTCACAACCCAATTTCTTAACTAAGAAATTATCAATTACTCTTTGCAATTCGGTTGGGTCTGAACAAGATACAGTTGATGAATCTGCATTATAAATAGATGGACCTAATCCAACTGTTACTTTCGTAAGAAAATCTTTATCAACGTCCAATCCTATTTTATTCATAGACTCAACATACTTTTCTATTAACTCGTCTCTTTTACTCATTTTAATATTATTTTAATTAAAGAAGATATTTATAAAATAATTAAACGCAGTTAAAATAAATTATTGTGTAGAAAAAAAATTTAACTCTTTTAATTATCGCTAAGATACAATTTTAGAAACCAACTAAATACCTACCTCTTCTTATTTTTACGATGCTGTCTTCTTGTCGATTTTCTTTTACCGCTTGCATTGCGATCTCTACTGGTAGGTTTTCTTTTTTTATTTCCTCGACTATTTCTACGTCTTGACTTAGGTCGCTCTTCTTTATCTCTTTCAAAATCCCCTTTCCATTCTTTCACTTCTAAATCGGAAGCCTCTTGAGATATATCTTTAAACGCTTTAAGTACCTTATCCTTGTAGCTTGTACCCACCTCAAATAAAGACTGTCGTTTACTGATTTCTATTTTACCAATAGGCACATTATTACTATCGGTAACTTCATTTATCATTCCGATAAGCACACGGGCATCTATGCCGTGTTTTTTACCTACATTGAGGAACAAGGTTGTAAACTTATTATTCTTTCCCTGCTTTTTATCACCTCTTTCTTTGGTTTGCACGTTAAGGTCTTCTGCATCCTTATAGTATTCCAAAAAGCGATTAAACTCGACTGATACCATTTTTTGTATAAGTTCCTCACGCGACAACCAAGCGAGTTTCTTGTAAGCAACAGGCAAGAATTTAGCGATTTGCTCTTCTGCGACCTCAGTCTTTTCTATTTTATCGACCAAACTAAAAAGCTGACGTTCGCAAATTTGTATCCCATTAGGTATTTGAGTTCTTTCAAATTTTATTCGTGCAAATCTTTCAATATCTTTTATTTTACGCAACTCCCGTGTATGAACGATGGCTACCGATATTCCTGCTTTACCTGCTCGTCCTGTACGTCCGCTTCTATGTACGTAAACTTCCTTATCGTCGGGCAAATTGTAATTTATAACATGTGTTAAATCATTTACATCTACCCCTCTTGCCGCAACATCGGTTGCTACGAGCAATTGTAATTGACGTTTTTTAAACCTATTCATCACAATTGTTCGTTGGGCTTGCGGAACATCACCGTGTAAGGCATCGGCATCATATCCGTTTTGAATCATGCTACTAGCCAAATCCTTAGCTTCTTGACGAGTACGACAAAAGATAAGACCGTAGATATTAGGTTGCTCATCGACAATACGCTTCAATGCTTCAAAACGATTACGCGCATGAGTTACATAATAGCGATGTTTCACATTGCTGCTCCCCGAATTCTCAGTATTCACCGCTATTTTTTCCCAGTCGTTCATATAGCGTTCTGCTATACGCATAACTCCCTTAGGCATGGTAGCAGAGAATAAGAAGGTACGCTTATCTTTTGGCGTATTTTCCAAAATAGCGTCTAAATCCTCTTGAAATCCCATATTTAGCATCTCATCAGCCTCATCTAAAACCAATTTTTCAATACCCGTTATTTTTAATGCCTTACGTCTTATCAAATCAAGAGTACGTCCCGGTGTACCGACTACAATATGCACACCTTTTTTTAGCTGTTTTATCTGGGGACTAATATTGGCACCTCCAAAAACAGGCATTATTTTCACACCCTCTAAATACTTTGAATAATTATTCAAATCATCACTTATTTGCATACAAAGCTCACGGGTAGGCGATAATATTAATATTTGTGTAGTATTATTATCGACATCGACCTGTTGCAATATCGGAAGACCAAAAGCAGCTGTTTTTCCTGTTCCGGTCTGTGCCAAAGCTAATAAATCTTTATCCTCGTCTAATATGTAAGGAATGGCTTTCGCCTGTATAGGTGTAGGAGTTATAAATCCTAACTCCCCTATGCTTCTCAGGATATCCTCGTGTAATCCTGATTGTTCGTATTTTTCTGTCATCTAATGATATTTTCCTCCACAGACACGCGGAGGCGTTTGTGTATATGAGACGCAAAGGTATACTTGTTTTTTTATATTTGACCTACTTTTTAATAAAACTTACAAAAAACATTTTATATCATGCGAATTAATTATTAGTATGATAATTTTTTTTAATATATAATTATTTTTTAGATTTGCATTTAGAAGTTATTCAAACAACTTCTTATAAAATATATTGTCACAAAAAATGAATAGGTTCCCCTTGGGTAATAATCAAAACAATAGAAAAAAGATTAATGAGTTGAAGGATATTTTGACAGAAAATAATATCCAAGCCGGTATTGATGATTCCATTTCAAACTTTACAACGTTCAAAATTGGGGGAAACGCAGATATTCTGATACAAACCAAAGACTCAAACCAATTGCAATTTGCCATTGAAAGCTGTAAACATCACAACATTCCGATGGTGATCATAGGCAAAGGAAGTAATATCTTGGTATCGGATAAAGGTTTCAGAGGTGCTGTTATTATCAATAAATCGGATAAATGGGAAGTATTGGACGAAAAGCCTCCCTGCGATTTTGACAAAATGATAAAAAGCCGATTGATACAGTTGGGACAAAATGACAATTCCCTTTTAAATAACGATAAAAAACAGGATTCAGAACCTGTGATTGTGCGTATTGATTCGGGGATGCTTGTAAGCTCTTTGAGAAATATACTTTTCAAGAAAAACATATACGGTCTGGAGTGGTTTGCCGGCATTCCGTCAACCGTCGGTGGCGCACTGTATGTAAATATGCATGGCGGCAAGATGTTTTTTAGCGACTTGGTATTAAGAGCTAAAATAATAGGTAAAGACGGCATCAAGATTGTAGACAATTCATATTTCAAATTTGATTACGACTACAGCTACCTTAAGGAAACAAAAGAATATGTTATTTGGGTAGATTTGGTACTAACCAAAGGGAATATTGACGCTGCCAGAAAAACAGCTAAGACTTGGACGAAACAAAAATCTAACCAACCGCAAAGATCAGCGGGGTGTATCTTCCAAAACCTTTCAGAAGAAGAACAAAAAAAGTTAGATTTACCAACGCCTTCAATCGGATATGTCATAGACAAGGTTTTGGGATTGAAGGGATATAAAATCGGTGATGCCCGAATAGCAAATGCGCACGCCGCATTTATAGAAAATACGGGCAATGCCACGTCAAAAGAGGTAATTGAACTTATAGACTTGATAAGAACTAAAACCAAGAAAAAACTTGGGGTAGACTTGGATTTGGAAATAGAATTTATTGGAGAATTTGATAACGATATTTAACAACATATAAATATGTCAAAATTTATAATTAAAGGTGGTAACAAGCTGAAAGGAGAAGTAGAAATAGCAGGAAATAAGAATGCAGCACTTCCCATTATTGCGGCTACCGTACTAACAGAAGAAGAATGTTTACTACAAAACGTTCCTGACATTAGAGATGTTAGGGCGATGTTGCAACTTTTGGAATACTTAGGCAAAAAGGTAACTTATTTGGATAAAAATACGGTAAAAGTAGAAGCTACTGTAAAAAGGTCTGATATAGATAAAAAAATGGCAGCCACCATTCGGGCTTCGATTTTATACATGGGACCTCTTTTGGCGAAGTTAGGAAAAGTATATCTACCGCCTCCGGGTGGTTGTGTTATCGGACTTAGAAAAGTAGATAGCCATATCGACGTAGTTACAGCTTTAGGAGCTAAAATGGATATGGACAATTTAGGATATAAAGCACAATTATCTGAACCTAAAGGAACTGATATTTTCTTAAAGGAATCTTCAGTCACGGCTACTGAAAACGCCCTGATGTTAGCATCTTCCATCACCGAAACAACAAGAATAGACAATGCCGCATCGGAGCCTCACGTCTCGGATTTAGCTAATGTTTTGGTGAAAATGGGAGCTAAAATAACAGGAATCGGCACCAATCGACTTTCTATCACTGGTAGTAAAAAACTAAAAGGATTCACTCACCGCATTATGCCCGATTTTATAGAAGCCGGGACTTTTGCAATAGCCGCAGCAGCTACAGGAGGAGAATTAATCATAAAAAATGCAGAGAAGTGCAATCTTGATATGACGGTTTATCAACTGGAAAATCTCGGCGTTGACCTTGAATTTTTAAATGATAACACCCTACATGTTAAACCGGCAAAACTAAAAGTATTAACAGATAAAATAAAAGTCGGTCTTTGGCCCAACTTCCCTACCGACCTTATGAGTCCACTTATAGTTTTAGCAACACAAGCACAAGGAAGTGTACTGTGTCACGATTGGATGTTTGAATCAAGAATGTTCTTTGTCGATAAATTAATCGCCATGGGAGCCAACATAATACAATGTGATCCGCATAGAGTCGTTGTTAATGGTAAAGCCTTTTTGAGAGGGCAAAGATTAAGCAGTCCGGATATTAGAGCCGGTGTTGCTCTTGTTATCGCAGCATTAGCAGCCGAAGGTAAAAGTGTAATTGACAACGCCGAATTGGTCGATAGAGGATACGAGGATATTGTGGGAAGGTTACAATCTATTGGTGCGGACATCGTACGTGAAGAATAAAAAAATAAATATGAAGACGATATTAGATGTTATCGGAAATACGCCTATGGTACAGTTGACAAATTTCGCCAAGGAATATCCGGTTGATGTATTTGCAAAATTGGAATATTTCAATCCTACATCAAGTATGAAAGACAGGATTGCTAAATATATGATTGAAAAAGCCGAAAAAGACGGCAGGTTGAAAAAAGGGGATACTATAATTGAAAACTCTTCGGGGAATACCGCTACCGGTTTAGCAATGATTTCAAAACAAAAAGGATATAATCTAAAGTTGGTCATACGAAACACCTTGTCTCCTGATAAAAGAAGTGTATTAGAGGCCTTTGGCGTAGAATTAATTCCGGTAGATCCTAATTTAGATCCCAATGATCCTTACTCTTACAACAGGTATGCCAAGACCTATGCCGACAATAACGAAGGTGTGTGGTTCTGCGATCAGCACGATAACATGGATAATCCTGAAGCTCATTATCACACCACAGGTAAAGAGATATTAGAACAAAGTAATGGAGAATTGGATTATTTTGTCGCAGGCATGGGCACAGGAGGTACAATTTCAGGAATCGGACGAGCACTAAAAGAACACAATCCTAATATTAAAATCATTGCAGTGGATCCTATAGGCTCCGTTTTCAAAGCCTATTTCTATAACGAGAAATTACCCAAGCCCCAATCTCATTATTTAGAGGGCATTGGTAATGCGCTTCCTACTAAAAACGTCGTAAAAGAATATATTGACGAAGTTATGGAACTGGATAGCAGGCTTGGTATTGAATATGTTCACAAATTGATAAAATCGGAAGGCATAATAGCAGGACCTAGCGCAGGAGCTAACCTGTGGGGCGTTATTGAAATAGCCAAAAAATGCGGTAAAAATGCTAAAATAGGTACATTGATAGGCGATACGGGATACAAATATACGAGCACCCTATTCAACAAAGAATGGTTA